>Ga0153923_100072_pt1 | contig 53137 bp, 55 predicted proteins | sample TSNJ007MetaG_FD_104682 | JGI IMG/M metagenome (GOLD analysis project Ga0153923, IMG submission 104682) | Attine ant fungus gardens microbial communities from New Jersey, USA - TSNJ007 MetaG | ecosystem: Host-associated > Fungi > Mycelium > Unclassified | place: USA: New Jersey, Brendon T. Byrne...
ATAATGTGCGGTCGTGGCGGAATTGGCAGACGCGCACGGTTCAGGTCCGTGTGGTAGCAATATCGTGGAGGTTCGAGTCCTCTCGACCGCATCATCAAATAGGCTTATACAATTGCTCTTGGGCAGTTGTATAAGCCTATTTTTTATGTCTGAAGAAAGTGATGGTGGTCCAATTCTAGTGGCTTCTAAGTCCGATACACCCCATGCGTAGTGGAAGGAATAGATTTAATTAGATGGGGTAGATCCAAGTTGAGGGAATTGCGATCATGAACCGTCTATAGGCATGTACTATAGGCTTTTTTTCGTGGTTATGATCGGTTAGGTTTACTAAAAATAGGTATTTTTGTATTGACAATTATATCGGCTTCCGTAATAATGTTATTACGGTAACCGATATATCGCTAACAGTAATAGGATGGAGATGGAATCATGCCTGAAAGCTCAGAAAGAGGAGCCTTAACGGAAGCTGTATTTTACATTTTATTGTCTTTATACACCGCAATGCACGGATACGCGATTATGCAGAATGTGAAGGATTTAAGTCATGGTCGAGTGGAACTTGGAGCGGGCACTTTATATGGAGCTATCAACACCTTGCTTGAGAAAAACTGGATAAGAGCTATAGAAGGGGAAGAAGGCTCCCGAAGAAAGGAATACGAAATTACTGAATTAGGGAAGACAGTGATTCAGGGGGAGCTTATCCGGTTGGAAGAACTGATTGCCAATGGGAAGAGAATAGCTGGAGGTGAGTCCAAATGAAACATGTGGTTCGCAAGCTGTTTTGGGATTTTGAGAAGGAAGAACAGTGGCTTAATGAAATGTCTGCCAAAGGGTTAGCCCTTTCAAGCTACTCCTGGTGTAAATATGTGTTTACTGACTCGTCTAAGAATGAGTATACGTATAGAATTGAGCTTTTAGATAATGTGCCTACTCATCCGGAAAGCATGGCATACCTCAAGTTTTTAGAAGAAAATGGAGTAGAGTGTGTTAGCAGCTATGTTCGCTGGATTTATCTTAGAAAGAAGTCATCCGAAGGTGCGTTTGATATTTACACAGATCTGGAATCCAAAATAAAACACTTTAAGCGAATCAACACACTATGGAATTCTGTCATGTGGTTAGAGTTCATTGTTGGTTTAGCCAACATTCTCATTGGGCTAACGAATTATTTCACTTCATCCAACAGCATTAGTTTGGTAAATGTTATTCTAGGCGGGCTTTTAATTCTTTTAGGACTTGTTTTTTTTAGAGCTGGCGCACCTATCCGTAAGAAAATTAAAAAGCTTCAGCAAGAGAATTTAATAAGAGAATAGTCCTTATTCTTGTGATATGTATAAACAGCAGTTTTCCTGATTACTCGGGACTTGTTGTTTATTTTTTTGTCTATGACGATAACGCGCAATCTCATTGCTTTTCACCGGCCTATCATTTAGGACTCAACTATCAAGCTTAATTACCGAAAAAAAGGTATACTGGAATAGATTACGAAATTGTAATAAAGTTTGTCCCCATACCAAAAGAGGAGGCTGCACAGGTGTCTGAATTTCTTTTTAAGCAACTATACTTACGGTCTTCTATAGGGGTTGCTGTAGTCTCTCCCAAGGAAGGGACCTTGATTCAATCCAATCCAGCACTTTGCCATATGCTTGGTTACTCTGAAGAAGAGCTTTTAAATATGGACTATCTAGATCTTATTTATCCAGACGATGTAGCTGATGATGATCATTACGTTATCCTGAACAATCTCTTAGCAGATCCTGGGACCGCAATAGAGTTAGAAAGACGGTTCTTATGTAAGGGTGGCGAGATAATCTGGGTAGCTCAACATATATTTCTGATTCTTCAGGAGAACTCTAGTGAACCCCTTGTTTTGATCTCAGAACTTACGGATATAACAGACCGAAGGCTTGCGGAAGATAAGATTCAGGAAGATCAGCATTTATATAATTTGATCACACAAAATACGCCAGATATGATTTCTTTTGGCGGACCAGACGGTACACTGCACTACGTTTCTCCTTCAGTGGAGTTGTTGCTAGGATATCCTCCAGATGAAATGATCGGTACGAAAAGACCTGAGTATTATCACGCAGAAGATGCCCTTGAAATGACAAAACACGGAAAGCTCTATTCTGATACGGATGTGTATACACGCAGGGCCCGGCATAAAGACGGACATTATTTGTGGATTGAGAGCAGCTCACAGGTGGTACGTGATGAGCAGGGGGAAATCAAGCAGATATTAACGATCGGCCGCGATATTACGCAGCGTAAGAAATATGAGGATATGCTGGCGCAAGCCCAATATCTTGCGAAAATGGGATCGTGGGAATGGGATGCGACGAAAACGCGGTTGACGGTTTCTAGAGAGATGCGTAACATTTTTGGCTTTTCGTTGGACGACAGCAATCATTCCTATTTCGATTACAAACGAGTGCTTTCATGTATTGATCCAGATGATACTACTAGACTTCAAAAGCTGGTTCACCAGTCTTTAGCGAATGGGACGAATGGCGAAGTTATGGTTAGAATTAAAAGTGCGGATGGAAAATTGAAGTTTCTGGATGCACACTGGGAAGTGACTATAGATGAGGAAGGAAGAGTGCTACAGATCAGCGGGATTGCCCAGGATGTGACTGAACGTCATCGTATGGAGGAACAGATGCGTGATAGTGAGCAGAATTACCGACTCCTGTCGGAAAATTCAATGGATTTCATTTCACGTAATACAGCGGACGGAGACCTCATCTATCTATATGCATCACCCATTTGCCAGACGATGTTCGGCTATACACCGGAAGAAATGTACGAAACGAGAGGTATTGATTACATACATCCTGAAGACAAGGAGAAAGTGGTGTCCTATCTTAGCAACTGTATGGAAGGGAAGAAGCTCGACCCTGTGACCTTTCGGTTTCTATGCAAAGATGGAACGTACATTTGGACGGAAACAACACTTCGCTATATTTACTCGGAGACCTTTGGAGGACGGGAGCTTGTGTGTGTAACCCGAGACATTGCGGAACGGGCGCGGCATTTTGAAGAAATAGAGAAGTTAAGTAACGAGCATGCTCTAATATTGAATTCGGTATCTGAAGGCATATTTGGTATGAATCTTGAAGGGGATACGATGTTCATCAATCCAGCGGCGATTACTATGCTAGGATACGATCCAACGGAATGGATGAACAGCAAATTCCATACGATTCATCAGACTTGGCTGGATAATGAGCCATTCTTGGGCATTCAGAAGACGCTGATTCCCTCGCACTTCAATAATCGCTCTTTTGATGAGAAAGAGGGTGTGTTTTGGAGGCAAGATGGTTCCAGCTTTTTGGTCAGATATCACATGACTCCTCTTTTTGATGGAGAAGAGCGGATCGGGGCCGTAGTGGTTTTTCGAGATATCACAGAAGAGAAGGAGATTGTGCGAGCCAAGGAGTCTGCAGAGGAAGCGGATCGGGCGAAATCGGAGTTTCTAGCGATCATGAGCCATGAGCTGCGTACGCCTATGAACGGTATTATAGGAATGGCAGACTTGCTCTCAGGGACAGAGCTAAATGAAGAGCAGAGCTACTATACACAAATCATTACAAGTAGCGGAGAAGCGTTGCTTCATATTTTGAATGAAGTGCTGGATTTCAGCAAAATTGAAGCAGGCATGATGACACTTGAACTGCAAATGGTGGATTTGCGTGAAGTGATACAGAACGTTAGTGAGTTATTCTATCCGAAGGTCAAAGAAAAAGGGTTGTTATTAACTATCAATATTGCACCTGATCTTCCATTTGTCATTGTGACGGATGAGGCAAGATTGCGCCAAATTCTCGTAAACCTAGTGGGAAATGCGGTGAAATTTACGGAGACAGGTGAAATTAGTATTTCTGCCAGCCTGGAAGCTTCTCAAAAGTCAGGAAATATTATCGTTAAATTCATGGTTAAAGATACGGGTTTGGGGATCCCGGTTGCCAGTCAAGGGTTATTGTTTCAATCGTTCTCGCAATTGCATCCTTCCATTAATCGAAAATATGGCGGAACAGGACTTGGACTGGCGATTAGCAAAAAGCTGGTGGAGCTGCTCGGAGGAGCGATTGGTGTGAGGAGCTGTGAGGAACATGGCTCAGAGTTCTTTTTCACCGTGGAGGTCTCTTTGCCAAAAGAGGAATGGAATCAGAAGGTTACGCTCCACCCTTCAGTGGATACAGACAAAAGCAATAAACCTAAAGCCAAAGCATCTGATACGGGAGAATATGGACCGATGTCTATTCTCATCGCTGAAGATCATCCTGTGAATCAGCAACTGATGCAGGCTTATATGAAAAAGAGGGGATACTTCCCTGACATTGCATCAAATGGCGAGGAAGCAGTTCGAGCTGTGCTGTCCAAGGATTATGATCTCGTCTTTATGGATATTCAGATGCCTATAATGGATGGGATAGAAGCAACAGGAATCATACGTGAGAAGCTCGGGCTGTCTCCCATTATTATTGCGGCCACAGCTTTTGCCAGAAATGAAGATAAAGACATGTGTCTGAGTGCAGGAATGCAGGATTTCATCTCCAAGCCTATTTCCATAAAGGAGCTTGACAGGGTGTTAAAAGATTGGTCTACTCGGATTCGTTAAGGATGAGGAGTGTCATTGACAAAAGGGCGTAAGATTAATATATTTGTAATCGTAATTATTACGAATATATTGTCAATGAAAGGACCCATACCTTGTTAAAGATGAAGCGTGGTGATTTTGTAATCATTTTTTTAGCTCTATTCGCAGCGGGTTTGATTTACGGAATCAAGTGGTGGGATACCCATAATGAACAGTATCAACAAGGCGATTTGAAAGCTATAATTACGGTTGATGGTAAGGAATACAAGACCGTTTCTTTGACTAAAGAAGAGCAAATTATAGATATTCAATCGAAGTTTGGTCACAATACCTTAAAGGTATTTGATTACGGGATCCAAATGACATATTCTGACGCACCTTTGCGAATCGCTTTGGAAATGGGTTTTATTTCTAGGCCAAAGCAGCAAATCATCTGTATACCCGCCCGTATTATGGTTGAAGTATTTAACCCTAACGGATCTGTGGATGATGAGGATGAGCTGGACGCAATTATTTAGTAGGGTTGGCCGTATTCGTCAAAGCTTTCCATGCGGTTATGGAGTCAGCACTCGTGTAAATGTAGGGTGTTGTTGGTTGCGCGATAGGTGTAATTGCTTCTGCGCGTATTTGCATCATTTCTTGGCCTTTGTATTGCACAATTTGAAGCTTGCCCCGAACCTCTATCCAGGTATCAGTGGGCAAGCTTTTTAATTTGCCGGAATCAACCAACATCCCAAACGGAGTAGCATCGGCGGTACAGCACTGAACCAGAAATCTGCCAATGGCAAAAATATTCTCTGGCGTTTCACTGTCATCGCGGTATAGAAAACCGGAAACGGAAATTTCTTTGCCTTCAAATTGTTGTTTATACATGTCAATAGCGCCTAGTGTTTCAGAAAAAATATCAGAATACACAGGGATAGTAGGCTGCCCATATAAGATCTTAGCTAGCTCGGTGAGCTCCTCATGATAAGGATCAATCGATTCGAATCTAACTGCGTTGGTAGTCTCTGATGGTAAAGAGGAGAACGAAATCCCCTTTTTACTAGCGGCCATACTTCCCAAGGCACGATCAGGAAGTGCAAATCCAAGCAGCAGTGGAAACAGGAATAATCCATAGAGCGCTGTGCTTTTAAATATGGAATGTGGGAGGCGATGCTCGCAGTCACATAGCACATTTCCCTTACCAAATAAGGCTTGAATGGCCAAGCTGAGCGCCATTAGTGTCAGAGGAATCGGACATAACTGAACCCAGCGTGCTAGCTTAGGCGCTACATAATAATGCAAAGCGTCCTGCTGCACTAAATGCCCAATATAGAGAGCAAAGGCGAGCAGAATGACCGCCCTTAACAAATAGTGAAATCGGATGCTTCGAGAGTCATTCATGCGCTTCCTCCTAACAATGGGGTAAGCATCTGCTTGCCACCTCTATGATTACAGCCATAAGGACATGAGTACGGCTCCGATAAATACGCTCGAAAAGATAAGAAAGAACAAATAAAGAGCGAATTTGGTCTTAAACAGCGAGAGTAACATCAATGAATTTTTGAAATCTAACATCGGCCCAAATACCATAAAAGCGAGCAGTGCTCCTGCTGGAAAAGAATGTACAAAGGTGGAAGCTACAAAGGCATCTGAGGTTGAACAGAGCGAAAGCACAAATGCCAGGCCCATCATGAAAAAATAAGACCCGAGCGGCTTATCTCCGATCGCAGCCAAACTGTCCTGAACCATAAACGTCTGAATGCCAGCGGTCAATAGGCAGCCAATGATTAAGTATTTTCCCATCTCAAAAAATTCATCCGAGGTATGCACGAAGACGGCGGCTAACTTTCCTCCACGAGAATTATTATGATGAGTGTTATCGGTTTCCCGCTGAACGCTAAGGCGTATCGGGGACTTTTTCACCGTTGCATAGATAATCAAGCCTATAATACAGGCGACTACAAAAGCTAGACCCATCCGGGCATAGGCCAGTTCTGAGTGGTTGCGAAATGCCGTCAGTGTTGCTCCATAGACGACTGGATTTAGGATGGGCCCGGATAAAATAAACACGATCGCCACGTAAACAGGCATCCCCTTATGGATTAGTCGGCGGACGAGAGGGATCATTCCACATTCGCATACTGGAAAAATAATTCCGAGCAGGCAAGCGAATAAAATGGCCGGAAGCGCCTGCCGTGGAATCCAGCGGGAGATCATTTCATCTGGGATAAAGACCCGAAGCAGCGAGGATAATAAAGCTCCTGCTAACACAAACGGCAAGGCTTCTAGCAAAATCCCGATAAATCCGGTTTTGAACGTGTCAATGTACGCGTTATCTAGTAGCTCCAGTTGATTTGGCACCCATATAAAACCAATGATAATCAGGAATGAGATCGGTAGAAGCAGCGGCAGTAGTTTTAAAGGGGAAAGGGTAGTCAAGGTTCGAATAAGGTGGACCACCGATCTGCCAGCAGTTCCTCATCTAAATTTATCCCGATGAATACCACATAAGGCATTCCAGGGTAACGTGATGCCTCCCAGCTTGTACGCATTCCCGCATATTGGACAAGTTGAACCGGTTCCTGTTCGGACAAAAGGATATGGCCTTTGGCACGGAGCAGGTTGTCACCCCATTCTTGAAAGAAAGCCTCTAGCCGTTCTTTGGAAGGCATTATAGTCCCTGCTTGCGGAATGGTTAACGTGATGGCGGTCACTTGGGAAAAAGAAGCGTGGGGCTCTTCTTGCCGTTCTTTTACTGCTGTAGCTCCCTGTTCTGAATTCATTTGTTTAAGAGTTGCGCCTTTAAAGGTTTGAGGTGCTCGTTGTGGCGCGGGAGCGATGATTTTACGTGGGGTGATTCCTGATAATATCGGTGAAAGGTTGATTTCGCTGTAATGGGTATATACGATTTCAGCCTCTGTATTTTGTTTTCGGACACCTTTTTCAATTCGCCATAAGGTTTCAGGCTCTACAAGATCGCTCTTATTAACGACAATGAGATCAGCGGTGGACAGCTGCTTGCGAAGCGTACGAACCAGCTGTTTGTCAGAGGAGAGTCTGCTGTTATATTCCAAGGCGTTTTCTGCATCCAATAAGGTGATCGTAAAATGCAATTCGACCCTTTCTTGAAGAGCGGCTTCTTGTAATGTTTTGGCGATTTCTTCCGGATTCGCGACGCCAGTAAGCTCGATATAAATAGCATCGGGGCGTCCTCTTAGCAGTACCAGTAGGCTGTCTGCCAAATCCTCTTTACGGCTACAGCATACACATCCGTCCAGTAGCTTAGTCACGGTTGCACCCGTATGCTCCTGCAGAATATACCCATCTACATCTCTCTTTCCCAGCTCATTCATAACTACGCCAGGGTTCAGACCCCTTACCTTGCTCTCTTTCAGCAGGGACAACAGCAGAGTTGTCTTCCCGCTCCCCAGAAACCCGCTCAAAATAATTACTGGTATCTTCATGATCTCCACTCCTGCCTGATTCTCTTGGAAATACAAGAATCATATTTTTATATTTCCATCTATACGTGATTTGTTCGCAAGAAAGACCACAAAATTAAGAGAGTTGGAATTTTTACAAGATCATAGTTGACAGATTGTGAATAAAACGTGTACGATATGTTAATCGTAATTATTACGATTTAAAAAAGGAGATGGAACAATGAGAGTAATCATTACTTTGGCATGCACGGAGACAGGAGATCGTAACTATACAACTACCAAGAATAAGCGAAATCACCCAGAACGTATGGAAATGAAGAAATATTGTCCACGTCTGAAAAGAGTTACATTACACCGCGAAACCCGGTAAGAGCTATAAATGCCAAACATAAATGCTAATCAATGATAGGAGTGATCGGAATGAAAAAAATCCCCGTTACGGTGCTAAGTGGCTACTTAGGCTCTGGAAAAACAACACTGCTAAATCATGTCTTGCACAACCGTGAAGGCTTGAAGGTTGCTGTTATCGTTAACGATATGAGTGAAGTGAATGTGGACGCCAACCTGGTGAAGTCAGGTAATGTGCTTTCTAGAACGGAAGAGAAATTAGTGGAAATGTCTAACGGATGTATCTGCTGTACACTCCGCGACGATTTGATTGTCGAAGTACAAAAGCTGGCAGCTGAAGGCCGTTTTGATTATATCCTCATTGAATCATCTGGCATTAGCGAGCCTGTTCCGGTGGCACAGACTTTTACTTATGCGAACCCAGAACTGGATATTGATTTGACTTCACTCGCTCAATTGGACACGATGGTGACCGTTGTGGATGCTGGCCGATTCTGGCATGACTTCTCTTCTGGTGATAGTCTGATCGATCGTAATCAAACGGCTGGTGAAGACGATTATCGCGATATTGTGGATTTGCTCATTGATCAGATCGAGACTTGTGATGTGTTATTGCTTAATAAGTGTGATCTGCTAGAAGAAGAAGAGCTTAACAAGCTTGAAGCTGTGCTTCGCAAACTTCAGCCGACAGCCAAGCTGATCCGTACGGTTAACGGAGTGGTAGATCCGAAGGAGATTCTTAATACTGGATTGTTTGATTTTGAAAAAACAAGCTTGTCCTCCGGTTGGATTACGGAGCTTAACAAGGAGACACATACGCCTGAGACGGAGGAATACGGAATATCTTCTTTTGTTTATCGCAGGAGAACACCCTTTCATCCGCAAAGGTTAAGCTTTTTCTTTAGTCATTGGCCGGAGGAAGTTGTCAGAGCGAAAGGGATTGTATGGGTTGCCGCAGAGGGTGATCTTGCAGCAAGTGTCAGCCAGGCTGGACCCTCGATTCAGTTCGGACCTGCCGGCTACTGGCTAGCTACAATGCCTGAGGATCAGCAGCAGGAGGTATTGGAAAGCGAACCTGAAATGAAAGCCAAGTGGGACGAGCGGTGGGGCGATCGAATGAATGAAATCGTGTTTATCGGCGTTAGTATGGACTCAGCACAAATCGAAGCGAGATTGGATCGGTGTTTGTTGACGAAAGATGAGTTGAAGCAGGATTGGACAACGTTTAATAATCCGCTTCCGTGGCCTGTTGAAGAACTCCTTGCGGCAGTGGCTGAGGAATAGAAATTCAGATGAAAATCCGGAATCCAGGAGGTTGAGGTTCCGGATTTTTGCTGTGCAATTATAGTGACTATGAATTATCATAGAAGGAATATATTTCAATTAAAAATAGAGGTGATGCCCATGAGTTATACAAACACTTTCATACGTGTAGCAGAGGATTGTCCTGAGGAAACGGGAATCCCGCCGATGTCTTGCCGTACACTCCCGCCTGCGCATGTGATTCAATATGAGCTGCTTATTAATGAGCCTTACAAATACAATCATGAAGAGCTTCTGTTTGAGGTTCATGTACGCCATAAACAAATTCCGCTAGAAGATCGTGTGACCCGTAGGAAAGAAATATGGAAGGAGCTATTCTCTAGAAACCATCCATGCCTGCGAGCCTCTCTACTTCCGAAGCGATTCGGCTGGGGTGTACATTACAACCATGAGGGGAAAATAGCCATTTATGGTAAGGAGTCTCCCGAATATGACTATTATATTTCGTATGCTGATGAAGCAGTGAAGCTGCTGCCAGCGATGCGTAATAAGCGGGAACATGGCTAATAAGGAGGAGATAACTTGTATAAAGCAATTGAAGAAATCACACTTAATACTTGGCCAGCGGAGCAGAGTGTTCTCCTGAATGGCTGGGTTCTGCGCACAGCAGCTGGATATACGAAAAGAGCTAATTCGGTCAATCCGTTATACGGAGAAAAAAGCTCTCTTGCGGATCTTACAAACCAAATTAAGCTTGCTGAGCAGTACTATAAGGATGCTGGATTAAAGCCAGTATTTAAAATAACGCCGTATATCCAGCCTGCGAACCTGGATGAGGCGCTAGCGGAGCGTGGTTACACAGTTGTCGAGCCATCATCTGTTAGGCTATTAGAACTGGAGGGATTAGCTACTCCTGAGCTTCGATATGAGATACAAGTTCAGGAGAGCTTAACTGAAGAGTGGTTAAATGCATTTACAAAGCTCTCTGCGCTCTCAAAAGACAATCGGAGCACCTTAACTAGAATGTTATCCGCTTGTCATTTGCAGCAGGGCTATATTCTGTTGATTAACAATGGCGTTCCTACCGCTTGTGGTCTGGGTGTTATTCAGAACGGCTACATAGGTCTCTTTGATATTATCACTGCTTCCGATCAGCGTAGACAAGGTATGGCGGAACAACTGCTGCTTGCATTACTACACTGGGGCAAGACGCAGGGTGCAACAACTGCTTTTTTGCAGGTTGTACAAGCTAATACTGGAGCTTCGGCTTTGTACGACAAGCTCGGATTTAAGGAGATATATCAATATTGGTATAGAGTGTAGTCTTGAATGATGCGGGGGCGCATTGGCTATTTTAGCAAAATGGGACCCCGCAAGGAAATCACACGAACTTCCCTTGACCCGGCAACGCCATTTCCTTGAAATTCTTGCATAAATGAGCAAGCTGAGTAGATAATTTTTCACCCTCCATAGGCACCCCATGTCCAGAGAGAACGATATGAGGATCTAGCAACGCAAGTGTGCGGACCGACTTTTCCGCGTCTTCCCAGTCCGTCGTGAAATAAGAGGGTGGGCCGTGCACCACCTGATGCTGGGTAGCTACTGCGAATACGGACTCTTGTTTGACTGTAAGAAAGGTGTCACCAGCAATCAGTACCTTATCTTCTGGTCTGAATAGTGAAATATGTCCAGGACTATGTCCAGGTGTATGGATCCATTTCCAGCCCTTTGCTCCGGGGACGGTTCTGTCTTCGGGTAATGGATGTATGGCTGATCCAAGGTCGATACCATGATGTGAAAATAATGAGGACACCATACTCATCAGACCGCCGCCTACGGCCGGATCGGCTGGAGGATAATCCGCTTTACCTGTTAGATAAGGAAGCTCTAGTGGGTGAGCATACACGGGTACATTCCATTCCTCAATAAGCTTTTTCACACCCCCGATATGGTCGAAATGCCCATGAGTCAGGATAATTGCCACCGGAGGCTTCTCATACTTCTCCTTAGCATAATCTATAATTCTGTTTGTGTAAGAGCTAAGTCCCGTATCTACAATGATCCAGTCCGAATTGGGCTGGCCGATGAATGCGCAATTTACGAACATGGTTCGTAGTCCGATGACACCGGGGGCCACGTCCCAAGTATCGGTGTAGCCTTCAGATAGTATTCCGTCAAGTCTCATCTTACGCCTCCTGTTCCGTTCTTTAGTACTGAACAATGTACCTAAACAGTAGTATGACCCTTTTTTAAGAAAAAAATATGGCAAAAAACCCTTCTCCTAATTAAGGAAGAAGGGCTGGCCTTGAACTTATTAAGCGATAGGATCACATTAGAGCGTTCCGCAGTCTGCAAATAGAATATGTCGTGGAATTCGGAAGAAGGCTTCGGCTTTTTCCTGCAGAGCAGGGGTAGGCAGATGGCTGCTGTGCAGCCATTTTCGAAACGTCCCGGGATGAACACCTATCCAAATACTTACATCGGTTACGGAAAAATCGTAAACCATACAGAGGCCGGTTAGAATCACATTGCTGCGAGGCGAACTGGTAATACTTCTTTTCATAAATCGTGAAGGAGTTGGTTGACATACAATTGGACTCTGACGAATCAGTGCTTCATTGAACAAAATGTGGGGCGGGTACCCGAGTAGGCGGCAGGTCTTGTCAATGTTATTGTTGGAAGGGATACGACCTTCGTATACCCAGGCGCTTACGCTGCGAGAGGATATACCAAGATCTTCTGCGAGTCGTGAAAGTTTGATATCCTTAGCCATCAATACAGCAAGTAACACACGGTTTCTAATCTGGCTGCGCTTTGGACGGCGGAATCTTTTTACACGAACGCCTTGTCCAAGATATTTGCGGTTGATCAGAGACCACGCCTGGATATTATGAGTTTCTTGTTGGTTACTAGGCATAATTCCTCCGATTTTTTAAAAATATACTACAACACTTTCATATACATCGGCAATGGTTAATGCTGCTATTTCTGACATCACTTTTTAAGTTTCTTCCAGAACGCGTACGCTTATGATATATTTTTAATATCTAATTACAATATTACAACAGGGAGCGAGATAGAATGATCAAGCATATTGTATTTTTTAAATTGAAGGACCGGTCCGAAGAAAGCGTTGCGGCAACGGTAGCCGTACTGCGAAATATGGAAGGTAAAATCCCGCAGCTCCTTTCGATTGAAGTGGGTGCTGATATCATTCATTCTGATCGATCCTTTGATATTGCTCTAGTTACGGTGGTAGCTTCACTGGATGATTTACAGGCTTATCAGGTTCATCCGGCGCATAAGGAAGTTATAGCTCATATTAATGAAGTTAAAGAACTTTCAATTGCTGTGGATTACGTAATCTAAGCGATCTGCTGATTAACAAGCATCATCATTTTATACCGGAAGCGGTGACAGGAATGCGTGAGCTCGAGTATCCGATGGAAGCGTTAACTTATTTGGTCGTTTTTCTTGCGGCATGTTTCATTATGTTCTTTTGGCTGAAACGCCGCGGCAAACGCGGTAAGTAGGGATAATGCAGATTTCTCTAACTATTTTTGACATGGGGGTATTGCTGTGTATTATGTCAACCGCAAACAAATCGAAACCATTCTTGCTCAAATCCCAGATATAACTACAGGTCTTCGGACTGTAACAGCTTCATGGGATGGCAATACTTTAACCGGACTAATACAAGAACGCTGCCTTCATCTGGCGATAGAGGTGGTTACGGACGTTGGTAGTTGTCTGATTGACGGCTTTATTATGCGTGATGCCGGAAGTTATGAGGATATCATTTCAATTATACATGAAGAAAAAGTACTAGGTAAAAGTGAGATCTACGAGCGATTAATAGAGCTTGTCGCACTTCGTAAGCCGCTCGTGCAGGATTATTTTGCCTGGGAAAGAGAAGCACTACACCCGCTCACACCAATCCTTTCAGAGGTGCTAGAGAAGTTTGCTGTTGAAGTAGGGAATTATTTGGATCAGGAACTTGGGTCCGGTGTAACGCTATAATAGCATAAGATAGAATCATATAAAATAGGCGGTAGCCGTGAAAGAGAGGGGGTTCCTTTATGATGAAGATGGGGCAGGAAAATGGATCGACAAGACACTTGATTATGACGCTCCTGAAGACGAAAGGACCACTGACCATCGGCGCGCTGGCAGAAGAATTGGGAATTACTGAGATGGGTGTCCGCCGTCATGTGCTTCAGCTGGAGCAGGAGGGACTTGCTAAGACAAAAGTGGTTCGGCAAGCGATGGGGCGGCCTTTACATATGTATTCTTTAACGGAGAAGTCCGAAGAGTATTTTCCAAAAAGCTATCATAATCTGGCTTTGGAGCTTTTGCGTGAATTGGATTATGGCAGTGGATTGGAAGCTGTTAATACATTGTTTGAGGGACGCCGTCGCCGGATGCTCACCCAGTATGCACCGATGATGGAACGCCGGAATTTGGAAGAGCGAGTAGCTGAGTTATCGTCGATCCAAAACGCTGGTGGATATATGGCGGAGTGGAACCGAGAAGAGGATGGTTCGTATGTCATAAAAGAATACAACTGCCCGATTCGCCAGGTGGCTACTCAGTATCGTAAAGCTTGTCAATGCGAGCATAGCCTATTTGAGGAATTGCTGGATGCTAAGGTTACACGAAGTGAATGTATGGCAGAAGGCGGACAATGCTGCCGATACGCAATTGCACCCAAAAATGTAACAGACAAAACTTCTGAAAAGTCGTAATAATTAGTCACAAGACAAACTCCTGCTGCTTATGATATAGCAGATATAGGCATTAGCCCGGTAGAGCGGGGAGCAATGTATTTAAAGGAGAGATGAAACGATGAAAAAGGACACAAAAGGTTTGTTATGGGGAGCTTTAGTCGGAAGTGTGGTTGGATCAGTGACAGCACTTCTGTTCGCGCCTAAGCCAGGTAAAGAGCTGCGCAAGGATATTGCGGAAGGAACAGCTGCTGGCATTGAAAAGGTGCAGGGAATTGCCGTGCAGGCTGGAGACAAGAGCGTTGAGCTGTATGACAAAGCTAAGGATTCTATAGGTCATGTAGTCCATGAGGTTCGCGAATGGAGCAAATCATGTTCGAATGCTGTAGAAGAAGATACTGCTACTGTAGCAGTAAGTGGAATTGCTACGGAAGAAACGATTCAAGAGGCAGCGGCCACTTTGGAAGAGGTAACGGAGTTAGAGGTATCGCCTGTAAATGAAGAAGTAAGCAGTGAAGAAGCTAGTCTTGAAGAAGCTCAGCTAGATGACAAGGACAATAACGAAATCGCATAATGAAACAGTGGATGGAGTGTTTGGTTTTACGGTCAAAAAGTACTTATTCTCTTTTAATAGAGCCGCTTTTTCGCATTGGGCGGAAGGTGGCTTTTTTATTTCATTCTTATAGACCTGTTAAATGATGGCAAAAGTCTTGGCTTGAACTAAGAGTCCAAAAGGAGTAATATCTGCAATTGGGGCTGAAAGTCAGGTACATTTTGTTTTCGGCTTACATAAGCTACACAAAACAAGTAGAAGGAAGCGGTGTGTTCGTGCAGCAAGCTATTGCAATATTAGACTCAGGTGTGGGAGGGCTAACAGTTGTCAAAGAAGTGATGAGGCAGCTCCCGCGGGAGAAAATCATTTATTTCGGAGATACGGCCCGAGCTCCGTACGGACCCCGTTCGACCGAGGAAGTAACACTGTTTACAGAACAAATTGTAGATTATTTGATCCAGTTTAATCCTAAAATGATTGTTATCGCTTGTAATACCGCAACAGCAGCGGCACTCGATTATATCTCAGCCAAGGTCTCTATCCCAGTCATTGGGGTGATTCATCCCGGAGCCCGTGCTGCAATTAGCGCGACCAAAAGCGGACATGTCGGCGTGATCGGTACAATAGGAACCATCGGCAGCGGGGCTTATACTAACGCACTAAAGCAGCTGTCTCCTTTTGTTGAGGTTGTAAGTCAAGCCTGCCCGGCGCTTGTCCCACTCGTTGAGCAAGGCATGTTCCGCTCAGAGAAAAGTTATGAAATTGTAGAACAGGCATTGGAAGGCATTAAAGATAATAACATCGATACTTTAATTTTAGGATGCACTCATTACCCATTTCTTGTTGAGCCTATTGGAGAGACCATGGGACCGGGAGTCAAACTGATCAGTTCCGCAGATGAGACAGCTCGTGAGATCAGCACGATTTTATACGATAAAGGCAAGCTGTCCATCGGGGATGAAAGTCCAATTCATCAGTTCTTCTGCAGTGGTGATGCTGAAATGTTTCAGCGAATTGCCCGAGACTGGCTTGGAGAACAAATTAAACGCACCCCAGTAGTATGGCAAGTATCCACGTTATAAGCAGAGCAATGTTGAATTGAATAGGGACAAACTCTACGGAGTGTAAGATAAAATAGGCTGGGAAGCATAATTCCCAGCCTATTTTCTTGTGATTCATTTCTCCTTCATGCAGGGTAGTGGCTCTTGCATACAATAGAGTTAAGTGCTGTTTGCTGCTATTTTTGTATCCACCGTATCAGCAATTTAAGGCCGAGAGGATGAGACCTAATGCGACAATATATTGCAAGCAGGGGAGATACCGTAAGCCGAATTGCCGCCCTGCATGGATTAACCCCTGAGCATGTCATTCAAGGCAATCCATGGGTTGGGAGACAGTCTTATTTATATCCGGGTCAGGTTTTATTCCTGCCGTCTTCGCCGCGTAAAAGGTATGCGGTGCAGGAAGGGGACGATCTTGAACGCATAACCTCATTATTCAATGTGAGTTTAGATGATTTGGAGAAGCTTAATCCAGGTGTGTCCTCAGGGCGCTTTTGTACACCGGGAAAAGTGCTCGTCATTCCGCCTCCGATTCCAGAGCGAGTGGTATTCTTACGTGGAGAGTACGGTCCGGTTGATGTTGAGAACGATATCAGCAGCCTGATTGCACAATATCCTTTTATTCAAGCATATCCAATTGGCAAAAGTGTGCTCGGCAAGCCAATTCATGTGCTTAAAATAGGCAATGGAACCCGCCATTTGCATGTTAATGCGGCTCTACATGCTAATGAATGGCTGACCTCGCCTTGCCTGATGTCGTTCATAGAAGAGTATGCAGCAGCTTATGCTAAAGGTTTGGCATGGAATGGTCATCGTCCAGAGGAATGGTACAATAATTGGACCCTATGGGCTGTACCCATGGCTAACCCTGACGGCGTGGAGTTAGTGCAGGAGGGCGTTTTACCAGGCCACCCTTATTATGAGGACCTTATGAAATGGAACGGGGGACGGCGGAGTTTTCGCCATTGGAAGGCCAATATACGCGGTGTGGATCTCGGGGATCAGTTCCCTGCTCATTGGGAAGAGGAACGGGAACGACGTGGTGTAACCCTGCCCTCTCCGCGTGATTACAGTGGTCCTGAGGCGTTAAGTGAACCTGAGGCAGCAGCTCTAGCGGTACTTGCTGAGAACGCGCCCGGAGAAGCTGCAGTGTCTTTGCATAGCCAAGGAGGAGAGATCTACTGGAATTACCGGGGATATGAGCCTCCCGAAAGCCGCGAATTAGCAACACGATTGGCCGCTGCGAGCAGCTATCGTGCAGTCGAATTAACTGGCAGCGATGCCGGGTATAAGGATTGGTTCATCCAGACCTTTCGCAAACCAGGATTTACAGTTGAACTGGGGATCGGCAAAAATCCGTTGCCACTGGCAGATTTTGAGGATATGGCGTTAGAAACGGGTCTAATTTTGGGAACGATACTATCCAATGTGAAATAATTATGAAACAATTACAGTAAACTTGCGTAACATAAACCATAGGGTATGGCCGCTGTCGTCACTACACGTTATCCGCGGCTGTATCCTTTTTACTTGGGAGGAGGGTCACTATGAAACTGAAAAAACTGCTGTCACTGAAACAATGGTCTACTATCTTCAGTAGTTCCTGGCGATATGTGATCTCCCCTAAAGTCGCAATAGGGGACAAGCTTTTATTCACAATCCCAGTGCTGCTCTATTGGGTGTTGCCGGATTTTATGCCTTTTTTACCGATCGATGATATTGGTGTGACGATGCTTCTTATGGGCTGGTTCGTGTCACGGATGGGACGAAAATACCCGGCACTTCAGGCCGGAAAATGAGGCAGTGAAGTGAGATCTACCTCGGATTGTGTATCTAATTTGTTAATATAGTTGCTTTTAGATATCAATTACCTTTAAAATAGGTAATTGAGTATTTAATTTAAGTACTAGGAGATGGATGATAGATGAAGGTCAAAATTACCCGCAATGCGGCTAAAGTGATAAAGAAACAAATGGAACTTGAAGGAAACAGCGAGTTGAAGCTTCGCGTAGCGATTACGCATGCTCACGGTGATCATGCTCACTACGGACTGGATTTGGACACGCCTAATGAGAATGATGTTGTAGTCTCGACAGATAAAGAAATCGATGTTATTCTTGATCCGAATCAACCGCTCCTTGATGGTGTGGTCGTTGATTATTTATATCTTCCTGAAGAAGGTTTTGTTATTACTAATCCGTCTAAAGGTAATCACGGCGATCACTAAACGTTTCGCCTTAAATTTGGGACATAAAGAAGGGTTGCTCCATGGCTAACGATATACAAGTGTGCGATGAATGTAATTTTATGAAATTGAAGAGTATCATACCCAAACTGCAAAAGATGGCGCCTGATGCAGAGATCAAGGTCGGCTGTAAGTCGTACTGTGGTCCATGTGGCAAACGGGCCTTTGTATATGTTAATGGTCGTTATGTGAGTGCTCCAACAGAGGAAGAAGTGTTGAAGAAGGTAGAAGCTTTTATCAAGCAACCGGCCGTTCAGAAATAATACAGAGGTCTTATCCATCAACTTAAAAAGCCCTAAACCCGTGTTGATGACGGAGTTTAGGGCTTTTTGTTTTATAAATGAAGTTTTTATGGTGCAGATTCTTCCTTTCGAAGCATCTGGATGCCATCGTATTTCATGATATCGTCTGAGATTTGCAGTCGTTGCTTACTTGTCTCGAACCCGGTACTGCACCCCGCAACGTCAATGGCTTCGCGGCTGTCGAGGCTATAACAGGTGCCGCTGTTGAATTGTCCATTTTCACTTGGAAGATAGGAGCGCTTCGCATCGGCAAAGGCACCGGTTCGCAGTGTCACAAGTCGCTCTTTGCCACTGAACAGATTATTACCCATGAGATAATAAGGATCTTGTGAGATCCCAAGCAGATGGAGTAAGGAAGGTGTGAGATCCAATTGACCAGCCGGATTAGAATCAATCACCGAGGTGTTATTACCCGGTAGATGAATGAGTAATGGAACTTGATGCATGATTTGATGCATGTCGAGCTTACTTAAGCTTTTACCAAGAAATTGTTCGTAATAAGAGGTTTCTTGGATCGAGTTATCATGATCACCATAAAAGGCAAGGATCGTGTTATCCCACAACCCACGCTGCTTCATATCACTCACCAATTCACCTAGAGCTTCATCTGTATAATGAACAGCCTGTAAATAATCTCCGAAGATGGTACCTTTAAACTCCCCGGTATCAAGCCCTTGCTTAGCCGCAGGGAGAGAATATGGGTGATGACTAGATAGTGTAGTCAAAAAAGAGTAAAAGGGCTTCTGGATCGATTCTACAGAATCCATAATATTTAGGGACTGCCGCAGGAATGATTTATCTCCCAATGACCAGCCTAGGGGCTCGTCGATCTTAAAGTCTTTTTTGCTATAAAAATGGTCGTACCCCATCGCCTTATACATAATCTGCCGATTCCAGAAGCTTCCTTCATACGCATGGAAGGCATTGGTGTTATAGCCCTTGGACTTCAAAATGGCAGGTAACGTGTCAAATTGATGATCCGGGTAACGGACAAATACTGAGCCGGAGACCAGTGGATACAGTGAACCATTCGAGGCGAAATCCGCATCGGAGGTTCGTCCTTGTGAGGTCTGATGATAGTAATTACTGAAGTAGGTATTCTCTTTGATTAGAGCGTTCAAATTAGGTGTGACCTCTTGTCCATTGATCGATCGTCCCGCTACAAAATTCATAAAAGCTTCGGCCTGAATAACAACGATGTTGCTTCCGCTGTATTTTCCAAAGCTGTCGTTAAGAGCACTTTGCTCAGCATTGTGTTCATTGAACCAGAGCTTCATGGAGCTGGCTTCCTTTTGTGAAAGCTCAGGCTGCGGGCCTAAATGATCTTTGGCATACAAGTAAATATCATAACCGTGAAATCCAATGAGTCCAGTAACGTTATACATCGCCAAGCTCCACCAGTTACCAGTGAATAAACCCTTGGCCCACGTAGTGGCGTAAGAGTGGATAGGGCCAAAGGTCAGAATAAAGCCTAATATCAATGCAACGACTCCGTTAACGCTCCGTCTTAGTCCTCTCATTAAGCGTGAAGAGGGACGAAAATGACTTGTGCGAGCATAATAGGAAGGCTGTCCATTATTATAGGCAGGCGTGTTCCGACGGAATAACACTACCCAAATGGTGTAAACCAGAAATATCAGCCAATCCGCGAACAAGTAGAGATCAGAGGGACGGAGTAGTGCAAAGATACTTCCGCCAAGTGCATCCATCTGTCCGGCTTGAAAAAGAACGGGAACGGTGATGAAATCCTGAAAGTAGCGATAGTAGACAATATCAGAATAAATAAGTAATGTCAGGAGCACGTTTATGATTATCAGGGCTATGGTTTGTCCACGTCGGGGGAGCCATAACACCCAAAAGGATAACAGCATAACTGAACCGAGAGCAATGAGCTTGTCGAGACGGTTCATATCAATATTAGGAGCATGCAGGCCGCTGTGAAGAAACATTAGCTTAGCGAGCATAAGGACAAGAAAAAGGATGTAACCAATATAACGGGAGCGGACAATAGTGATCATTCTATCCGTTATGGATGAGCTGCTCCTACTAAATGGATCTCGTGACACGTTAAAGCCTCCTAGCGCAGAAGTTGAGTATGTAAGAAGAAACGGACACCGTCCTCAATCGAGTAGATGTCCGTTCTTATATTTCTCGCATAAACGCTTACCGTCCTTTTAAGGACACCGAAGGCGTTTAAGCTTGACGTAATTGTCTTCCGAATTATTTCGGATTTCTAGGTGGAAGTGGACCCAAGTATTGATAATATTGACACTCAATACGTCCGTTATACAACTTGCGACGCTTGTCCGCTTTACGGCCGTAATATTGTTCGAATTCCTTATAAGGACTAATTGCAAAGAATGACCAAGTCGGTAGATACAGCATCATTTCACCAAACTGGCGAGTCAGCTTCTCCACCTCTTTATCATTACTGATCCGTTCACCATATGGCGGGTTGGTAATGATACAGCCGTATTCGCCTTGGGGTCTTGCTTTGGCGGCAGCCATCACGGTGAAGGTTATTTCTCCGGATAGGCCGGCGCTTTTAGCAGCGGCTTCAGCAATTTCTATAGCAGCAGGATCGATATCCGTGCCGGTTAGCTGCAATGGATAATCGTCTCGTACGGCATCGAAAGCTTCTTCGCGAGCTTCTTCCCACAGATGCTTAGGAATGACTGGCCAATGTTCTGAAGGGAAGGAACGCCGTAGTCCCGGTGCGATATTCCAAGCGATCATCGCGGCTTCGATCAACAATGTTCCCGAACCACAACATGGATCATATAGCGGACGGTGGCCATTCCAGCGGCTAAGCTGGATTAAAGCGGCTGCCATCGTTTCCTTCAGTGGCGCTTCTGTAGCCTGTCTGCGGTATCCGCGTTTGTGAAGAGCAGGTCCGGTGGTGTCTAGCGTGATAAGCGCGATATCGTTTAACAGAATCACTTCGATCACATATCGAGGTCCGTTCTCTGGGAACCAGTCCGTATGATAGGAGAGCTTCAGCTTCTCGACGATAGCTTTTTTGACAATCCCTTGGGAAGCGGGTACACTCGTTAGTTGTGATTTATGGGATCGTCCTTCAACCGGAAATTCTCCATTCTCGGGAATCCAGTCTTCCCAAGGCAGTGCTTTAACACCCTCAAATAACTCATCGAAGGTTTTAGCGGGGAATTGACCCATTTTTACTAATACGCGGTCGGATGTACGCAGCCATAAATTACAGCGACAGATGTCGATATAATCACCACTGAACAATACACGACCGTTCTCGACCGTGGTCTCATAACCCAGTTCGTTTAATTCGCGCGCTACTACAGCTTCTAATCCCATAGGGGCAGTAGCGATTAATTGTAATTTGCTCAAATACTCTCAACTCCGTTTAACTTGTAGATAAATACAAAAAGCCAGTACAATAAGAAAAGCCAATACCATAAGAAAAGCATCCATACAAGTATAGGGGAATGCGGGACACTTCACAATGCCCGGCATTCCATAAACCATAAAATCTTCCCCGTCATCCCTTCATTCGAGAAAACGGGGGATCATCAAAGGAGAATCTTTATGCTTACCCAAGAAGAATACAGTGAACAACTTTATACCGAGGACGAAATCCTGCTTCAGGTAAAAGAAGCTATCGTCCAAGCGGGGATGCCGGAGGTGTCTGTCGAGCCGGGGTACGGAAGACTGCTCACTATGCTTGTTAGACTGTCTCGCTCCACGCGTATTTTGGAGATTGGCGCACTTGGCGGCTACAGCGGGATTTGCTTATCTCGCGGCTTCACTGAAGGTGGCACGCTGACTTCGCTAGAGCTGAGGGCCGATTATGCCGAGCTTGCTCGCCGTAATTTAGAACTGGCCGGATTCGGGGATTCTACGGAATATAGAATAGGACCCGCGATGGACAGCCTGAAGGCACTGGACGAAGAGGGAGCTAAGTTCGATTTCTTCTTTATCGACGCAGACAAGATTAACTATACCAATTACTTGGAATATGCCATCAAGATGGCTAATCCAGGCGCGATTATTGCTGGTGATAATATCTTTCTCCGCGGACGGACGCTAAATACAGATCGAAATGGACCTGCCATTCTCGCTGTACGGCATTTCAATGAAATGATCGCCACCGATGATCGTCTGATCAGCACTTGTCTGCCAGCCTATGATGGACTGGCGTTGGCAATGGTGAAATAGCAGAAGATTAGCGAAATAGCCGTGGCGGAGTAGCTTTGTATAGCTTAACCCGGACCCATACGGTGTTTAACAGCAACAAGCTTCCGGAGATGATAAACAGTCCCTCAATACCAATATAACCAGATAGAAAGCCGCCTATGATAGCTCCCAGCATATTGCCCAGTGACAATGTGCTGCCGTTGAAGCCGAATGCGCGGCTTTCTTTCCCGTCAGGGGTATAAGACCGGATAAGCGCATTAACGCTGGGCAATAGGCCGCCCATAAAAATCCCCATGAGAAAACGGACAATGATTAGCTGCCACACGCTAGTAACGAATGCTTGCGGAATCAGGAATAGCGAAGCCCCGATTAACGCGTAGGTCAGAATGCGGTGTGCGCCGACTTTATCACTCAGCTTGCCGAGCAAGGGGGAAGCCAGCATGTTGGAGATCCCTGTAACTGCGCTGACCATTCCGGCTAAAAAGGCTATATTCTCAGCAGGCCCATTTAACTTTTCAACATAAAGTGGCAGCAAGGCCATGGGGCTGATCATTGCAAATTGCAGCAAAAAGGTTACACCAAACAGCGCCGGGAGCTGAGGGATCTTGATCAATTCCTTCAAGCCCTCCATGACTGACACCTGTGGCTCTTGTGCCGCTTCTGCACGATCGAATTTCTCTTTAACGAGAAACAGTGCCAGCAGAGAGGCGATGAAGAGCAAGGCGCCAACGACATAAAAGATCGGACGAAATCCGATTAAATCAGCAAGAAAACCACCAATAAGTGGTCCAAGAATGGTACCTGCAACAGAACCAGACTGCATCAGCCCCATCGAAAATCCCATACGTGCTTTCGGAGTAGTACCCGAAACGAGTGCGATGGAGGCGGGATTGAAGCCGGAGATTGTACCGTTTAGCAGGCGCAGTAAGAGCAGCTGCATAGGGGATTGTGCGAAGCCCATCAACACCATAACGATAGCCATGCCAAAGCTGGAGCGCAGGAGCATGATTTTACGTCCATATTTGTCAGCAAGTTTTCCCCATAGTGGCTGGAAAATGAAAGAAGTTAAAAAGTTTGCGGCAAAAATAAGGCCCGCCCAAATTCCAATTTCATGCTCACCCTGAACTCCAAGATCCTTAGCAAGATACAAGGTCAGGAACGGTGTAATCATCGTCATTCCGGCATTTACCAAGAATTGTCCGAACCAAAGCACTAAGAGGTTGACCTTCCATGTCTCCCATTTCTTCAAAGTGCTTTCACTTCCTTTCAAAGAATTTCAGAAAATACATGATTCACAGAAAAATAGACATTTTATCAGTATATCATTTTTTTAGCTTCAAAAGTGCAATACATGTCATAGTAATGTCATAGGATTGTCATTCCACGATCTTCGTTTTGCTTGTTACAACCTTTTAAAAAGGGCATAATAGTAAGTATGCCGATCAAGCATAAACGCCATCGGAGTCCTTATTAGGACGGTAAGCGTTTATTTTAAAAAATCTTATAAAATATAATGGAGATCTTATCATGACCTACAACGACACTTTTATCCGCGCCTGCAGAAAGCAGGATACGGAGCACGTTCCCGTATGGTACATGCGGCAGGCCGGCCGTTATGATCCCGAGTACCGTAAAATCAAGGAAAAGTACTCATTGCTTGAAATCTGCAAACAGCCTGAGTTGGCGGCTGAAGTAACCTTGATGCCTGTGCGTAAGCTAGGTGTGGACGCGGCCATTTTGTATTCAGACATTATGAATCCGGTCGCTTCTATCGGTGTGAAATTTGATATCGTCAAAGATATTGGCCCTGTGATCGAGAATCCGATTCGCTCTGCAGCAGATGTCGAGAGACTGAAGCCCATTGATGTTGAAGGCGATCTCGGACATATTTTGGAGACGATTGCTATTCTGGATAAGGAGCTGGACGTGCCCTTGATTACTTTCGCAGGCGCACCGTTTACAATTGCCAGCTATCTGATCGAAGGCAGACCTTCCAAAGGATATATTCGGACTAAAGAGCTAATGTACAGTGAACCCCGTGTCTGGGAAATGCTAATGGACAAGCTCGGCGATATGATTATCGCTTACCTCCGTAGTCACGTGCGTAGTGGTGGAAAAGCGTTTCAATTGTTCGACAGCTGGGTTGGTGCCCTTGCGCCACGCGATTTTGAAAAGTATGTGTTACCGACGGTTTCTCGTATTTTTTCCGAATTATCCGATCTTGATGTACCGAAAATATACTTTCCTGGCGTAAGCTCTGGCGAATTGCTACCGAGTCTTACGAAGCTTCAAGCGGATGTAATCGGGGTGGACTGGCGTGTGAGCTTGTCCGAAGGTCGACGCAGAACCGGTGGGAAATTTGCGATTCAAGGCAACCTGGATCCGTATTTACTTACAGCGCCGATGGACGTCTTGAAGGAGCACGCGAAAGCGTTAATTGATGAAGGGGTACAAGAGCCGGGATATATCTTCAATCTGGGTCATGGCTTATTCCCGGAGGCTTCTTTAGAGAAGCTTAGAGAATTAACGGAATATATTCACGAATATTCACAGGAAGTATTGAAAGAATCAGCCAAACTGCGTTCTTAAAAATAGCCTATTAAATCTATAAGGGGATGGAATCCGTGACAGCAAAAATAGGTGTTCTCGTCATGTCGTATGGCACTCCTAAAAGCTTAGAAGACGTTGAAGCATATTACACTCATATTCGGCGAGGTAATCCGCCGACAGCGGAGCAGCTTAAAGAATTAACAGATCGCTATGAAGCGATCGTCGGGGGTGTATTCCCGCTGCGGGAGAACACAGACCGTCAAGTAGCTGCATTACAGGCAGCACTAAACGCGGATAAAGCTGGGGCGGATGTTGAATTTGTCTGCTATCAGGGTTTGAAGCATGCCTATCCGTTTATTGAGGACGGCGTCGAGGCTATGGCGAAGGACGGCATTACCCAAGCGGTTGGTGTTGTGCTTGCCCCTCACTATTCAAGCATGAGCGTGGGTGGCTACATCAAACGTGCTCAGGAAAAGGCTGATGCATGTAAAATCAACATGGGTTTTGTGGAGAGCTACCATATGCACCCAGTATTGATCGATGTTCTAAGCCGGAGAGTAACTGCGAAAATAGATCAATATATCGAAGCAGGCGCTACTCACGATGAGATAAGGGTATTATTTAGCGCGCATAGTCTTCCAGAGCGTATTCTAGCTATGGGCGATCCTTATAAAGATCAACTATTGGAGACCTCAAAGGCTATTGCAGATCAAGCGGGGATAACCAATTGGCAGTTTACGTGGCAAAGTGCAGGACGGACTGCTGAACCATGGCTTGGACCAGATATTCTGGATACACTTCAGCAGCTTAGCAAGGAACAGGTAGAGTATGTTCTAGTAACACCGATCGGGTTCGTATCCGATCATTTAGAAGTGCTGTATGACCTTGATATCGAGGCAACAGCCGTAGCTTCAGAGCTGGATATGCGTCTTATGCGGATTGAATCATTAAACAGCGATCCTGCGTACATGTCCGTATTGAGCGATGTTATTCGTACAAGACTGAATCAAATGTCGGCCGGTCAGTCATGACTGGTCCCTCTAGGCGAATTGTTATCATAGGCGGTGGGCTGAGTGGACTCAGCGCCGCCTTTTACATTCGTAAGTTTTACAAAGAAGCTGGTGTGAAACCTGATATTGTACTGCTAGAGAAAGACAAGACTCTTGGTGGGAAGATCGAAACATTGCACCGGGATGGATTTGTGATTGAGAAAGGTCCGGATTCTTTTTTAGCTAGCAAAACAGAGATGATTGAACTGGCTAAGGAATTAGAGCTAGATCACGAGCTGGTGAACACAAATCCAAAGGTAGAGAAGACCTATATACTACAGCGTGACAAGCTTCATCCTATGCCTTCCGGTCTTGTGCTTGGAATTCCTACTGAACTAAAGCCATTTCTATCAAGTGCTCTGGTTTCATTCGGTGGCAAAATACGCGCGCTGATGGACTTGATCCTTCCTCCTAAGCGGAGTAATGACGATGAATCCCTCGGACAGCTGATTGAGCGACGTTTAGGTACTGAAGTGATGGAGAATTTGACCGAACCGCTATTAGCCGGTATGTATGCTGGGGATTTACGCAAAGTCAGCCTACAGGCTACCTTTCCGCAATTTGGAGAAGTAGAGCGGCAGTATGGTGGTCTTATTCGTGGAATCATTAAAAAACAGAATTCCTCCAAGACAAATACGAGCACAAAGAACAGCACTTTTCTGACATTTCGAAAAGGACTACAAAGTCTCGTGCATGGTTTGATTCATGAACTGCATGATGTAGAACAGCGAACTGAAGCTGCGGTGGTCTCTATACATGCTACAGGAACTAATGCTTCTCGTTATGAGCTAGAACTGGAAAGTGGCGAACGGCTGCTTGCGGATGAAATATATATCACCACACCAAATTCTTTTGCTGCCGAACTTTTGCGTCCACATGTGAATGTTTCAGCACTCGATGCGGTAAATTATGTATCGGTTGCGAACTTAGTCATGGCCTTCGACAAGAAGGATATCGAAATTGATGATGCTGGAGCAGGTTTTCTTGTGCCACGTAAGGAAGGGCGCAATATTACTGCCTGTACATGGACGTCTACAAAGTGGCCGCATACGAGTCCAGATGATAAAGTGCTTATGCGCTGTCATGTAGGCCGTTCCGGAGATGAGCAGAATGTTCAACTTCCAGATGAGGCTCTTACGGAGCTAGTGAGTAAGGATTTACGAGAGATCATGGGCATTACAGCGAAACCTATATTCACTGAAATTACTCGTTCGGAACATTCGATGCCACAGTATCCTGTTGGACATCTTGACAATCTTTCTAAATTCCATAGGGAGCTTGAGACCAAACTTCCTGGGATATATGTTTTTGGAGCTGGATATGATGGAGTGGCAATGCCCGATTGTGTTAAGCAGGCTAAGCTTACAGCACAAAGCGCTGTAAAGCGTATATCGAATTAAATGTACATGTACGATCAATCTAGAATTATCAATTGAACGGTGAAGCGAAGATTATTTTGCTTCACCGTTTTTGTTTAAATGTTAGATTATACTATCTTAATGGACTCTCGTATTTGGAGGGACAGGTGCTAGGTATGCTATAATAGAACCAATTTGAGAGTAGAGGAGATCATAGAAACAATGTATCCGCCGCGATCGCGTTCTAGACAGAAGAACAAACATAAGAGCAAACGTAAGCGCAGAACGGCCTGGATGTGGGTCAATGCAGGTCTACTTCTGATGATTATTGTGGCGCTCAGCTATAGTCTTATGGATGACAGATTCAAGGGAAGTTCTGAGCCACCTCCAGTGGCGCAAATGACGGCTTCGCCTACGCCTGATAGTACTGCTCAGGAGACAGCACCTATAGTGACTGCAACGCCTGAAGCCACGGAGTCTCCCATCCCTTCTCCAACGGTAACTCCGGAAGCTTCACCTACACCAGAGCGAAAGAAAGAAGAAAATGTTGAAACACAGGCGCCTGTACCAACTGAGACCCCTTCGCCAGAGGAAGGTAGCTCCCAAGACGCAGATGGTGGTTCTGTGTCTGGACTTCCGTCAGATGACCAGGCTTCTGGCAATACAGTGACCTTGAATTTTGGTGGAGATGTTATTTTTTCGGGGAAAGCCGGGGAATTGCTCGAAAAGAAAGGTTACGACTATTCGTATGCAGCGCTCGATGGAATGTTCAAGAAGGATGATCTTACGGTTGTGAATCTGGAGACTCCTGTGACCACAGGTGGGGTTGGCGCCGCTAATAAGCAATACGTATTCAAAGGCTCGCCCAAAGCACTAGATGCTCTTAAAGCAGCCGGAGTGGATGCAGTAAATATGGCGAACAATCATACGCTGGATCAAGGGGAGGAAGGCCTGCGAGACACGCTTGGTCATCTCTCGGAAAGAGGCATTCCTTATGTTGGTGCTGGACTTAACAGTAAAGAAGCATTCTCGGCGCAATATTTTGAGCGTAAAGGGATTAAGATCGCCTTGCTGGGGTTCACACGGGTGATTCCTGCATCTGATTGGATGGCGGGAAAAAATAAACCCGGGCTTGCTTCAGTATATGATAGTAGAGAAGGACTTAAAGCGATTGCTGCAGCTAAACAAAAAGCTGATTTGGTTGTCGTAGTTGTCCATTGGGGTAAAGAACGGGTAGAGCAGTTCGATAATACACAGCAGACCCTTGGACGTAGCTTTGTCGATGCGGGAGCTGATCTTGTCATTGGTGGTCACCCACATGTATTGCAAGGTGTGGAGCCGTACAAAGGCAAGTGGATCGCCTACAGCACTGGTAATTTTATTTTTACGAGATCAACGGTACCTGCCACTTGGGAAACTGCTGTATTTCAGGCGGAATGCAGTAAAAAAGGTCAATGTTCATTACAGCTGAAGCCTATGACTGCTGAGCTAGCTCAGCCCGTGCCCATGAATCAGGTGAACGGACAGCTTTTGCTGAAAAAAATAGAGTCTTTATCTGCTGGTCGAGTTAAGATTAACAGTGACGGCAAAGTGACTCAAGTTACAAAATAGGGTTCCTGGGAGGTCCTTATGATGAACAATTTATGTGTTGCCCATCGGGGATTTTCCGGTAAAGCTCCGGAGAATACATTAGCAGCGATCCGGATGGCCATTGCCATGCCTTTTGTACACTGGATGGAATTGGATGTCCAACTCTCGAAGGACGGTGTCCCTGTTGTCATTCATGACTTTACACTGGACCGTACAACCAATGGTCATGGTAAGGTGAAGAATATGGATTGGGAACATATCCGGCGTCTCGATGCGGGTAGCTGGAAAGGGCGTTCTTTTCGGGGAGAGCGGGTGCCTTCCTTGGAAGAGGTGCTCTCATTAGCCTCCGGTAGACTTCGTCTCAATATTGAACTGAAAACAGTGGGCAATATGTATCCTGGCATCGAACAGAAGGTGACGGATCTTATTTCCTCTAAAGGCATGCGGGACGACGTGATTTTGACCTCTTTTGACACAGATGTGTTGAAAAAAATCAAGGAAATAGACCCCCGCTTTCGTACAGGCTTAATTTTTGATTCAAGGTTTGGTAATCCTGCTCGAAGGCTGCATGAACTGGAGTGTTCTCTTTTGTCGATTAGCTTTTCGCGTTTAAATCCTAGATTGGCTAAGGTTTTGGCGGAGCAAGGTGTGAAGATTATGGCTTGGACAGTGAACAAAGGAAAAGAGATGCGTCGCTTAGCAGATATGCATTCTGATATAATGATTTGTACGAACCGTCCGGATATCTGGGGCGATACATTTCTAAAAGTATAAATAATCCAATTCGATGGGAAAGAGAGCTGATTGTCTGTGTGCGCTGCTGTTAATAATTTGTATTGTGTTGGACGGAACTACAAGCTACATGCGGAGGAATTAGGAAATAATGTCCCCGTAGAGCCACTCATTTTTTTGAAGCCCTCACATGCGGCGGTTTTCCTCGATAAAGCAGTCATTCAGCTTCCAAAGGATTCAGGTCAGGTTCATTATGAAGGAGAACTTGTGCTACGGATCGCGCGTGATTATGTACCGGGTATGAGCGTGGAGGATCTGGTGGATGTTATGGCTCTGGGACTGGATTTTACACTGCGTGATGTGCATAATGATCTGCAGAAGAAAGGTCTGCCTTGGACTCCGGCTAAAGGCTTTAAGAACGCTGCTCCACTCACACCTTACATTGCGTTTCCTGACAAGGAAGAGCTGGAAGGAACGGATTTCACGGTTTTAAAAAATGGTGTTGAAGTTCAGCGAGGTAATGTTAAAAATATGATTTTTTCGCTCCAAAAAATTGTCGATTTTATCGCTGCGCGTTACGGGCTGGGTAAAGACGATGTGATTTTCACAGGAACACCAGAAGGTGTAGGCTCTACCGTATCAGGAGATTCGTTTGAATTGTACTGGGGTGACAAGCTGATGGGGACTTGCCTGATCGGCTAAAAACATCTGTTGGAGATGAATCTATGTTATGGATTATCGGCGCCCTTGGCGCTTTGTTAGTTGCGGGGGCGGCTTATAGGAAACAATCCTTAAGCCTTTCCGGCCTGCTTGCCGCGGTAGCCATGGGGACCATTTATTTTGGTGCTGGAAATGCCTTTTGGTTTGGAATATTGTTGGTTTTTTTCATCTCTTCAAGCCTGTTGTCTAAGCTTCATCATGATAATAAGGCAGAGCTTGAGCTGACCTATGCCAAGACAGGTCGCCGAGATGCTGGGCAGGTCTTTGCTAATGGTGGGCTTGGGATGGTTTTCGTTCTATTGAATGCGATTGTTCCGATGGAACATTGGGAATTTTTATTTATCGGCGTTATGGCAACGGTAACCTCTGATACATGGGCTACGGAGATTGGTACACTCAGCAAGAAGCCGCCTCGGTCTGTCCTGACAGGTAAAATACTTCCGGCCGGTGCCTCTGGTGGCGTATCCAGTCTGGGTACGCTGGCCGCCGCTGCAGGAGGTGCACTTATCGGTGCATCTTCATGGCTGCTACGGATGATATCCGGCATGCCAGATCAATCCTTCTTGTTGCTTACATTGGCTGGACTCACTGGAGGACTTGCGGGTGCGTTCACAGATTCTATCCTAGGGGCAACCGTTCAGCAGATGAATCGTTGCACTGTATGCGGACGCGAAGTGGAAAGTACACATCACTGCGGTAAAAAGGTTGAATACGCACGTGGCTGGAAGTGGATGACTAATGATGCAGTCAATGCTATTAGCTCTATCGTCGGAGGGGCTATTGCCTTATTGTGTGGGATGATGTTTTAAAGGAGGAACCGATGAGCAGCACGTCCAATCATAAACATACTGCCATTCTGGATGCCGCATACGAGCTCTTCGGTTCAGGTGGATTTTACGAAACGAAGATGTCGGAAATTGCGGTTCAGGCCGGAATTGCTAAGGGCACCGTTTATTTATACTTCAAGAGTAAAGAAGAATTGTTCATGGCGGTAACGCGCCGGGACTGTGAGGGATTCCTTCAGCAATTACAGGAAAAGCTGAAGGCTAGTGATACTTTGGCAGGTAAACTGTCAATTATCGCCAAACATCATCTTTACTATTATTATGAGCGTAAGCGACACACGAAGCTCTTTTTCCGCGCACCGAACAATAACCCAGAGCTTGTGGCGTATATGACGCTTTTTATGGAAGAATATATGCAGGCAGTGGTGAAGGTATTGCTGGAGGGCGGTGTGTCTGAGCCTGAGCTTATGGCGCAGTCCTACATAGGGATGTTGGATCGACTGAAGATGGATATTTTGTTCGATCCATCTTTTAAGGAAGAAGATGCGCATAAACGCGCTGGTTTCGCTGCGGGTCTTTTTATTAAAGGGGCAATGGATTACTTGAATTTAGGTCAGGATGATAGACCGGTGGAATAGCAGCTTCATGCTGCGACCGGTTTTATGAAAATATAAGGCAAGCGAGGAAATAGCATGAATATTATGACCGTGGAACATCTTTCCAAAAGTTATGGAGAGAAAGTACTTTTTAGTGATGCTTCATTTGGTATGGACGATCGGGATAAAATTGGTTTGATCGGTGTGAATGGAACGGGTAAATCAACGTTTTTACGTATTATTGCCGGTCTGGATACCCCGGATGATGGGCAAATTGCGATCGGAAATAATGTTCGAGTGCAGTACTTGGCACAGAACCCTCCTTATGAGCCGACAAATACAGTACTGCAACAGGTCTTCGCCGGAGATGATCCAGATCTTGCCACCATGCGTGAGTATATGGAGATCATGTCTCGCCTTGAAAAAGAGCCAGGTAATGCAGAACTGGAAGGCAAACTGGTGCGGATTGGGCAGGCTATCGATGCAGCTGGTACTTGGCATTTGGAGAGTGAAGCTAAGAGCGTACTTACTAAGCTGGGTATAGTGAAATTCGATGCGCTGATGGATACGCTGTCTGGTGGTCAACGGAAACGTGTAGCACTTGCGGCTGCCCTGATTACGCCATCTGAGCTTCTTATTCTGGATGAGCCTACGAACCATATTGATACGGACTCCGTGGCTTGGCTAGAGCAATATTTACAGAAACGGCGCGGCGCTCTCTTAATGGTAACGCATGATCGTTACTTCCTGGAGCGTGTCGCAAGTGTCATGCTAGAGCTGGACGGAGGACAGTTATACCGTTATGAGGCCAACTATTCCCGTTTTCTAGAGCTAAAAGCCGACCGTGAAGAGCGTGAAGCCTCTGCGGAGCAAAAGCGTAAGAACCTGCTTCGTACGGAGCTTGCTTGGATTCGTCGTGGAGCTAAAGCTCGATCAACGAAACAAAAGGCAAGAATCGACCGTTTTGAGAAGCTGAAAGAAAGTACAGGAAGCAGTTCGAACGGTTCGCTGGATATTTCGGTGGCATCCACACGTTTGGGTCGCAAAATCATTGAAATCAATGAACTGTCGAAATCGCTGGATGGTCGTCAGTTGATCAAAGATCTGACCTATATTGCTGTACCACAAGATCGCGTAGGTATTGTAGGTCCAAATGGTAGCGGTAAATCAACACTTCTGAATCTGATTGCAGGTAAGCTGCAGCCGGATAAGGGAGAGGTTCAGCTTGGTGCGACGGTTAAGTTGGGTTACTTTACGCAAGAACATCAGGATATGGATGATAGCATGCGAGCTATTGAATATGTGAAGGAAGAAGCGGAAGTCATACGTACAGCTGATGGTAGCGTCATTACCGCAGGCCAAATGCTCGAACGCTTCTTGTTCCCTCCTGCGATGCAATGGACGCCGATTTCCAAACTGTCTGGTGGCGAAAAAAGACGCCTGTATCTGCTTCGTGTATTGATGGGAGCACCAAACGTATTGCTGTTGGATGAGCCTACGAACGACTTGGATATTGGCACGTTGGCTGTTTTAGAAGACTATCTGGATGAATTCCCGGGCGTCGTCTTTACCGTATCCCATGACCGTTATTTCCTGGATCGGACTATAGACAAGCTGATTGCCTTTGAAAATGGAGAAATTCGGCTTCATGTTGGCGATTATACGGAATATGAAGAATGGCTGGCTAAAAATGTTCCTTCACGCAATGCAGAATCGAACAAAGATGACGGTAATGCAAAGCGTAAAGAGACTACAGATACAGTCAGTAACACAGCGGCATCATCAGCTTCCAAGACCAAACTCAAATTCAGTTTTAAGGAACAGCGTGAATATGAAGGAATTGACGAGCAGATCGAGCTTGCAGAACAGCGCTTGACGGATATTAGTGCGGAGATGGAAGCAGCGTTTGCTGACTCCGGGAGACTGCAGGAGCTAGTGGAAGAGCAGAGGCTTGCCGAAGCCGAGCTGGAGCGTCTAATGGAGCGCTGGACCTATCTGAATGAGCTTGCAGAGAAAATCGCTGGTAAAGCATAAAACGGATTGTCCATGTGTGACAATAAGGGAGGGCTCAGTTTGGAGAATCAACTTGTGGAAGCTGTAGCCCTGCGAAACGAAGGTAAAGCTGAAGAAGCCAGAGTGATGCTGTTAGAGCTATATGAGCAGAATAGTAATGATGCAGAACTTCTGTATCAATTAGCGTGGACGCATGATGTGCTCGGTCTGGAACGCGAGGCAATACCCTATTATGAGAAAAGCTTAACACTAGGCTTATCTTCGGAGCAGAGAGTCGGCGCTCTATTGGGACTGGGCAGCACCTACCGAACACTCGGAGAATATGAGAATTCCAAAGCAATATTGGAGCAGGCCATTCACGAGTACCCAGAGAATAAGGAATTTCCGGTATTCCTTGCAATGACCTTGCACAATCTCGGAGATCATAGTCTGGCTATGGGGATGTTGCTTAAATTGCTGGCTGAAACCTCAGCGGATGAAGGAATAAGAAGCTATAGTAAGGCCATTTCATATTACTCAGATAAGCTGGAGCAAGTCTGGGATTGAATAAAATCACAAAAAGAAGCGATCTCTAATAGTAGAGTATCGCTTCTTTTTGCTTTATTTCGTTCCGTCCACCGCGATCATTTGCACCACGGCACGAGAGTCGCCAGGTAAGATGATTTCATCAGCATTCATCTGTGAGGAGCCATCACCATCTAGAAAAATACCTTCGAGACCTTCAGCAGGCACGCTCTGTAGGATGGCTGAACGGAACTCTGCCGCCGTCGAGAGTGTTGGCGTAACAATCAGCCACAGCTTGCCATTATCGTCATACAGCATGCCTGAGCGCATTCGTTTCTCATCCGAATAAGGAAGATGTTCTTTCGCTATCACATCTTCCCAGAGATCCTCATCCTGCAGATTCATACTAATGCCGCCTTGCGCAAAATAATGCTGGCGATCCGTAACGTTCAATTCTTCTCCCGATGAGACGACCTGTACGGAAAAGCTACGACTGGCACCATCCCAGACCAGGGTTCCGCGCGCATATTTAGCGTTAAACCAGCCGGAGCCGTACGCCTTTTTAACACCGTTAGTGGGGATATCATTCATGATAGCAATGGATAGAAGTGCATCTCCATAGAAGAAGCCTCCATTAATCCCATAAGCAATCACCTGCTGAAGGGGTGCACCAGCGGCTCTGAGTTTAATATCTTTGGGTGAAAGTGACATCATATAGAGTTGAACATTTTCTGGACTCACGGTCTCTAAATAAGTGTAAGCGTGTGGAAGACCATCAAAGGGATTTTCCTTGTGGCTTCTGGAAAACAGGAACATCGAGATTGCTGATACTGCTATCATGAGCAGCAGAAGTGAGACTATCAGCCATTGTCTACGTCTCCAGAGCTGCTTTAACTTGCCAGTACTTGCCTCAGTTAGTGCCCACATAAGCAGCGAGAAGCTTAGCAGTGTTTACTACAGCTTGCTTATGTGTACGTTCCATGGAGTGGGAGGCGTGTACGCCTGGGCCGATCAGTGCGGCACGAATATTATTGCCGCCTCGAAGGGCAGCGGAAGCATCGGAGCCGTACATTGGATAGATATCAACGGCATAAGGAATAGCAAGTGCTTCTGCCAGCTCAATCAAACGGCCAGTCATAACATAATCATAAGGGCCTGAAGAATCTTTTGCACAGATGGACACATCGGTTTCTTTACAGCTAAGATCGTCGCCCATGGCGCCCATATCGACTGCGATCATTTCATTAATCTCGCCAGGAATCCAAGCTGTGCCATGTCCCACTTCCTCATAGTTGGAGATGAGGAAAGAAAGGTTGTGGAGCGGTTTCCAGCCTTCGCGCTTCATGCTTTCCAGCAGGCCAAGAAGGGCAGCAACGCTCGCTTTGTCATCCAGATGGCGGGATTTAATATACCCGCTAGGTGTAATCACCGCACGTGCATCGAAGGAAATGAAATCACCAACGGAGATGCCTAGCTTAAGTACATCTTCTTTGTTAGATACTAGCTCATCAATCCGTACTTCCATGTTCTCCTCTGAACGTTTGAAATCACGAGCATCTGGATATACGTGAACGGATGGATGGCTGGTTAAGATGGTTCCAGTATAGGTTCTGCCGCTGCGGGTATGGATCACACAGTATTCATTCTCGATGCTGTGCATAGTGAAGCCACCAACAGAGGTCAGTCGCAGTGTACCATCAGATTTAATAGAGCGAACCATGCCTCCAAGTGTATCCACGTGAGCGCTGATGCCGATAGTACGGGAAGGATCTAGGCCTGGGACGGTTAGAATTACGCCGCCTTTTTCATTCCAGCTTAGCGGTACATTTAATGCTGCCGCTTCTTCGGCAACAAGGTTCATTACTTGTGCTGTGAAGCCGCTGGGGCTCGGTGTATCCAGCAATTTTTTTAGGATTGAGAGTATGTAATCTTCGTTTGGTTGAATAGTAATCATTAGTTAAGTCCTCCTGTCAGGCCATCATTGTCTGTGTTAAAAGAATCTAAAGAAGTGTCGGCATCACGAAGTTTGGTTAGCTCAGCATTTAAGCTTTTAATTTGTTTTTGTAGTTTGTACTGGCGAAAAATACCGTAAGAACCCACGATGATTCCACCAATTAACGCGCAGCCCAGAATAACTAGGATCAGCGGTATATTAACTACATCAAAACCGAAATTGACTTGAACGGGATCCACGTTGATGACTGCAAATATGGCTGTTAGCAGCGCAAAGATTAGACCTGCAATTAAAGACCATTGAATTCTCATTGAATTCTTCCTCCTCAGGGGATATAACAGAATAAAATCCCTTGCCCAAATAGGGCAAGGGATTAATGCAATACTAAGCTCTCTGCCTTATTTGGTCAACTGTTCCATTTGAGCGATAACATCTTCGAAGACACTCATCGCTTCGCGAATCGGCTCAGGAGAAGACATATCAACACCAGCTTTAGACAGAATATTAATGGAGTAGTCACTGCCGCCACTCTTCAGGAAGCCGAGGTAACGATCTACCGCAGGTTTACCTTCTTCAAGAATTTGTTTGGCAAAGCTAGTCGCTGCTGAGAAGCCGGTTGCGTATTTATAAACATAGAAGCTGTTATAGAAATGCGGAATCCGCGCCCATTCCATCTCGATATCCTGATCTACAACCATTTCTTTACCATAGTATTTAACATTCAGGTCATAGTAGATACTCGAAAGATCTTGTGGAGTAAGCGATTCACCTTCTTCAACACGCTGATGAATGATTTTCTCGAACTCAGCGAACATCGTCTGCCGGAAAATTGTTGTTCGGAACTGATCAGCATAGTAGGTGAGCAAATACATTTTTTCTTTAGGATCTGTAGACTTTTTGAGTAAATAATCCATTAGCAGCGCCTCGTTAGTAGTAGAAGCAACCTCTGCTAGGAAAATCGTATATTGCGCATCCCGATAATTCAGAGCGTTATCCGAAAAATACGAGTGTAATGCATGGCCCATCTCATGTGCCAGTGTAAACATACTGTTTAAATTATCATTATGGTTCAGCAGTACGAAAGGATGCGTACCGTATGGCCCCCAGCTGTAAGCCCCGGACCGTTTATTCTCGTTCTCATACACATCGATCCATCCGTTGTCGTAGCCTTTTTGCAGCACATTCAGATAATCTTCACCGAGTGGTTTGAGACCCTCTTTTGTGATTTTCTTGGCTTCTTCATAGGTGATATCTAATTTATATTCATCAACAAGCGGTGCAAACAGATCATACATATGTAACTCATCGACACCCAGCAGCTTCTGACGCAGTTTCATATAACGGTGCATCAATGGAAGGCTTTCGTGAATCGTATCAATCAAGTTGGTGTAAACCTCTTTAGGAATGTTATCACCATAGAGTGACATTTCCATTACAGAAGGATATTTGCGAATTCGTGAGTAGAACACATTTTTATTCACATTGGCGCTAAGCGTTGCTGCGATAGTGTTCTTCTGCTTCCGGTAGGTATCATAGACTGCCTTAAAAGCATTTCGGCGAACCTCACGGTCGTTACTTTCGAGAAACTTGATATAGTTGCCATGAGTCAGTTCAACTTCTTTGCCATCCTCATCTTTGATCTTAGGGAATTTCAGATCCGCATTGTTCAGCATACTGAAAATATTCTGAGGTGCTTGAGCTAAATTTCCAACCTGAGCTAGCAGTGCTTCTTCAGCCTTAGAAAGCACATGGGCTTTTTCACGTTTCATTTCAGTTAAGGTGAATTTATAAGCGGATAGGTTCGGATCAGCGATGAATTGGTCGAGCTTCTCAACTGGCAACGCCAGAATTTCTGGGGTTACAAAAGATAAGGCTTCACCTGCTTCAATACCAAGCTTTTTCGCTTTGGAGGACAAAGCCTGAGAGTCAGGATTAGCTGTGTCTTCATCTTGACGCATATGTGCATACACGAAGAGTCGTTCAGTTAGGATGGACAGCTTGTCATCCATTTCAAAACATTTTTTTAGAGCATCCGCGGAATCTAGTGTACCCTGAAAATCCGCAGCTTTTTTGATTAAGGATTTAGCTTCAGCAAATTCTGCATCCCAATCCTTCTGAGAAGCAAACACATCTTCAAGCTTCCAACGATTCTCAGCAGGTACTTCGCTTCTTTTCAATAATTTTTCCATAGAAACCCTCCTAGAATGATGAGATGTAGTAGGCATAATCTCCCTCGGCAATACTGTAGATGATAAATCACCCGGTAGCAAGCTGAGCACAAGTAGAAGAGGGATGGACTTGGGTGAAATAGGCATAACATCCTCCTCTTGAAAGTAGAGTCGGCTTATTATGCCCTATTAAGTCCTGATTATTAATATTTAGTCTTCTTTAAATATATGAAAGTATAAGTTATGCCAATAAGCTATAAATAACAAAGATGAAGGCGAACAGAATCATAATGACTGCAGTTAAGGCCATGCCCCGCTTAAACTGCGGCGGGACACGATCCTTGGTCATAATTAGAACTGCGCCTAGACATAAGACTAGGACAACATAAATCGCGATATTTTCTGTGTTCATATTCTGTTATACCTGTTTGAAGGCTGCGATGATATTTTTATACTCTTCTTCATTATCTTTATAAGATTCTTTGTTGAATCGGTTGTTCACCCACTGCATCATAGCTGGACGACTAAGGAAAGTATGTGTTTCTTCTCCCCATTGATCGGAGATTTCGCGAAGTACAATATAACGTCCTTGAACTTCTACCGTCATCATATTCCATTTGTCTGTTTTGTATATTTCATGTTTTTTGATCATTATCATTACCACCCTGGCGATTTTTGGCTTTTGGCTCAATGATAACGCACTGGTCAAGGGAAAAGCAAATTAAATCACATATTTAAAGATCCAGATAGATTGATTTGAGTAAAAGATTGCAGTATAATATAGTTATACGCCATATATGGCGGTTATTTTTAGGAGGTTGTTCAATTGAAAGGTACAGTAAAATGGTTTAACGCAGAAAAAGGTTATGGTTTTCTTCAAGTAGAAGGCGGCGAAGATGTATTCGTACACTTCTCAGCAATTCAAGGTGAAGGATTCAAAACTTTGGACGAAGGTCAAGAAGTAGAATTCGATATCACTGATGGTAATCGTGGACCGCAAGCTGAAAACGTAGTAAAATTATAAGAAACGGCAAAGACAGTTAAGCTGTCTGCTATAAATATATAATTTACTTGGCAAGCCCTTGCAAGAGTGGTTACCAACTATAGAACACAGTTCTTTCGGGAACTGTGTTTTTTTACGTCTAATAGACATCAATTTAGATGAAAGGTCTTTGCATTCCCAAGCGAAGGGATAGCAAAGACCTTTTAATATTTTTGAGTATCAGAAGTGTTCTATTATAGGGAAGCTTTTTTGTTCTTATTCTTGAAATAACGCATTGAATCTCGATGGGTATCCAATAAATGCTGTCCTAAAAAGCCTACAAAAGCAAGAAGGCTGAAGCCAACCGCTACCATATAGAAGGTGAAGCGTCCTGCTTCCTGATAGATCATTCCACCAAATGTACCACTTAGAAGTCCAGCTGCACTTGACCAAACAACTGTGTAGATTGCAAGACCGGTTGCTCGGAGACGATCAGGAATAATCCGAGTGATATAGCGGACACATGTTACAAAAAAGACGCCAAATGTCAGGCTATGCAAGGCTTGAATCGCGATTATAGAGCCTGGGTGATCGGCGAGCGCCATTAGTAGAAAGCGAAGGGCATACATGAGACTGGCTAAAATTAATAAGGGCAGTTCTTTAAATTTGTCGCCGTATTTGCCGAGTATAAATAATACAGGGATTTCACTTAGTGCTGAGGCAAGTAATGCCCAGCCGATCACTTCCTCACCAGCGCCCAGGTTCTTTAAACTGATGGTGAGAAAAGCTTCGTTCATTCTATGTCCCAGTGCGAGTACAAAGACACATCCGAAGAACCACAGCACTTCTTTTCGCAAAAGGATATCTTTAAGCCCATGCTCTTTCTTGCCTGGTTTGGTAGTAACAGCTTTCTGATTGGGGAGCTCTGGAACAGTTTTTTTGACATCCTTTAGGCCAATTGTAATTAGAAGTGCGATTATAATGATAATAATACATAAGGTAAGACTCCAAGTAGCACCTAAAGCTCTAAGCGCATACCCGACGGTTAAAGCAAAGAAAGAATAGCCTAATGAGCCAAATACACGAATTGTAATGAAGTTTCGTCCGTGTCGCTCCGCAATTTTGATGGCCATTGTATCAGCAAGCGGAAAAACTGGGTAATAGAAGAAGTAGAAAAAGGACAAAATAAGCATAACGGAAGAAAATTCGGTCGCTCTGGCTAATAGAAGTCCGGTAACTAATTGCCCCGCGAGTAAAATAAACATGATTTTTCGAATGGTACCTAGCTTATCGCTCATCATACTCCAGAAGAGATTGGATAGGATGGAGATGAGGGGACCGAGAGAATACAAGTAGCCCACCTGAGAACTGCTAAACCCTAAATGTGTGTAGAATAAAGGAAAGTAGGATACTACAAGAACGCTAGTGCCATAAATCGTAAAAAGAAAGGAACGAAGCCAATTCTGATCGCTGTAAGGGCTTCCGGTCCGTTTTGAAAACATGAAAGTGCACTCCTCTGAGATTGAAATATGGCTAGTATAGCATAAAGCAATGAAGGGTTATGTGTTTTATTCTTGAATTGCGTTATTTCTGAATCTTTCATAATTTTACGAAAGTGATTTTGTTGTTTGTACAAATACGTCTGATCATATTATAATAAGTGGTGATTTGGATAAGGAGACAACAATGTGGAGGCACTATCATTGAGTGAATTAGAGCAAGGCCGTTACCTTAGCCCGCGTGGCCCTATTGGGCTTATGAACAGGGTCTATAAGTACGTGCTGCCAGAAGTGAGAGAAAGTCTGGACTTCTGGCGCCAAGATGCGAATGGGATTCCCGATCCCGAGCTCCGGAAGCAAGCACTTGCCAGCATTGAAACAAAGGAGTTTCACTGCATAGGTGGAGGTATTTATGCCGCCGGCAATTTATCGATGAGACATATACTTATTCCGCTTATTGTTGCTTATCAAACTATCAGTGATTATCTAGATAACTTATGTGATCGCAGTACTTCGCTTGATCCTGCAGATTTCAGGCTGCTGCATCAATCTATGCTGGATGCCATTGATCCAAACGCTGAACCTGTCAATTATTATGCGCTTCGCGATGAACAGAATGACGGCGGGTACTTGTATAGGCTAGTTCGAAAATGCCAGGAGATGATCTCTTTGCTGCCAGGTTATTCCGCTGCTGCAGCGGAGATTCGTGATTTGGCTGTGCTGTATACAGATTTGCAGGTATATAAGCATATCCGCCCGGAACTCAGGGAAACAGCCCTGAAGGAATGGTGGGAGCAGCAGGGTAGCCGTGCTCCGCATCTGCATTGGAACGAGTTTGCAGCTGCAACGGGCTCTACTTTAGGCGTATTCATGCTTTTTCTATCTGCATGTGATCCGAAGCTAAGTAAGTCTTCTTCGGAATCGATTCGAGCTGCATATTTTCCACATGTTTGTGGATTGCACATTATGCTGGATTATTTGATTGATCAGGAAGAGGACCGAGCAGGCGGCGATCTTAATTTCTGCAATTATTATGACGACACGGATACCATGTTAAGTCGGATCGCTTCCATGGTTGAGTGGGCCCGTAAGGATGTACGTGAACTTCCGGAATCATCTATGCATCGTATGGTGATTGAGGGATTGCTGGCACTTTATTTATCTGATCCGAAAGTTAGCGAACAGCGGGAAGTTCGCACTGTGTCTAAAAGCCTGATGAGAGGAAGTCCGCTTACAAGGCTGTTCTTCTTCGCTAATAGCCGCTGGATACGCAATCGTTTTTTGTAACAATGCTGCGAAGCTTCACCTATACAACGGATGGGGCATTGCACAACTTTAAGGAGGAACAACAGAATGTCAAAAATCAAAAAAATTGCAGTACTGACTAGTGGTGGAGATTCACAAGGTATGAACGCCGCTGTTCGTGCGGTTGTAAGAAGCGCACTTTATTATGGCATTGAAGTTTTTGGAGTTCAACGTGGATATCAAGGTCTTCTGAATCGCGATATCTTCCCTATGGATCTTCGCAGTGTTGGTGACATTATTCAACGTGGGGGAACCATTCTGCAATCTGCAAGATGTCTGGAGTTCACAAAACCAGAAGGTCAGCAAAAGGGTGCAGATATTCTTAATGAAATGGGCATCGATGGCCTAGTAGTTATAGGTGGAGATGGTTCTTATAAAGGTGCTAATAAACTAAGTAAACTCGGTATCAAGACGATGGCATTACCGGGAACTATTGATAATGATATTTCCTACACGGATTACACCATCGGGTTTGATACAGCAGTTGGTGTCGTTGTAGATGCTATTAACAAGCTGCGTGACACGATGTCCTCCCATGAGCGTTCTTCCATTGTAGAAGTTATGGGACGTCATTGTGGAGATATCGCACTACATGCAGGTCTGGCTTCTGGAGCAGAAACAATTCTCGTGCCAGAAATGCCATATGACTTGAATGAAGTTGCGGATCGTATGCGCGACAACTTTGTCAGAGGTAAACGTCACAGTATCGTCATCGTTGCAGAAGGTGTGGGTAAAGGCGAAGATGTGGCCCAAGCGTTGAAAGATCGTCATGCTTCTCTGGATGCACGGGTTACTGTACTTGGACATATTCAGCGGGGAGGAACACCAACACCTGGAGACCGGAACCTTGCTAGCCGTCTTGGTGACTTTGCCGTTCGTAAACTAATTGAAGGTGAGTCTGATAAAGGTTGCGGTATCATCAAGGGAGAACTAACTCTTACAGATATCGATCTTGTAGTGAATACGAAGAAAGACTTTGACGTGGAGTTGTACGAGCTTGCATCCCGTCTTTCTCAATAATTAACATACAAAAAAGGAACAGCTGCGAATTTCGCACTGTTCCTTTTTTTGTATTCTTTTGATCATTAGTGATGTGCTTGAGCGTCTGCATATTGTGTGGCATAACGGCGTTGAACTTTAACAAGCCGAGTCAAGAGCAATGTAGCCCCAATCGCAAGACCGGTGATCAAGCCGATCCAATAACCATAAGCTCCTAGATCCGTATAAGTAGCAAGTACATAGCCTGTAGGAAGCCCTATAATCCAATAAGCTATAAAGCAAATAATGAAGGCTGGATTAACATCCTTATAGCCACGAAGTGCTCCTTGTGTAGGTGTTGCAATCGCATCGGAAATCTGGAAAAAGATCGCATAGATTAAGAAATGCTGAATTAATGATATGACATCAGGTTCATCAGTGTATAAACCAGCTACATGATGGCCGGCAAATAAGAGCAGGAGTGCAGTTGCCAGGGAGAGGATAGCCGCAAGTCCAATTCCCATAATGGCATATTGACGGGCATCCTTTTGCCTGCCGGATCCAGTCTCGAAGCCGACGAGAATGGTAAGGCTCATACAGATACTGAGCGGAATCATATATAACGTAGTTGCAAAATTAATGGCTGCTTGATGAGCTGCAATCGTTACAGTATCGAACCGACTCATCAACAAGGTTACAGCGGAGAAGACTGCAGTTTCAAAAAAAATCGAGAAGCCAATAGGTACACCGATCTTCAGTAGATCTTTGAAGCTTTTTAGCGATATAAAGTAGAACTTTCGGAAGATTCTAAGGCTTGCAAAGGGTTCTACCCGATAAATGAACAGCAGGGCAACCGAAAAAATTACCCAGTAGGTGATAGCTGATGCCACTCCAGCTCCAACACCACCAAGTCGAGGAAACCCGAATTTTCCGAAGATTAGTAAGTAGTTCAAACCAACATTCACGGGTAGGGCTATGAGTGTGATCAACATGGACACTCGTGTTTGTCCCAGAGCGTCTATACAACTACGGAGAACTGTATATCCAAACAGCGGGATAATTCCGAAGGAGATCGCACTTAGGAAACGAAATGCAACATCTCTTACAGTCGGCTCCAGATTCATAAAATTAAGGATAGGTGACAAGGCGAAGCTCCCGATTAGTAAGACAATTACAGAGACGATCAGTGATAACCAGATTCCCTGTGTGACTTGATAGGCTACTTCCTTTTCTTTTTTGCTTCCGATGAGCTGAGAGACGATGGGGGTAATCCCCATAAGTATTCCACTTAAGCCCGTTTGAATTGGGATCCAGAGACTGGTTCCTATCGCCACACCTGCCAGATCGGCTGTACTAAACTTACCTGACATGTTTGTATCAAAGAAGGTTATCGCTGACAAAGCAATCTGTGTAACCAGAATTGGAAATAAAATATGAAAGAATTGTATTGCTTTTTGTTTTAAAGAGGTGGTTTGTATCATCGTTCTTTGCCTCATTCTTTGTTGGTTTTTATTGATTACAGTAAAAGTTCCCTTTTTCTCCATTAAAAGACCCGGCAAATGCCGGGTCTTTATCTTTATATATCATACCTGATTTCAATTATACATAATAAGGGCTATATACATCATTTCTCATAATCGACATCGGAGGTATATCGGTTATTGGCGTTCCAGAGTAGAAACTCCTCTACATTTTCATCTTTTAAAGCGCGGATTTGATCCTCCACCTGTTTTTTACCGTATTTAATATAATGGCCTTTTCCGAGCCAGCTTGCTGTAAAATCTTGAATCCAAGGACGAATAACAGGTTTGTAGCTGCCTAGAGGATCAAGCTTCTTATGGGTATCAACCATGGAGCCTTTAATGGTAGCATACGGATCTAAGTCAGGCTCTTTCACTCCAAACCATCCCGTTGAATAATGACTCGGATAAATCATCGGGCTGATGACATCCACATTCTTGGATATTTTAACGAAGTCTTGTCCTATGCCCTCAGCAGGAGCAGAAGCGGCATATCCAAAAATATCTACGGATACACGAACACCAAGTGGAGCAAGCTCTGCTTTTGCGTATTTCACAAAATTAGAAATGATATCTACGCGAGAATCGCTAGTTTTGGTGTATTTAAGTGTGTCTGCACGTTTTTCGAATCCTTCAGGAAAGCGCACATAGTCGAATTGAATTTCTTTAAAGCCGAGTTTGACAGCTTCTTTGGCGATATCGACATTGTACTTCCAGACATCTTCATTATAAGGATTAACAAAGCTATCGCCGCCTTTATTCTTCCATACTGTGCCGTCTGCATTAACAAAGGATAATTGCGGATTCTTTTTGGCAAGTATAGAGTCCTTAAAGACAACAATTCGAGCGATAGGATATACATCATGTTTATTCAATCTTTCCATCAGTTTGTTGATGTCGCCAATAAATGGCTGCGGATTACCGAGTTTCTGAAGTTCAGGATTATCGGTTTTATACGTGATGTAACCTGCATCATCCTTAATGTCGATGACCATAGAATTTAGTTCCGTCTGATCAAGTAAAGAAAGAAGCTTTTCCATTCGTTCTCCACCGGCACTGTATGCGGTAACATAGATGCCTTTTACTTTTGGCGCATCCGGCTGAGGATCTGCGTGTAGCATGCTTTGTGAGTCATTTGCTTCTGCTGTAGCATTTGGAGCTGGAGTTGAACCATTTGAATTATTATTTTGCGTAGCGATGATGGGGGGATTCATGGCGGACTTCAATGCAATTGCCACTTCAGCGTCATGTTGATTCTGTTGCACGCCTACACTTCCCAAGGCCATCATCAGTAGAGCCCAGGTGATGTTCATTCGTATTCTCTCCCTTTATGTACATTTCCTAAATTATATAGGAACGGTTGCTTCTAAAAAGAACAGTGTTGTAATAATGTTGGCTCAGATCGGGTCTGAAAATCCATCCTTCGATGTATATAACCGGGACGCACAGATTCTAAACGTATTGTTAAAAAGTAAATGCCGCCTCAACACGGCAACATGGCCGAACTTAAGGCGGCAACTATCAAGACTTCTCTTGCGGCTTACTCATTGAAGATACGCAGAATTCTGATGTTCACAGATACTGTAATGGATGATATCCATGGCATCTGCAGGTTCCAGAATACTAAGCCCGTCACGCAGAACGATTACGGAATTTAATTCGTCCTGTTTGAGAAACGGCATCATATCAGGATACCACCTCATGACGATTGCTGACAGCTTTACCGTTTCCATTTCCACAAAAATCACCCTTTCCTTTTTCGATAGGTCTGAATGGAATTCAGTAATCATCGGAAAACGAAGTGCTTGGAAAAAAGAGGGGTAAATCTCAATCTTTATGAAATTGTTAGGGTTCTGCGTGATTATAATATATCACAATTCTGTGATTGGTGCATTTTCCAAATTAATACTTTTCATTGCCAGTTTTTATCTTTTTCGGAAGGAACCCATAACACCAACTGTCTCGACAATATTTACAAATGCTTGAGGATCTGTCGTGCGGATAATACGTTGCAGTTCAGCAAGTTCGTAGCGGGTTGTTACTGTCATTAGCATGTCCTTTTCAACATGAGAATAAGCGCCTTCTGTTTTAATCTTTGTGACACCGCGTTGAAGCCCCATTAGATGCTGAAGGAGCTCATCTGTACGATTTGTTACTATATATACGGTTACCTTTAAATGGCTGATGTGAATCATGTCCAGTACCTTACCAGTTACATATATAGATACCATTGATGCAAGAGCCAAGTTCCAGTTTTTATCAAAATATGCCGCGGCAAGAATAACGAGTCCGTTTAAGCTAACCACCACGTTTCCAACTGGGAAATCGCGGAATTTAGTGATGATGGATCCCAGGATATCAAAACCTCCGGATGAACCACCTGCACGGAAGCTGAAGCCACAGCCAATACCAACCAGCACGCCACCAAATACAGAAGAAAGCAGCATATCAGTAGCTACCAAATATTCGGGAATGATCGTCAAGAACCAGGTTGTTGCCACAACGGATAACATGCTTAGCATAATAAATCTCCGGCCTAGCTGGAACCAACCAGCTACAAGCAATGGAATATTAAAGAGTAAGTACAAGAGGCTTATGTTTAGTGGTGTAAAGTAACCCACTAACATCGAAAGTCCGGATATTCCTCCGCTGAGTAAGCGATGAGGGATTAGAAAAAGATTAAATCCACTGGCGATCAACGCTGCCCCAAAAATAACTGCAATACAATTCCAAATCTGTCTTAACAAGCAAATCCACCTCTATAAATAAATTTAAAAATAAACCATGTATGCAATGAAAAGAAAGGAACCCACTGGTATTCCTACTTAGAGTTGTGATATAATGTACAGGATATTCTTGAGTAGGACGTTACAATGGTATTTTTGCATTGCATCGGATGTAAAGCTACAGTTGCTCAGGTACAATGAAGTACCTGATGAAAGGGAGGCTTTTCGTCCCAAAAGCGCTATATCATGCAGAAAAAAGAGCATGATTGGACAGCATATAAATGTGTTTACCGCTACTTAAGAATACAGACAAGCATGTGGAATGTCCACTGTATAGAAGGAGCATGAATAATTTGAAAACATTCGCAGAATTTGGCTTGGAGCCAAAAGTGCTACAAGCAATCACAGAGTTAGGATTTGAGGAGGCAACACCGATACAGGAGCAGTCAATTCCATTGGCATTGACTGGGTCGGATCTGATCGGTCAAGCACAGACTGGTACAGGTAAGACTGCTGCTTTTGGTATCCCCCTCATTTCGAAGATTAATCGCGAAGACGAAAAAATTCTGGCACTTATCATGGCACCAACACGTGAGTTGGCCATTCAAGTATCAGAAGAAATCGGTAAGCTAAGCCGTTTTAAAGGTCTTCGTTCGTTGGCAATTTATGGCGGACAAGATATTGGTCGCCAAATCCGTGGTCTTAAGAAGAAACCACAAATTATTATTGGTACACCTGGACGTTTGCTTGACCATATCAACCGTAAAACCATTCGTTTGGATGATGTTCAAACTGTTGTATTGGATGAAGCAGATGAAATGCTGGATATGGGCTTTATGGAAGATATTCAGACAATCCTCAAGCTCGTTCCTGAAGAACGTCAAACTATGTTGTTCTCGGCTACAATGCCTCCAAACATTCAACGTCTTGCACAGCAATTCCTGAACAACCCGCAACACGTCTCCGTTATTCCGAAACAAATCAGTGCTCCGCTGATTGATCAAGCATATGTTGAAGTACCTGAACGTCAAAAGTTCGAAGCGCTTAGTCGTTTGATTGATATGGAATCACCTGAGCTTGCAATCGTGTTCGGACGCACAAAGCGCCGGGTTGATGAGCTTGCAGAAGCTTTGCAAAAACGTGGATACTCAGCTGATGGATTACATGGTGACCTGTCTCAGAACCAACGTGATGCTGTAATGCGTAAATTCCGTGATGGCAGCATTGATGTGCTGGTAGCTACTGACGTAGCGGCTCGTGGTTTGGACGTATCTGGCGTTACTCATGTAATTAACTTTGACTTGCCGCAAGATCCAGAAAGCTATGTACACCGTATCGGTCGTACTGGTCGCGCTGGTAAAGAGGGTACAGCTTGGTCTTTCGTTACTCCACGCGAAATGGATCACCTGCATTTGATCGAACGCGTTACTCGTCACCGTATTACTCGTAAACCATTGCCAACTATGGCTGAGGCTATTGAAGGTAAACAACGCGTAACAGCAGAGCGCTTGCTTGAAATGGTTGAGAACGGTGAATTGAATGAGTACAAAGGTATTTCTATTCAATTGCTTGAGCAATATGATTCCGTACAATTGCTGTCAGCTGCAATGAAGCTTCTGACTGGTGATAAGAAGGATTCTGCAATTGAATTGACTCCTGAAGATCCAATCCGTGCTAAACGTCGTGGTGGTAAGAACGACATTCGCAGTGGCCGCAAACCTAATGGTGGTTATGGTGGCAACCGTGGTACTTCCGGTGGCAGCACTGGTGGATACCGTGGAAACCGTGACAACAACGGTGGCGGAAGTCGTGGTGGCTACAGCAGCGGTGGCAGTAACTATGGTAGTGGCAGTGGCGGTTATGGCGGTGGCTATAAAGGCAACCGTGATGGCGCAGCTGGCCGTGATGGTGGAGCGAACCGCAGTGCGGACCGCAAACCATCTACTCGCCCAAGCAGCACAAGCACGCGTCCAGCAAAACGCGAAGATTTCGATAATTAATACTTGATCAGAACCCGCGGGTGATGATTTATCAAAATACAAAGAAGACGAGATGCCGAATAGCGGTTCTCGTCTTCTTTTTGCTGAAATATAAGGGTGTTTATTGAATTAGCAGCTTATTTAAATGAAAGTACGAGTGATGATAACGAGCAGGATAAACAATACGAGGATCGTACCAGTGGAAGTCCAGCCGCCGTAGCCAACAGGTGAGGACATATAATAACCTCCTTTAGAATGTGGTGATTTTGGAAATTCTTATGGTCACAATCCCAATATATGGATTCTATAGACTTAATGTATAGACGATGACCTAGAATTCAGAAAGTTGGGCTATGGAAAAGAGTAGGTCAAATGAGGTATAGTTAAGATAAGCAGTATGCAAGAGACAGAGGAGGAAGGGAATTGGAGTTTAAAGGAGCAATGGGTGGTTTATACCGCATCACAGAATGGATTACACGTATCGCAGCTAGTAATATCTTATGGGCACTATGTTCCGCCCCGTTTTTATTTTTTGGATTGATGAAATTGATGATGCTTGGGACAAGCTCAGGTGGAGTAAATGAGCAGCTCACATTGAACTGGGCTATGGGGATTCTGGCGCCATTTACAGTATTTCCTGCTTCGGCGGCTTTATTTACCGTTGTGCGCAAATGGGTTATGGGGAACACGGATGTAGGAACTTTTCGTACGTTTTTTCAGGGGTATAAAGAGAATTATTTAAAAAGTATGCTCGGTGGAATTATCTACACATTGATGTTCGTTATTATGTACGTCGATGTAACGGTTTACATGACACAAATGCCTAACTTTAGAATTGTTGGTATTTTGATGTTAGTGCTCATGATTATTTTATCGGTGTCCATGTTTAACTTCTTTTCTATTGTCGTTCATTATCAAATGAGCTTTAAACAAGTGATGACTAACTCAATATTGCTGACTATAGCACGTCCAATTCGCGTGTTCTCAACTTTGATTGCAGCTGCAGTGCTAGCTTATATTGGTCTTAGATATCCAGCACTGTATTTCATCTGTATTCCAACGTTGATTGCGATGGCTGCTTTCTTTAACTTCTATGCTACCTATAATAAACTGCAATTGCAGGTGGAGCAGAAGAAACTGAAAGAGGAAGAAGAGCGAGAAGCTGCTTTGAACAATCAAGAGGATGACGACGATGACGATGATGATTATGAAGACGATGTTGAGGATAAAGATGTAAAACGTATTTAACAAAGACGAGTATTAAGCACTCGGAAATCGTCAGTAATTTAATTCCAGTGTAAAATAAAGCGCATACAGGTTTACTTTTTCGTTAAAACGCAATATAATAATAACAAATCCTGCGATGTTCGTTACGGTTGCTCGTTGTTTTGAACCAATGATAATGTCTTGGGAGATCTACACGAAGCGCAGCTGAACAGCCCTGTCTATATGACTTGGGGAATTCAAAAACGTTTTCTGCGATCACCCACCTGCTCTAGCAGGTTCAGAAGACACTGTAGCCGGACGGCATAAGCGGGTTTTCTATTGTTTAGGCCAAAGCGCCCTGTATCCCGTGAAAGTTGGGAACGGGCGCTTTTTTGTGTGTCTGGAACAAGGAGAAAGTGAGTAATACCCTTTTGTTCCTGAGACAAGAGTGTTACACTTAGAATAATGAACTTGGGATTTGTAGAGGGGGAAGAATTTTGTCGTTAAAAAGAACCTTGGTCGGTTTATTCCGTAGTCATGATGGAACAAGCGACCGCGCAAAAGATCCGACATTAAAAACGCGTTATTACAATCTAACGAAAGACAAAGCTTGGGAGGAAGTTTCATCAACGCTTAAGAAGATTCCTGGATTCAAGGTGCTTCATGAAGTGGAGTCAGTAGGTGAGATCACTCTGGAGAAGAGAACGGCATTCGGCCGTACACTGGACATTACTGTCTCTGTGCTCAATACCACACCTGTACGTTGTGGCGTAGATATGTACTCTGCATCTAGAGGTTCGCTAGGTGATTTGGGTGCTAATTACCGTGTCATTCAGCGGTTATATGCGTCCTTGGACAAAAAATTAGGAAAATACAAAGCAGACTAATTTTCAGAGATTCTTACTAAACCTTCTTACTTAGGGATTGTATGAATGCGTTTACGCAAATGTTGACTGCTCTGGATATTATCGATAAATCTTTCTATTACAAAAAAAGCGGGAGAAGGATGGACCTTCTTCCGCTTTTTTCAAAATATAAGAAAGTATAAGTTCTACACCTATACTTTATGTCTTATATTTCTCGCATAAACACTTTGTCGCCCTTGTAAGGACGACAAAGGCATTTATGCTTGCAGTGATAAGTAAGTATTGTCGAAAATGGCCGCTAACTTACTGTTCTAGAGAATTAGAGCAAGCTCTTCACAGCAGCTATAGCATCTTCGTAATTAGGGTGCTCGGTCATTTCACTCAAATATTCAACATAGGTGAGTGTGTTGTTCTTGTCTAGTACAAAAATAGAACGCATATCTAACCGGAATTCTTTGATTAGTACGCCATAAGCTTGTCCGAATGAGGCTGCTTTGTGATCGGATAGAGTGATTACGCGATCGATCCCTGCAGCGCCACACCAGCGGGCTTGAGCAAATGGTAGGTCCATACTTACCGTGAGGATAACTACATCGTCACCTAGCTCTGCAGCTTCGCTATTGAACCGGCGGGTCTGTGCATCACATACACCAGTATCTAGAGAAGGTACAACACTGATCAGCTTGATTTTACCGGCATAATCACTAAGAGACACTTCTTCCAGTAGATTCTTACTTAGAACAAAATCAGGAGCGGGATCACCAGCTGTAAGCTTGGGTCCTACGAGAGTGATGGGGCTGCTTTTGAAAGTAGCTACGCCTGTTCTTTCTTGCGTCATATCCTTGTTTTCCTCCTCGAATTGTAATATTGGCTCTTACTGCCACAATAAATTATAATCTTATTTACAGGGAGATGTCCAACAGAGCAAGATATAAATGTAAAGGGATGGTTGTAATGATATTTATTCGGTATGAAAATTGGAAAAGTTATCTCCGGTATTACCCGGTAACATGTCTTCTCATTGTAGCTAATGTGATTATGTTTATGCTCATGGGGTTCAATGGTGGATCCACCAATATACAAACACTTGTTGATTTTGGTGCTATAGTTGATGTTAGCCCGTATAAAGAGGAACTGTGGCGTTATGTGGCGGCTATTTTTTTACATAATGGGTTTTCCCATCTATTCTTTAATAGCTTCGCTCTACTGGTATTTGCACCGCCTCTGGAGCGCCTGCTTGGCTGGTGGCGATATGCAATTCTTTATGTGGTAGGTGGAGTTCTTGCGAATTTTCTAACGATTGCAATCAGCAGTCGCTCAGTATTAGAGGTAGGTACGGTCTCGGTAGGTGCTTCTGGAGCAA
>Ga0153923_100073_pt1 | contig 52237 bp, 43 predicted proteins | sample TSNJ007MetaG_FD_104682 | JGI IMG/M metagenome (GOLD analysis project Ga0153923, IMG submission 104682) | Attine ant fungus gardens microbial communities from New Jersey, USA - TSNJ007 MetaG | ecosystem: Host-associated > Fungi > Mycelium > Unclassified | place: USA: New Jersey, Brendon T. Byrne...
AAATTGGCACGGTTACGACAATCGTAATCGCCATCTTGATAGACTCTGGCGAGACCTGATTCGAAGCTAGAGAAGCAATGTTGGAGCGGTAATCGCCACCATTTCCACTGGTTGTACTCTGCAGAACCTTCATCAGTTCATATTGCAATGTTGTCAGATGAGGACTTGAACCATTATACAAATACGTATCAAACCATGCATTCCATTGACCTACCGCTAGGAACAGTGCGATTGTTGCTAGGGCCGGCTTCATCAGCGGCAGGATGACACGCCAGTAAATGGTAAAATCATTCGCTCCATCCAGCTTCGCCGATTCCTGCAGTGCATACGGCAGTCCGTCAATGAAGGAGCGGATGACGAAGACGTTAAAGGCACTAACCAGTCCAGGTAATACATAGACTGCAAAGCTGTTCATCATATGGAGATCCTTGATTAGCATGTATATTGGAATCATTCCTCCAGAGATATACATGGTCATCGCCAAGAACGTGGAGACGAACTTGCGGCCTGCAAAATCAGGACGGCTGATCGTAAATGCTAGCATCGAGGCACTGATCAGACCGAACAAAGTACCGACGACTGTCCGCAAAGCGGATATTTTAAACCCAGTGATCAGCCCTGCGAAACTGAAGATTTTTAAGTAATTGTCCCAGGTAAATTCCCGAGGATAAATGGTGATGCCGCCGCGCACACTATCCACTGAATCATTCAGCGAGATAGCAAGCACATTCAGAAACGGATAGATCGTGATTACAACCACGAACAGTATTACAAAGTACACTATGAAGTCAAAGATCCGGTCTGACCACGACTTTCCGGTGATAGCTGTGTTTCCCACTGTAACGCTCTCCTTTCATGAAAAGGGCAATATTGCAGCCACGATTGGTAGAAGGGCCTTCTGTGTTACAGAAGGCTCTCTTTAGTTGTACGCTTGAAGATTCCATTAATCGTAAACAGCAGGATTACACTGATCACTGAGTTGAATATATTGATCGCGGTACCGTAGGAATATCTCGCCATGCCTAGTCCGTATTTCAGAGAGTACAGATCCAGCACCTGAGAGTAGTCGGTAACGAGGTTATTTCCAAGCAAGAATTGCTTCTCAAAGCCGATATTCAGCAAATTACCAATCGACATAATGAGTAGCACTGTAATGGTCGGCCGGATACCAGGAAGAGTAATATGCCATACCTGGCGGAGCCTGCTGGCACCGTCCACTCGAGCCGCTTCGTACAGTTCAGGTCCAATACCCGAGATGGCTGCAAGGTAGATGATCGCATTCCATCCGGTTTCTTTCCACACATCTGATAAAGTAACGATTCCCCAGAAGAGATGGCCCTGAGCCATGAACTGGATAGGTGAGTCTATAAATCCAATTGTTAACAAGAGATCGTTTACAAGACCATTTTCGCTAGATAACATTTTAGTTACAATTCCCGCTGCAACCACCCATGATACAAAGTGAGGCAAATACGAGACGGTCTGAGCAAAACGTTTAAAAAATCCAAGACGCAATTCATTGAGCAATATTGCAAACGTTATCGGAAAGATAAAGCCTGCGACCAAGCCCATTCCGCTCATCGCCAGCGTGTTACGCAGCGCCAGAAGGAATTGCGAGTCACTGAACAATGTCTTAAAGTGTTCAAAACCTACCCATTCTTGTTCAAAAAAGCCACGTGCGGGCTTGTACTTTTGAAAAGCCATCGTCCAGCCCCATAATGGGAGATAACTGAAGACGAATGCCCAGATTACAAAAGGTATCGACATCAGCCACAAATACTTTTGATTCTTAAAGCTTCTCCAAAACCGTCCTCCTGAAGCAGGCTTTTTGTTGCGCATTCGGGTGTCCGGCGGGATTTGAGCAGTTACTGTGTCCGCTTTCATAAAGCCCCTCCTCTCTATGCCTTAATTCTAAAACTTTGTAAGCGATTGCAGTACCCTATAAATTCGACTTAAAATCAGGTGAAAATTAGAGATTTTTGTCCGGGGTGAATTCTCATTTCGCTCCTCGACACAGGGGGGCTAATGCTGCTGGCGTTTGCATTATTCTTTTGATACGGTTCATAAAACTATCTGCTGGATATTAGTCGCTACGCGGAATGTTCGAACTTTTGATCGCTGGTTCTTCGAAATTTCTAACTAGGCTCCTGGTAACCAGCCACTACGCGGAATATTTGGACTTCCGATCGCTGTTATCCTCAGATTTCCTGATTTGAACCGCTTCTCGCGGTAGAAATCCGAGGATAGCATATGCTTTCGAAGCTAGCTTTTCTACGAAAAGCTTTCGGGCGAACGCTCCGCTTCTACAGTTCCAAAGATTCCGCTACGTTCTTCTACCAGTCGCCAATTTAAAATTAGAAGCTATCAGCGCTTCTACAGTTCCAAAGATTCCTCTTTGCTCCTTTACCAGCAGATGTTTAGAACCCTGATTCTAAAGAAAATGCATTAGCCCTCCACCCGCATAAGCTTAAGCAGGTGTCTATTTAACTACATTAATACTTCACCACGTACAATTGGTGGGAGTAGGGAAAACAAAAAAAGACCCGTGGACTGAAGTTCAGAAAACCACCTGAACTCAGCCACGGGTATAACAGACAAGACAAGAATACCACACCATCCTTAGATGCTTTTACGATAAGAAGTTGGTGAGATTCCTACATATTTACGGAACTTAGCGTTGAAATAATCGGGGTTCATATACCCTACCTTCTCGGCCACCTCGTATACTTTCATCCCTTGCGTCAGAAATTCCTTAGCCTTCTCAATCCGCACTTTGTCCACGTACGTATTGAAGTATTCTCCTGTGGTGTTCTTGAACATTTTACCGAGATAAGCGCTGTTGTAGCAGAATAACTCGGATAAGGTCTCTAGCTTTAGGTTCTCATTGTAGCGACGGTTGATTATTTCTGTAATTTTCTTAATTTCATTTCCACGACCACTGGTCATCTGGCCCGCAATTTCTTCGAGAAATGAGACAGCCTGATCCTGCAAATCAGACAAATAATAACTTTGATAAAGCTCCCCTATTGGAGGGGAATGCTCTGCTGCATAAGTGCGAATTTCCGGATACGTAGGCTCCAGACGGGCCAGGACAGTACTAAGGAGTCTCACAAAGGTCTCTTTAATTCGCAATTCGTCGCTGCCCGCAGATACAAGTTCAGCACAGATAGTCAGCACTATCGGTCGAATCGCGCTCAGACTTCCGGTTTCTACTGCAAGCAGCAGACGACTCTCCGTCTCCTGATCCTCTTCAGTCTTCTCCTTCATCTCCATCAGAAATCCTGAAGGATCTGTACTGATGATGATCCCCTTTTTGAAGAAGAAGGAACGTCTTAACAGTTCACGTGCTGAATTAAACGATTCTCCCACCATTTCAGGTCGAGGTACTACTCCCCCCGCTACTGCAATGAAGTCGTAACCCTTTGGTTCTATCACTGCAGATAATCCCTTATATAATTCTTCCCGCTTGCTCGCGCTCTGGTCCGGATCCTTCATGAGAATGCCCAAATACTGTGACAATGTAAAGAATGATGCATTAGGATGATTACTAAAATGCTGTTCCATTACTGTTTTGATTCCCCGGAGATCCTCATCATTTGCACCAGCTGTTTTTCTTAACTCAATGAGAATGACTTCATAATTTCCCTGATCGAGTCCTAGCGCATCCACATGTCTGCTAAGGTCCTCCTCCAGTTCTTCCTCTGAGGTTGGCTGTAGAAGCGCTCTGAGTAAAGTTTCCCTATTACGAGCGGGCTCCTCCTCATTCCAGTCACTGAACCGTTGCTCCTGCTCAATCGTTTCATGTAGCTGTTCCAGACATACGATCATCTCATCCTCATCCACTGGCTTCAGCAAATAGCCGTCGATCCGATAACCAATCGCCCGCTTAGCATATTCAAAATCAGCATGTCCACTCAAAATGAGTACATGACTTTCTGAGCCTTCTTTGCGAAGCTCACTAATCATTTCCAGACCATCCATTCCAGGCATACGAATATCAGCAACGATCAGCTCCGGGTAGAAGGTATGATACTTTTCAAGTGCTTGCAAGCCATTAGCTGCTGTAGCTACCACCGTATAACCGAGCTTCTCCCATGGGATCAGACTTCGAAGTCCTTCCCGTAGCTTCGGCTCATCATCGACAATCATCACTTTTATCATAGATTGTTGTCCTCCATTGGTATGCAGAAGAAAATAACCGTTCCTACATTAGGTCTACTTTCAATCGTTAGCCCATATTCTGCGCCGTAGGATAGTTTTAGCCGGTCATGTACATTACGAAGTCCAATTCGCTCACCTTCACGCTCTTCCTTACGCTCAAGCGTGTTCAGTAATTCCTCCAGCTGAATTGGAGATATTCCTACTCCGTTATCTGTAATCGTAAATTTAGCATGATCCCCAACTTGTACAACTTCCACCGTCACAAATGCACCTTCCATCTTATTATCCAGTCCGTGGATTACTGCGTTCTCAACAAGTGGCTGAATAAGAAGCGGGGGCATATAAAGAGATTCAACGGCAGGGTCTACAGTAAATTGATATTTCAACCTCTCCTCATAACGGAATTGCTGAATATCCAAGTAACAACGTACCACTTCTAATTCCTGACTAAGCAAAATTTTACTTCGGCCTACCTCCAGGTTACTGCGCATCATTTTACCTAGAAGACGTACCACACGGGCAATTTCCACTTGCCCCTTCATGTGAGCTTCCATCCGAATCGCCTCTAGTGCATTGAATAAGAAATGCGGGTTAATCTGGCTGGCCAGCATTTTGAATCTTATATCATTTTGTTTCTGTTCCAGCAGACTATTCTGTGCATTGGATTCCTGTACCTCATACATCAAATCATTAATGCTGCGTACCATGGAATTGAATTGACGAGCTAACAGGGCGATTTCATCCTTGCCATCAATCTTTAATGTCGTATCAAAATCCCCAGTACTGACTCGGTTAATATGTCTGCTTAAATGCAGCAATCGTCGTGAAAACAAAGAGGAGAAGCTATATATAATTAAAAAGGCCAATAGAACACTTATCGCAACCACAGTAATCGAAAGCTTAATCACTTGATTGGGTTCTTTAACTATACTTTCAATCGAAAAAACAGATATAATTCGTAGTGCATTTCGGCTGGCTTGTGGTTTAAGCTCCTCGATCACAATTTTGGAAGCTTCACCATCTACTACTGCTTCATAGCTTCCACTTCCCTGCCCCAAGAGCTTCGTGTCAAAAGAAACATCCACCAGCTTTTTACCTGTCCGATCTTTGCGATTCGCTGCAATGATATTGTCTTGATCATCGACGATCATGGTATCAAAAGATTCCTGGCTTAGAATGGATGCAAGCTGCTGACTGTTCACATTAATAACGAGTACACCGATCTTACTGGAGCCCTCCAGCTCGATTTTGCGGACAAGACTTAAATAATTCCGCTTATCACGCTCATCTTCGATATATTCCCAACCGACAAGACTATCGTACCGCTGTGCTCTCTGATACCACTGGCTCTCCTTAATCTCAGGTGAAGGATTGATCAGCTCCCAGTTGTTAAGCAGCGTAGCGTTGTCAGTGTATAAGCGAATGTTGGATATATCTTTATACAACCTTAGATACTCACGCATATCCGAGTAATCGCGGTAAGCTTCCACCACATCATAAGTGCTAACATACTGACGTATGGCAAGTCTCTTCAACCGTGCATCATTGCTCAAGCGATATGCGATATCCTGAGATACACCGATGACTTCTTCTGTTCTTTTCTTTACCCGATCTACGTTGATTGAAGCTTGTTCCAGTGCGCTCTGAAACGCCATGGTCCTCATCTCAAACGTAAGATAACCGCCTACCAGTAATACCGGAAGTAACGTAGTGAGTAAAAAAGCAAGCAACAGCTTATTGCGGATTTTGATGTCATTCAACAGCTTAACAATCCATTGGAACATGGCCTTCCGCCCCCCGAAACCTTCACTATCTCATGCAGAGTTTAACGCTGCCCTGGAGATACCCCATACTTTACAGAAGAAAAATAGGAACGGCAACAACTACGAATACAGCCTATCCTCAGATCAATAAACGAGATGGTCATAAAAAGGTCCTTCGCCATATGCGAAAGACCTTTTTTATCAGACATATCAAGCATAAACCCTTCGGCGTCCTTAATTATTGGCGGTACGCTGCCAGCTTGTTATTCAGTTCACGGGTCTGACCGTAGACTTCCTGATAGAGGTTAAATAAACCGTCATAGATCGCCGCTTGCTTCGGATCTGGTTTATACACATCCGCAGGACGGATGAAAGCTTCTGCACATGCACTAAGAGAAGTGAACCAGCCGCTACCGTAAGCTGCCAACATCGCTGCTCCCATAGCCGGACCCTGCTCACTTTCAAGCTTCACGATGGATGCATTGAAAATATCTGCTTGCATCTGGAGCCATGCCTCATTTTTAGCCCCGCCACCGATCGCAATGATTTCTGTAATCTCTTTGCCTGAATCACGTACAATCTCAATAGATTCACGTAGCGAAAAGGTGATGCCTTCTAATACAGAACGTGTAAAATGAGTCAACGTATGCCCTGAATCCATACCAATAAAGCTTCCGCGAATATTCGCATCTGGATGAGGTGTACGTTCCCCTACGATATAAGGTGTAAAGAGCAGTCCGCCGCTACCCGCTGGAATGGAAGCTACTCCACTTAGCAATTCATCAAAGCTTTTGTCTGCCGCAAAGGTTTCTTTGAACCATGTAAGGCTATGACCAGCCGCTAGAGTAACGCCCATGATATAGTAGGCATCTTTTTCACCATGGTTGAAGAAATGGACTTTGCCTTCGAGATTTAAATCTTTGTTGCTCTCATAGGAAAGAACTACACCAGATGTACCAATACTGCACATCGTCCGACCTTCACCAAGGACACCTGCCCCAAGTGCTCCACATGCATTATCCGCACCACCAGCAAATACCTTTGTTGATGATAAAAGACCTGATGCTTCCGCAATATCCGGCAATAACGTTCCTGTCTGTTCAAAGGACTCTACCAGTCTAGGACAAAGGGAAAGCGGCAGTTCAAAAGCTTCAGCAATTTCAGCACTCCACGTTTTAGAACCTACATCTAATAGAAGCGTTCCTGCAGCATCGGAATAATCCATCGCATAATCACCGGTCAACCGGAGACGGACATAGTCTTTTGGCAACAGGAACTGATGCGCTTGTGATAATACCTCAGGTTCATTCTCTTGTATCCATAGAATTTTAGGAAGTGTGAAGCCTTCCAGCGCACGGTTTCTAGCAACCTCAATAAGCTTTGCTCCGAGCGTCTTCTCAATTCTTCTGCACTGTGCAGTAGTACGAGTATCATTCCAAAGAATGGCCGGACGAAGCACTTGCCCTTCCTTATCCACTAGTACCAATCCGTGCATTTGCCCGGAGAAGCTAAGACCATCAACTTGTGATGGATCTATGCCCGATACTTCAATCAAACGACGAAGACTGACCAGCGTACCTTTTACCCAGTCCTCAGGATTTTGTTCGCTCCAGTTCGGCTGCGGTCTGCTTAGCGGGTAGGACTCGGAATGCTCAAAAGCCACCTTGCCCTGTGGGTCCACTAGAACAGTCTTCACTGCGCTAGTGCCCAAATCTACACCAATAACGTATTTCATTTTTTACCTCCTAAAAGTTTTATGGAGCTTAGCTACTTGATTCTCTTCGCAATAAAACTTACTTCGAAAGCATCCTGCTTAGTTTTATGAGCATAAGCTTCATTGAATTACTTCGAGTAAAACTTACTTCGTAAGCATCCACTTAGTTTTATGAGCGTTTCTAGAATATCTTTGTACAAAAAGGGGGCTGCCGAAGAATGCTCTCTTCAGCAACCCCCGTTGCATTTGTTCAAACTGGATTCAAAGCCTAATCTTCAAGCTCCCTGTAAAGACTACTCAGCCAAGATGTATTGGTTAAGGGTAGCTCTCAGGTATTCTTGACGTCCGGATTGGTTAGGACGCGGGTTCTCATTGTTCAAAGCATATTCGGCCAAGGAAGCCAGAGTTGCTTTGCCGGATACGATGTCTGCACCAACGCCTTCATTGAAGCTGCTGTAACGTTTTTCAACGAAATCTTCGAATACGCGATCTTCGATCAATTTAGCAGCTACTTTCAAGCCTTTTGCATAAGTATCCATACCAGCGATATGTGCTAGGAACAGATCCTCAGGCTCAAAGGAAGGACGACGTACTTTAGAGTCAAAGTTGATTCCGCCTTTGCCAAGACCATCATTCTTGAGTACTTCATACAGTGTAAGTGTTGCATCGTAGATGTTAACTGGGAATTCATCTGTATCCCATCCGAGCAATGTATCACCTTGGTTAGCATCAAGCGATCCGAGCATGCCGTTGATACGAGCTACACGAAGCTCATGTTCAAAAGTATGACCTGCAAGCGTAGCATGGTTAGCTTCAAGGTTCAGCTTGAAGTGCTTGTCGAGGTTGTATTTTTGTAAGAAAGAGATCGTTGTTGCTGCATCGAAATCATATTGATGTTTCGTAGGCTCTTTTGGTTTAGGCTCGATCAGGAATTGACCGTCAAAGCCGATTTCCTTAGCGTAATCTACAGCCATGCTGAACAGACGAGCAATGTTGTCTTGTTCAAGACCCATATCTGTATTCAGCAATTCTTCGTAACCCTCACGACCGCCCCAGAATACATAGTTGCTAGCACCCAGACGTTTACCAACTTCCAGACCTTTCTTCACTTGTGCTGCTGCATGTGCGAAAACATCAGCGTTAGGTGTAGAACCTGCACCGTGCATGTAACGTGGGTTAGTGAACATATTAGCTGTATTCCACAACAATTTCTTGCCGGAAGTCTTCATGCCTTGTTCAAGGATATCAACGATAGTGTCGATGTTGCTGTAGAATTCACGCAAAGATGCGCCTTCTGGTGCGATATCTACATCATGGAAGCAGAAGTAAGGCAGATCCATCTTGTCCATAAATTCAAATGCTGCTTCAGCGCGAGCCTTAGCTTTGTCCAGACCGTTCAATTTGTTCCAGCTGCGAATTGCTGTTTCAGCGCCAAAAGGATCAGAACCGCCAGCAGTTAATGTATGCCAATAAGCCATTGCAAATTTCAGATGTTCTTCCATAGTTTTGCCGGCTACGACTTCTTTAGGATTGTAGAATTTAAATGCGAAAGGGTTGGTGGAACGGCTTCCCTCGTAAGAGATTTTGTTCACTGTCTCAAAATAAGCCATTGTGTAATCCTCCTCAATTTGTGCTTCGCCCGCAAGCGTTTACAGGATCATCTTAACACATCTTTTGGACTTTGTATATTGGTTAAACAAAGTTTTGATAAGTTTTTTATGACCATTTTTTGGGACCCTGTCTAGCCTCCTCTCTCCTCTTCCCAAATATAGGAGATCCCTGTTGGAAAATTTCCTCTGGACGCTACGTATTGCAATTTGCAGCACATCACTCTAGACTAAGTGGCATACAACAAATGGGAACTATGCCAAGCTAAAATGCCTTTAGCGTCCTTTTAAGGACGGTAAGCGTTTATGCGAGAATTATAAGGAGAAAGTATACCGTGAAGCTTATACTTTCTTATAATTTAAGAAGGATGTGTGATTTGTGAAGGTTACTGGAGACCAAGCGCTGGTCAAAAAAATAAATAAATCGATTGTACTACATACCATTCGAAGACACTCTCCACTCTCGCGCGCGAAGGTCTCAGAGATGACCGGACTGAATAAAGCTACTGTGTCCAATTTGGTAGCCGAGCTGTGCACGCAAGAATTGGTAACTGAAGTTGGACCTGGGGAATCAAGCGGTGGCCGCAAACCGTTAATGCTGCATTTTAACACGATGGCTGGTAGTGTAATCGGCATAGAATTACGGGTAAAGCAGCTAACAGCGGTCTTATGTGATCTGAGCGGGGGCATTCTTTACGAAAGCGATTTTTCTTTAGAAAACCATGATTTCCCTTACGTTCTGGAACAAATGAAAAAACTTATCTCAGGCTTGATTATCAACGCTCCAGAATCCCCTTACGGCATCGTCGGCATCGGAGTAGGTGTCCCCGGGATGGTGGATGAAAATGGTGTTGTACTCTTCGCTCCCAACCTTGGCTGGGAAATGGTCGAGCTGCGAGCGATCCTCGAAGCTGAATTTTCTGTTCCTGTCACCATTGATAACGAAGCGAACGCGGGTGCACAGGGTGAACTCAACTTTGGAGCGGCACGAGAGGTAAGGCATCTCCTTTACATCAGTGCGGGATCAGGGATCGGATCTGGAATTATTATTGGTGGAGAACTATACAAGGGTGCAAGAGGATATGCCGGCGAAACCGGACATATGACGATTGAAGCCCAAGGCAAGCCTTGCAGTTGCGGGAGTCGTGGCTGTTGGGAGTTATATGCCTCTGAGAAAACTTATGATAATCCCGATCTCTCCCTCCCTGCCCATACTACGCCAGAGCTGGTTCGCTATGCAGCCGGCGGGCAAGAAGACGCCCTGCATCACTTCTCAACGATGGGTGAATATCTCGGTATCGGGGTGACCAATCTAATCAATAGCTTCAATCCAGAGCTTATTGTGATCGGTGGGGCATTGTCTGAGGCTGAAGAATGGCTAGGCGAACCGCTGCGTCGGGTTGTAGCTGAGCGTACTCTTCCTTACCATAAGCAGCAACTCGAAATTACATTCTCTAAGCTCGGCAGCCGTGGAACGATGATCGGCGCAGGTTTCTCTGCTGTTATGCATTTCCTGGGCGATATTCGGGTGACCCTATAATCCATAACGGTAAGCGAAGCGTTTATGTGAGAAATATAAGAATAATTTATAGCGTGGAACATATACATTCTTATATTTTGAAATAATTGACGTAAAATTGACGCATTTGAGTGAATCAAAAGTGCAGTAAAAAGAACAGAAATCCTATATAATAAAGGTCAAGCTAGTGTGACATTTATCACTACAACCCCTTTTTTGAAATGGAGAGCGAGTCCATGACCTATGTTGATACGTCTGATATCTCGGCACAGATGTTCATCACTGTGTTGCTTTTTCTGCTCATTATTGCCCCTTTGATCAGCCTCGGCGTGCTCCGTTTTTTTCAAGCTAAAAAGAAATCAGGATTTATTCTTATTGGCAGCGGCGCTGCTGTATACGTACTATTTCAGCTCATTACATCTTTCACTCAAACCTAAACTCTACTTCTAGATCTACTTTCATAAAAATAGTCTGCGCACAGATGCGTCAGACTATTTTTTGTATGCTTAAAGCTCGCAAGCATTTTATACTTTCTTATATTTCAAAAAAGACCGCCTCCTGATCGGAAGCGGCCCATTACAATTTCCTTACGGAAATCTTATTTAACAATAAGAAACGACTTTATCGTCCTATTAAGACGACATCGGTTCCTCGTAGAAATATAAGGATATTATAGTTGTGCAGCATATAAATTCTTATATTTTTAAACAGTCGCGAGTGCTTTGTCGAACTGAGTTTTGTTCATGCCAACAATTTTATGCTCACCGATTACAGTTACAGGAATAGCCCTCACTCCCATGTCCCATACTTGCTGCGCAAAATCATCGTTCTGCTCGACATTGCGTTCTTCGTAGGATACGCCTTTTTCGCTTAAAAAGCTCTTCACCTGACGGCAATGCGGGCAATTTGTTGAGGTATATACAATTACATTCTCCATGGTATGACCTCCTATAAAAGATATACAGTGATGATATCAATTGTAGCAATGAGGGTTTTTCAAACCAAATTATAGAATAACTGCACTGTGCTCCAAGCTTTCGATATATTTCTCAGCATCCATAGCTGCCATACATCCACTACCTGCTGCAGTAATCGCTTGTCTGTAACGAGTATCCTGTACATCACCACATGCGAACACACCTGGGATATTAGTTTCGGAAGTGCCTGGGTTCGTCATGATATAGCCATCCGCATTGGTTGTGATCTGTCCACCTAAGAAAGAGGTATTAGGGTGGTGGCCAATCGCAACAAACACGCCGCTTGCTTCGATGATTTCTTCTTCACCAGTCTCATTGTTAAGCACTTTTAGTCCATTGACGCCTCTTTCGCTCGAAGTCACTTCCAGAGGAGTACGGTTCAAGTTCCAGTCTACTTTAACATTAGCGCGTACACGATCCTGCATGATCTTCGAAGCACGCAATTCTCCACGACGGTGCACCAAAGTCACTTTGGAAGCAAAACGAGTCAAGAAACCCGCTTCCTCAAGTGCGGAATCTCCGCCACCAACAACCACGATCTCTTTATTACGGAAGAAAAATCCGTCACAGGTAGCGCAGGTGCTCACACCGCGTCCTACGTTATCTTGCTCCCCTGGGATACCGAGGTATTTTGCTGTAGCGCCTGTGGAAATGATCAATGTATCTGTAGTAAGAACACCCATTCCTTCAACATTCAGCTTAAAAGGGCGCTCTCCAAGTTCTACACTGTTCACCCAGCCCGTACGGAATTCTGCACCAAAACGTTCAGCTTGTTTACGCATATTATCCATCAAGTCAGGGCCCATGATTCCTTCAGGAAATCCAGGGAAATTCTCCACTTCTGTAGTTGTGGTTAATTGTCCACCGGGTTGAGGTCCTTCGATGACTAGTGGGTTCAAATTGGCACGAGCCAAATAGATAGCGGCGGTTAATCCTGCCGGTCCAGTACCAACAATTATTGATTTATACATATCTATGTCCTCCTTGAGCTAAACGGCAATGACGTCGCTTCTTATTTAAAATAATTATAATGTAGTGTTAATTATGATAACTGAAAGCAAATATGTCAATATGCCAGACTCCCAAGTTCCGAAACTATTTTGTGAACAATTTAATTTTAAAAAATATTATCGCAATAATCTTAGTCCATTTAGAATCACTAATATCGTACTGCCTTCATGCCCTATCACGCCAAAAGGAAGTGCGATCCCTTGCACAAAGTTGCTGAGCATAAGCACTGCAATCACAGTCACAGCAAAAATCATATTTTGCTTCACAATACGCTGCGAACGACGCGCCAATGATATGGTTGAAGCGATCTCTTCTATATTATCATTCATAAGCACTACATCGGCTATTTCAAGTGCTGCGCCGCTTCCTTTCATACCCATCCCCATGCCTACGGTTGCTGTCGCCAAAGCAGGTGCATCATTCACACCATCACCAACCATAACAACGTGACCATACTTTTCACGTAGTGCTTTGATATGCTTCACTTTATCCTCCGGTAATAGATCGGCAAATACCATATCCACTCCAGTTGTACCTGCAATAACCTGAGCTGTAGCGTCACGGTCACCCGTAAGCATTGCCACCTTAATCCCAAGCTCCTGCAGCTTCCGTACTGCGGCTTCTGCTTGTGGGCGAACCGTATCCTGTAAAGCAATCATTCCGGCAATTTGCTCGCCGTCCAGAATGATGGAGACGGTCTTCCCTTCTTCAGCCAACTGCTGCCGCTTAAGTTTCCAATGCTCTAGTTCAGGATTCATAGCAGATGGAGTCAGCTCATCGAGCAAATTAGACTTCCCTATTCTCCAGAGATGTCCGTCGATTTGACCTTCAATCCCCCAGCCTGTGATGGTCTTACTGTCTTCTACTCCCTGTAGCGCTAAACCTTCCTCTTCCGCTTTACGCACAATCGCTTCCGCCAGTGGATGACGGGACATATGCTCAATGGATGCGCTAACCGTTAGCAACTCTTGCCGACTGTAGCCTTCACCTGCAATAAAATCAGTTACCTGAGGAGTTCCCTCTGTAAGTGTCCCTGTCTTATCGAATGCTACAACCGTTGTGCGTGCCATATTTTCCAGATGGACCCCGCCTTTAAACAGAACCCCTTTTCGCGCACTTTTGGAGATGGCTGACAACATCGCTGGCATAATGGAAGAGACCAGAGCGCAAGGTGATGCTACTACTAGAAAGACCATCGCTTTATAGAAGGTTGCGCTCCAGCTCCAGTCCAGCAAAAACGGTGGAAGAATAATCAATGCCACTGTCGAGGCTACGACAACCCGTGCATAGATGGCTTCTAGTCTTTTAATAAAACGCTGCGAGTTAGGAACTTCCGTCTCTGCCTCTTCTACCATTTTGATGATTTTAGCAAAAAGGGTGTTCTCAGCTGCTTTCGTTACCTCAATATAAAGGGGGCCTTCTCCATTCACAGTGCCTGCAAAAACTTCACTACCGGCACATTTCTCTACAGGAACCGATTCTCCCGTAATGGAAGCCTGATCTACTGCCGATTCCCCCCGATATACCTTGCCGTCTGCCGGAATTAAATCTCCCGGGCGCACAAGCAGCAGATCTCCGATCACCAACTGGTCAATATTAACCTCATTCATACTTCCTTTTTCAATGCGCATAGCCGTAGCCGGTTTGAGTGCCATCAGCGAGGAAATATCCTTTTTACTACGTTCCATCGTATAACTCTCTAATGCTCCACTGAGTGCAAAAATGAAAATAAGCATAGCACCTTCATTCCAGTATCCAATGGAAGCTGCGCCTAGTGCGGCTGCAATCATTAATAGGTTAACATCGAGATCTCGTTCTTTGACGAGCGTTTCTACGCCTTCCTTTGCCTTGTTCCAGCCACCAATCGTATAAGAAATGACATAGAGCGCTATGGAAAGAATTTCTGACCATCCACTAACTGACCAAGCAAAAAGCATAAGCAGTCCGCTGCCAAGTGCAGCCTGCATTTCAGAATTGCTGAGCATGGCACGCGGATCGAACCGGCGCTTTGGAGCGCCTGGCTTCTTCATGCTGCCAGAGATAGATGACTGCTTGGGTAAATGTTTTGATGTTGCTTGCATAATAATCGCCGTCCTTTAAAGTTTTGTGGAGTTTTACTTCATTGACTCTTCTTCGCAACAAAACTTGCTTCGTGAGCATACGCTTTGTTTTGTGGAGTTTTACTTCTGCCAAGTGAGAATGAGAGCCATTATTAAGACCCCTAAAATGACACATGCTGCCCCGGCTTAGCCGGGACAGCATGATTGAAAACTATAGGTAGTGAGAATGATAATCATTGTTGCAATAGTACAACTATATTTCCTTAGTGCAACTTATATTTTAATCATACCACTATGAATGAAAAAGTAAAGCCTATCTATTCGGTTAACCGCCATAAATTTCTGAATATGAGTTAGTTGCCTGCTTAGTGGCGAATTTTATCTAAAAGTTCTATTAGGACATGCTCCTCAACTGGAGTTGAATAAGAACCATCTTCAAAACGTTTCATCGAGCCGATTCCCTCTTGGAATACAAATCGTATCCGCCCTTTACGTACTTTTTTATCTGTGTACATCTTATCGATTAGCATTCTGTCTGTAATAGTTGCTGGGATTTCAGTGGGTAGGCCCGCCTTCTGTAGCAATGCAATTACACGCTGGACTTGGTCCGAAGTTACATATCCCAAGCGCTCTGCTAACTGCACCTGAATCGAAAGTCCAATCGCTATGGCCTCGCCATGTAACAATTCATAACCACTTAAAGCCTCCAACGCTCGTCCTGCGGTATGCCCCAGATTTAGAACCTGACGCAGGTTACTCTCTAGCTCGTCCTTCTCTACTACATCATATTTGATCTCACAATTATGAAGTGCAATCTGTTCGCAAACCTCTCGATCTAATACCAATTCACCTTCCGCGGTGACTACTTTGTCCATATTTCGCTCTAAAAACTCGAAAAATCCCGCATCGGCGATACAGGCATGTTTGATCGTTTCAGCCAAGCCACTACGGAACTCACGAACCGGAAGTGTTCTCCAAGTGACTAAGTCGATATATACCTTTTTAGGTTGATGAAATACACCGATTAGATTGGTAGCGACCGGTGTATTTACGCCTGTTTTTCCGCCAATGGATGCATCTGCTGCCGCTAATAGGGTAGTTGCATAGTTCAAACTCGGCACTCCCCGGCCAAATGTCCCTGCCAGAAAACCTGCCAAATCTGTTACCGCCCCGCCTCCAATCGCAATAATACAGCTATCTCGGCCATAAGAACGACTTAAAAGCTGATCCTCCAACTGCGCCTTCGTTTCACGGGTTTTGGAAATTTCTCCAGCTGGGAAAGAAAACAGCTCTGCACGAAAACCGTTCTGAATCAACTGTTCCAGCAAGGCTTGTCCATATAGCGCTTCAACTTTGGAATCCGTAATAATCGCGAATTTGCTAACATTCTCTACGATTCCTCGTTTTAAGTCCTCTATTAATGAGTTAAATAATCTTTCACCGATCTCAATGTCGTAAGAATGATCAACAACCTTCTTCAGGGCAACTCTAAAATTTGCGGACATGTACAGCGCCTCTTTTCAGTAGGATGCTAATAGATTCGAGCTGCCAATTCGATTATCCTTTTTATGTAAAATGAATGAGGGTCTGAAAGTTCAGGTCGCGGGACAGCCCTACTCGATCTACATTTAGTTTCATTTGAATAGATAAGATCTACTTGGACGTAGCAGCTAGCGGATACAAGTATATTGTTTAAGCGGAGAGTTTGCGAAAGAGCCGTTGCGGACTGAGCGGACCTTAAACGCAGCTTTTCCCAAATTTGGATTGTAACTGACCCCATTGCAGCTATTGGTCTGAAAAACACCAAATATGAGCCTCTTTCTATTGAATAATGTCTCTGGAGTCCGAAACTGTGCTCAAAAAGCATAAAATATGCAAATAAGGTCATCTGAGTCCGTGAGCCTCAGCTGAAGCGAATGATGTTTACACAGTTGAAGCAGGTAGTCAAAACGGGCATAACGGAGGAGCATTGATTCTCTAATAACTAGTACAGTGATCATTCAATAACGAGGAGCATTGACCCTTTAATAATAAAGAGCAGTGATTCTCCGATAATGGGAGAATCACTGCTCTTTTTTTATCGATTCTAAATGAAACGAATCGTTTGATTTAGAAGAGAAAGCGGCTTATGAGACAGCCGCTTCGTTGTTGTCCTACTGCCTTCCACCGGCGGCAGTATCCAATGTTTCCTGCTGCCTGGCGATCCAGATCAGACAGGCTGCTCTAAGCAGCGCTTCGGTCCGCTGACCTGCGCTGCAAAAGATCCCGCTGAGGCCGATCTGATACAGATCGGCCAAAGCCGACGCCGCCGGAGTCCCCGCGGCGAGAACTACCGCCGCCGGCTTCACGTTCCGCACGGCGGCAAGGATCTCCCCCGCCGCCAGGGCGAAGCCCTCTGCGGCGGCCCCTTCCGGCGCGAGCTCGCTCGCCGCGCCGTCGAGCACTAGGAAATCGGCGATGCGCGCGATTTCCGCGGCGGCGGAGGGCTCCACATCGGGCGCGATCAGCGCCCCGATGCGGCACGCCGCCGCATAAGCGTGGCCGAGTGTCTGATCGGCCACGACCTCGATGAATTCGCGCTTTGCGGCGAATTCGGCTCCGCTTGCGGTGTAGGCGACCAGCAGGTCAAGGCGGCAATCGCCGCCTTGACGCTGGCTCTCCGCCACCGCAGTAAAAAGCGCTTCGAGCTGCGCGTCCTGAAGCGCGGCGAGCTTTGCGGGCTGCGCCGCAAGCTCCTCTGGATGCAGCAGGGTGACTGCTGCCCATTCACCATCCGGTGATTCCAGCAGAGCTGTGGTGGCTGCTTGCAATCGGTAATAGATCCGCTGCAGCATTCGATTAGCCTGCAGCTCATCCTCACTGGATAACCAATGCTCATAAAGACAAAACAGTTCAGGTTCAAGCAGCCATTCCTCACTTCGTATCAGACAAGGACCGGCTTGAACGGACCTTGCGCCTTCCCGTGTAATCGGACGCTCTTCTCGTTCTTCACGTCCTTCACGCAATACTAAGAAGGCCGACTGTTCCCCTGGCCGCTTAAAATATGAACGGTTCAAAGGTTCTACAACATCCTTCTGCTCTACTCCGTTGATAAATTCTGCGGCAGCGGAGGCAACGGATCCGGCTTGGCTCATTTCCATCCCAACAGCCCGATCACCGGCCTTATACATGAACTTGAACGGGCGCTCTTCACTACTCCGAAAACCATCCTGCTGACGTTCACCCTTCATCTTCGCACCCACCCTTTATCTTTGGATTGCTGCCGGTACGCCTAGTAAATAAACATCATGCCACCGACATCTTATTACCACACTTATAAATACGGGAACCTCCCATGAAATATGCAAGCGTTGCCAAATCATATGAATAATTTGCCTTATTAAATCACAAAAAAGGCATCGCCACATAGCAGCAGATGCCTTCCTTGAACTTCATTGTTCTATTGTTGACTTGCGGCAATGGCCTGTTCCAGATCATAAATAATATCATCAATAGATTCCGTACCAATCGATAAGCGGAGTAATTCCGGAGTTACTCCCGCTGTGGTTTGCTCTTCATCCGACAGCTGTGCATGTGTTGTGCTTGCAGGGTGGATAATCAATGACTTGGAGTCACCGACATTCGCCAAATGCGAGAACAGCTTCACATTTTCAATCAGCTTGCGTCCCGCAGCACTTCCACCTTTAATACCGAAGGTAAGGATCGCGCCTTGACCTTTAGGTAAATACTTTTGCGCTAATTCATGAGATGGATGAGTAGAAAGTCCAGAATAACTTACCCATTCTACATCTGCGTGTGCCTCCAAATATTGCGCAACCTTTAGTGCATTCTGGCTGTGACGTTCCATCCGCAAATGGAGTGTCTCGAGCCCTTGCAACAGCATCCAAGAGTTAAATGGTGAAATAGAAGCACCTAAATCGCGAAGTAATTGAACACGGGCTTTGATAATATAAGCAATCGGTCCAACAGCTTCCGTATAAACAACGCCATGATAACTTGGATCAGGCTCTGTAAGTCCTGGGAACTTACCGCTTGCCTTCCAATCGAACTTACCACCGTCTACAATAATTCCACCGATAGATGTACCATGCCCGCCGATGAATTTAGTTGCCGAATGAACAACGATGTCAGCTCCATGCTCAATCGGACGCAGTAAATATGGGCTTGGGAACGTATTATCCACAATAAGAGGAATTCCATGTTCGTGTGCGATCGCTGCAACGGCTTCAATATCTAGTACATTCCCCTGTGGGTTACCAATAGTTTCTGCATACAAAGCTTTGGTTTTATCATTAATCGCAGCACGGAAGTTCTCTGGATTATCCGAATCCACAAAATGCACCTTAATGCCAAGCTTAGGCAGCGTTGTAGAAAAAAGATTATAAGTTCCACCGTATAGGCTTGCCGCAGATACAATTTCATCCCCAGCGCCCGCAATATTTAGAATGGAGAAAGAAATAGCCGCTGCCCCGGAAGCTGTAGCAAGTGCACCTGCTCCACCTTCTAGTGCTGCCAAACGCTGTTCAAATACATCTGTAGTCGGATTCATCAGCCGAGTGTAAATATTACCGAATTCTTTGAGCGCAAACAGATCCGCTGCATGATCAGCATCACGGAATCCATAAGACGTGGTCTGATAAAGCGGTACAGCACGTGCGAAAGTAGTTGGATCAATTTCCTGGCCTGCATGAACAGTCAAAGTTTCAAATGACAGCTTACGGTCTTCTGACATAGGTATTTCCTCCCTTTATAAATATGAATAGAAATCTTTAACAAATAATAATTGTACCCATTCTCTCATAAACGACATCATTTGAAAAGAAAAAAATCTTATTATTCCGGTGCGAATTATTATATTTTGATTTATTCGAAGGAAAGCATGTCCGATGAACATCAGATAACGCTTTCAATAAAAATTTTTAAGCCGAAGAAACATGTATAACAATATGTACCTGACACAGAACATCTACGCAATAAAAAATAGAATAGCGGCGGATAAAGCTTATCCACCTCATCTCACCGCTACTATTTTACTTATCTTCTTTTAGTAATTGCTTTGGCTTGTTTCACCCTTAGCAATAGCTACACCGCCGCTGGTACCAATACGGCTTGCACCAGCTTGTACCATTACATGTGCATCTTCTGCACTACGAACACCACCGGAAGCCTTCACACCCACATTAGGTCCAACCGTTGCACGCATCAGCGCGATATCTTCCTTCGTTGCCCCACCTGTAGAGAATCCTGTGGATGTTTTTACGAAGTCTGCTCCAGCTTCAACAGAAAGCTTGCAGGCACGAACCTTTTCTTCTTCCGTTAATAAACAGGTCTCGATAATGACCTTAGTCAGTGCTTTGCCGCGAGCTGCGTCTACAACTGCTGCAATATCACGTTTAACCAACTCATTGTTACCATCTTTCAGCGCTCCGATGTTGATGACCATATCCACTTCACCTGCACCATTAGCGATAGCATTGGTAGTCTCAAATGCTTTGGTCTCTGTTGTCGAGGATCCGAGCGGGAAGCCGATAACTGTGCAGACTTTAACCTCAGGCGTATCCTTCAACACTTCATGGGCAGTAGCTACCCAAGCAGGGTTTACGCAGACTGAAGCAAACTTATATGCTTTTGCTTCCTCTGCCAATTTAACGATATCTTCTTTCCGTGCATCAGCTTTAAGCAGTGTATGATCAATGATCCGCGATAGTGTAATTTCGCTCATTTTTGTCATTCCTCCATGATTTGGATAGTGAATTTTTTTCATCTCTGTAATCATACCAATAGAACTCTGCTTTGCAAAGTCGACTGGACGATCAGACCCACCCTAACCTCGATTAACTCATATAAATACACTTAGAGAAGGTCATTATTTACTAAATTATCTTTTCAAGTTAATTTTATACCTTCTTGTATTTTTTAAAATATAAAGGATAATCCCCCTAAACTTTCCCATTAAAAAATACGATAATATCTATATAAATGGGTTTTTTAGCCTATTTATTTAAATTTTTCTTTCATCATATTTAGGAGGAGATCGATTTAAAATGGGAAACTTTAATTTCACCTCAAACGCTGCAGCCCAAAAACTGAATGTACAAGTAGAAGGTTCTATGTCACCGGAGGACGCCGGGCGCTTCATTCAGGAGTACAACCAAATCGTAAGTACATTTGACCCAGCACAATATGAGATCATTTTAGATTGCAAGACATTAAACGTATCCTCGCCCGACACTCTTCCTATGCTTGAGCAATGCTACATACTGTATAAAGAATCAGGTTTTAAAAAAGTAACCTTCATTATTGCCAAAAGCCCTGTCCTAAAAATGCAGCTAAGCCGAGTAGCCCGGGCAACAAAATTAGAAAATTACGAAATTATTGAAGCATAGGAGGTTTCATTTGGGACATATAACCATCCGACAAGCCGCTTATTACCATCCGGAACATGTCGTATCTAATGATTATTATCTGGAGCATTTCCAGAGTATGGGCAAGGACATTAAGCGATTCCTAGAAGTCATGGGTCGTGACCGGAGATACATCGTAAACGATAAGGATGAAAATGCCCTAACGATGGGACTCAAGGCCGCCCAAAAAGCGCTACAAGAAGCCAATTTACAAGGTGAAGATATGGATATGATCATGTTTGCTTCACAGACACCGGAATATACCTATCCTACCAACGCACTTCTGCTGCACCACATGCTACATGGTAAACATCGGACCATTACGCAAGATTCCAATGCCAACTGTGCAGGAATGGTGTCTGCTGTAGAGCAGACAAGTCGTTATATGCAAGCTAATCCTAGTATCCGGTACGCACTCGTCGTGGGAAGCGACTATAGCTCAGTGCACTGCAATACGGATGATGAAATTACTTACCCTAACTTCGGGGATGCCGCAGCAGCTGTCATTCTGGAACGAAGTGGCGAGCAATCAGGCTTCATTGACTCCCTTTATTACACTGATTCTGAGGGATCTGAGAATATTATGTTCCCTGCTTGCGGTTTATCGAATATTTATCACGAGGACATTACACCTGAGCAAATTCGGATACGCTGGACACCCTTTGACGGTACTGTTTGTGTAAATGCGGCGGTTGCAGACATGAAAGAGCTTCTCTCAAGAAACGGCCTGACTACAGATGATATATCTGCCTTCTGCCTTTCACAATTCTCTCTCAAAAATATCGAACTCATCCAAGAGGGGCTTGGACTTACTGATGAGAAATTCATCTATGTAGGCGACGAGTTCGGGTATACGGCTACAAGCAGTCCTTTTATCGCCTTTCAACGCGGAGTCGAAGACGGACGAATCAAACGTGGCGATTATGTCTTCTTCTGGTCGGTTGGTGCTGGTTGGCAAATTCCTACAATGCTTTATCAATATTAATAGCATAAAAAGCCCTACTTCTATAGAAGTAGGGCTTCCCCATCAGAGGAGCAGATATTAGCAATTTGTGAAATAAATCAGAAATCCAATAATGAATTATTTAGTCAGAGATTGAACATCCACAAATGGAGTGGCTCCCCCTGTTACAGATGGCAGTACGCCGTTCCATTTTTCCAGCGCTTTCTCCTGAACCTCTATTTGCTTCAGCTGCACCAGCTCAGGTGTAACCTCTTGCTTCTTAAGTCTTAAAGATTCGGCTTCGGCTTGCGCCTGGGCGATCTTTTGCTTCGCTTCAATCTCAATCCGCCGGAGATCATTTTCGGCCTTCAGCGCCTGCTGCTGCGCGACCTGCTTCGCTTCAATCGACTGATTGAACGCCTCCGAGAATTTAAAGTTAACAATGTTAATGTCGTTGACGATCAGATCATATTTTGCCAGCCTAGCGGTTAAATGCTCACTGATCTCACTCGACACTACATCTCGGCGTGTAATCAAATCCTCTGCTGGATATTTGGCTGTCACTTCTTTAACGATTTCTTGAATGGCCGGATTGATAATTACATTATCAAAATTACCTCCGATATTGTTCATCAGATTAAAGGCGGAAGCCTTATTTACGGAATAGTTCACCGCCACATGTGTGGATACGGGCTGAAGATCTTTTGAAGAGGCTGAAGTATCGGTCTCCGCTTTCGTTACCTGCGTATTGACTTGAATCACCGTCTGAATAAACGGAACTTTAAAATGAATGCCAGGTGACAACGTATTGTCATTTAATTTACCAAAGGTTTTGTACAAACCTACATGCCCATATTCCACAGATACAAAAGAGTTCGCGCCAATCAACAATACAATGAGCACCGCTGCAACACCGCTAACTATTTTCCCCGGTCGCAGCTGTTTCAATTTCGGATTCATTTGCATATTCATCCAATACCCCTCCTAGATTATGGATAATCATTTAAGCTTAATCGTCTATACGGAGGTTCGAGGGAATTGGTCGCAGGAAATATTTCAGCAGCAGTAGTCATGGCATTACCGCTCTTGGATCAGTCCTTCTAGGGTCAACCGGAATCTTTTGCTCTGCTTGTCCCCGATATTAAAAGCTTCATATATTCCTTCATACGTTAGCACCACGGAGTCCGCCTTCAAAGCATCATTAACGTAAGTTACCTCGGCGTGATCAACATTCCAGCGGTAAATGTAGGCACTCATCGGATTTCCATGCGCGGCTACACCCTCAATAGATCCATCCCCATCAACATCCAGCTCATTGGAATGTCCGGTATCTATCTGCAGCAATCCCGAGGGGTTACCACTCTCGTCGATTAAATAATAGTTAGTGAGCGAATTATTCGCTCCTAGTCCACCGGTGATTTTCAGCACCTTTTCGCTAAAAATCCCCACCACTTCTACCTTGATATCCTCCGGCTGACGATAATTATAAGTTCCTATCGCCCCTAGACTGTATTGTCCTTTGGAAGTAGAAATTTTGGCATACACGTAGTCTTCGTCACTAACCATCGTATACACTTTCACTTTGACTCCTCCGAAATTATTCAGCTTCTTCTCTGTAATCAAAGTAGCGCCTGTAGGTGGAGCACTTAGTTGAGAGACTACGGGGATTGTATCCACCAGCATCCACTCCAGCTTAATGAGGTTAGCAGAGGTGTCTGTTGGCTTCGGTCTTGATGTGTGGTAGTCGTTAGCCGATTGAAGGGGGGTTGGGTCAACCTGATGTTGGCAACCTGCCAGCAGATTCATTAGAAGCAAAGCTGTCAGCGTAACGGATTTATGTAAAGGAAACATCTCTTATTCACTTCCTATCCTCTTTTTAAAATTAAATCTTTCAGTAATCATAGATGAAGTTAGAATTTCAAATGTTACTTTTAGGGGGCGGGAGGGTTAATTTATTGTCTTTTGAGGGTATGCATCGATCAAAAAGCTAAATTGGGCATACAAAAAACCCGCATCAAATGCGGGTTTGAGAAGAAAGAATCAAGAACCTAGCAGTTCACGCGCCAGTAGTCGGTAAACCTCTAGACGTTTCTCCTGCGAATGCGGAATGCTGCATATCATCGCTTCCTGGAAACCATATTGAGCTTGTTCTTCTTGCAAGCGTACGGCGATGTCTTTGACCGCACCAACCAAATGAATCTTACGGCTTTCCTTGATTGACATCCGGTCAATTTCCGATAACGATATGTTCTGAGCTTCTTCTGGTGTCAGCACCTGAGTAATTCTGCCCTTGCTCATCATCAACCGAAAAATATCCTGCGGTAATGCCTCATACTCAGCTTCTTCCTTCGTTTCTGCTGTGGTTACCATATAGGATACACTAATCTCAGGTTTGTCCATGAAGATAGAAGGCTGGTAGTTATTCCGATATTCATCCAAAATCTCATTACTCATCGCACCATTAAAAAATTGCGCAAAGGAGTATCCGACTCCCATCTGTGCTGCTTTTCGCGCACTGTTGCCGCTCGAGCCTAACAACCACACTTCAGGGAGCGCCACCTTCGTTGGAGCGGCAAGATTTTTGGCATACAACTCACTTTCCGGAATCTGATCACTAAGCAACTGCATAGTAATGCCAAGCTTATCATACATGTTATGCAGCATTAACTCGCGGCCTTCAGACAGAGCGTACATAGCACTTGTATCGCCACCAGGAGCTCGTCCCACACCGAAATCTATTCTCCCCGGGGTAAAAGCACTTAACGTTTTAAATACTTCCGCCAGCTTAAGCGGAGAATAATGCATCATCATAACACCGCCGGTGCCGATTCGAATACGGTTGGTCTTAGCGGCTAAACGGGCTGCCGTTACTTCCGGAGCTGAGCTAGCAAATGTATTTCCGCCATGGTGCTCTGCCATCCACATTCTGCTATATCCCAACTCATCTGCTAAAATAGCTAGTTCTTCTGCTTTATTCAGAGCACCTTCCGCTGTGTTACCACTTGTCACGGGTGCCTGATCCAATACGCTTAATCTCATGCGAATACATCCCTTCTTTGGTTAGATGACCATTTTATTGCTGATCCATTCCTCTAAGGCTGCAATCTTATCTTTAAAGCGCTCACCACGCATTTCCTCCGACAACGAAGCAATAGTTTCCCGCTTTAATACAGCTTTCCAAGAGGATTCAGCTTCTTCCATCAGATTGGTTAACAGGCAGCAGCTATCTTCTTTCTCTAAATCCAACATGTCTACCAGAATACCATTGGATGAATACAGCGACTGCTGTCCTTCCACCGCAAGGTAAACGTCATATACACGAATATCTTCAGGTCTCTTCTTTAATTTAAAGCCACCTTTAATGCCGGGAACAGACGTGATGATGTCTGCGGTTACCAGCTTTCTTAACAGTTTCTGAAAATAGGTCGCCGATGCTCCGAGCTGCTGGCTAATCGCTTCTCCAGACAACACCGCTTTGTCCGGCAGCATGTTAAGCAGAACCAGTGCATACACTGACTGTTCCACCCCTGTTTTCATATGCATGTACAGCACCTCGATCTACATAAATTGCTTAATATAAACTGTAGACTATACCACCGCGTATAAAGCGGATAAACATTATCCACTTTATACTTTATATCAGTTTGCACCAAAAGTAAAACCCTGCTCGTCTTCTCTTACAGTTAATATCTGCTATAAAAAAAAGATCGCGCATATAGCGCAATCTTTTTCATATGGATAGTCCCACCCGCTGAACCAGCTGTGAGCTCTGATCATTAAGTCCGGTAATGGTGACTTTTTTGCCACGCACGGCGTATTTGCTCATCGTCTTCGCTATGGCATGAACTGCGGATTGGTCCCACACATGGGAATGTGAAAAATCGATAATAATATGATCGGGATCGCTATCGTAGGCGAATTCATGAATGAAGTGGCTTGTCGTGCCGAAGAACAGCTGGCCGGTAACCGCATATGTTTTGGAAGAGGCAGCTTCCTGAACTGTTAGGCGGATCGAAGCTATTTTCCAAGCAAACGTTAAAGCACTTAGCAGAACCCCAAACAAAACGCCAATAGAAAGATTGTCTGTAGCCACCACGGTGACCACCGTCACAATCATAACCAACGCATCGCTAAGCGGAACACGGGTTAGAGATTTAAGCGAGCCCCATTCAAAGGTGCTGATACAGACCATTATCATTACGCCAACGAGCGCGCCCATCGGAATCTGCTTAACCACATCGCCAAGTACGATAATTAGGAACAATAAAAAGATCCCTGATACAAACGTGGACAGACGCGTGCGTCCTCCTGACTTCATGTTAACCATTGACTGGCCAATCATCGCACAGCCTGCCATCCCTCCGAAAAAACCAGTGACTACATTCGCCAGCCCCTGTCCCTTCGCCTCTCTGTTCTTATCACTACCTGTGCCCGTAATATCGTCTATTAAGGTGGCAGTCATCAGTGATTCCAATAACCCAACTACAGCCAGTGAGAGTGAATATGGCAAAATAATAAGCAGAGTATCCAGCGTGAACGGGATCTGCGGTAAATGGAATAGTGGCAAAGTTGCTGTAATATTCCCCATATCCCCTACGGTTCTTACGTCCAGATGAAGAGCGATGCTAAGAATAGAAACGATAACAATCGCTACAAGCGCTGAGGGTACGGCTTTGGTAAACCGAGGAACCGTATAGATAATAAGCAATGTCAGAGCTACCAGTCCATACATCACCCAGCCTTGTCCCTTAAAATGGGTAAGCTGCGCCATGAAAATCAGTATCGCCAGCGCGTTGACAAACCCCGTCATGACCGGCTGTGGCAAAAAAGTGATGAATCGGCCCAGCTTTAGCATCCCTATCAATATCTGAAACACACCAGCCAGTACAGTTGCCGCGAACAGATACTCTATTCCATGCTCTAGTACGAGACTTCCGACTAATAGGGCCATAGCCCCTGTAGCCGCCGAGATCATTCCGGGTCTGCCTCCGGCAAGTGCGGTTACAATTGCAATACAAAAAGAGGCATATAAACCAACCATCGGACTTACTCCCGCCAAGATCGAAAAAGCGATCGCTTCAGGAATCAGTGCAACGGCTACGGTCATCCCCGATAAAATATCGGTTCGAGTGTTAGAAAACCACCCATTATTTAAGGTAAGCTGCTCCAAAATCTAATTTCCTCCTGTGACTAATAAGGTATATAGGCCTTTTCAAAAAGACCCGGGGCCGGTGCAACGCTAATGTTCCTTATTGTACTCGACCCGCCTTCACCTTCACAAAAAGATTAGATAGACTTGTAAGCGCTTATTCACCTCATTTTCTAGCCAATCCTTGAAATATCATTCAAATTCTATATTTCTAGATTACCGGTATAGTCCGGAAGCTTTCACTTCATTAAAGAAGTTGTTGAACTCATCAATATTCAGCTGCTGCGCAGCATCGGACAACGCAGTTGCAGGATCAGGATGAACCTCGACCATAATACCATCGGCCCCGGCTGCGAGTGCGGCTTTTGCACAAGGGATAAGAATATCTTTGCGTCCTGTGGAGTGAGTAACATCGACCAATACTGGCAGATGGCATTCCTGCTTAAGAATAGGCACTGCTGAGATATCGAGCGTGTTGCGGGTCGCTTTTTCATACGTACGAATTCCGCGTTCAATCAACATGATTTGTGTATTACCACGAGACATGATGTATTCCGCTGCATGTATGAATTCATCGAGCGTAGCAGCCAATCCGCGTTTCAGCAGCACAGGCTTATTGACTTCTCCGACCGCTTTAAGCAGCTCAAAATTATGCATGTTCCGTGCACCGATCTGGATGATATCTACATAATCTAAGGACTCTTCAATATGTCTTGGATCTACAATTTCACTGATGGTCAGCAGACCATAATCATTTGCTGCTTCACGTAATATTCTTAGGCCGTCCATACCTAGACCTTGGAAATCATAAGGAGAAGTCCGCGGCTTGAAGGCACCTCCACGCATAACACGTACACCAGCTTTTTGCAGTGCTGCAGCTACGGTGCGGGTCTGTAGTTCACTTTCCACAGAGCAAGGTCCAGCTACCATCAGTGAAGAAGAACCGCCAACAGTAACATCTCCCGGCAGAACAATCACAGTGTCTTCTTTGTGACTCTTACGCGCTACTAGTAAAGTTTTTTTATGTTCATCGGATTGTAAGTCCAGAGATGCTGAAAAAATTTGTTTGAAGAGGCTGCGGATGGTTCCGTTAGTGAAAGGTCCTTTGTTGCTCGCTACGAGCTGATCCAGCATTTTCTTTTCACGTTCTGGATCGAATTTAGGCACACCTTGCTTTTCTTTAACTACTCCAATCTCCTGCACAATTTTAGCCCGCTCGGAGATCAGCTCCAGTAATTGCCCATTAATTTCATCCAGACGACCTCTAAGAACATCCAATTCTACGTTACTCATTACCCTTCCACTCCCTCTTCTTATTTATAATTTGAAACGCAAAAAGGCCCCCCGTCGCAAGGGACGAGGAGCCGTGGTACCACCCTTATTTAGAATTAACCCTTAAACTAGCACAAAGGAATAGAAAATCGGATTCCCTCGACTAAAGATTAACTCTATCTTAAACCCGGTAACGCGGGGCGCGGGCCTCCCTACTCATACCTGTCACGACCTGTGACAAACTACTTCAGGGGCCGACTCGGAAGTGAACTTCGGCATTAATCGTCTCATGAGGGTGCTCTCAGTCTCCGGCACGCCTTCCCTGTTAAGATCCGCTATAATGCTTACTCTCTTCGTCATAGTCTTATTTATGTCAGCGCGTCTTTTGCGCTGGTTTCTGCTATCTTAATCAAAAAATGTTTCCGATGCAAGATAATAATGGAACGCTGAGTAGCTTTAACGCAATAAAATCATATGAGATACAATTATTCTTATAACAACTCGCTAGAATAGGCTTTGAAGTATGAAATAACCCATACCCATACTATTCTGCCACTGCTTAAAAGGTTCCAATCCCTTTCTATGTATGAAGTTGACAGCGATATTTTGATTGTTTACAATTAAATCATTGAAAATATTTCCTGTTCTTATTCACTGGCAGCTTTAGCGTTGACAATACATAACTGAAGGGATGTAGCAGCATGAGCATTTATCCATATACAGCACGCAGTATTCGAGGAAAAGAGATCGAACTAGAGGAATACAAAGGTAAAGTACTTTTGATTGTGAATACAGCAAGTAAGTGTGGGTTTACCCACCAATACTCCGACCTGCAAAAGCTCTATGAGCGATACGAAGATCGCGGCTTCCAAATTCTCGGTTTCCCTTCCAATCAGTTTGGGGAACAGGAGCCTGGCAGCAATGAAGAAGTGAATGTATTTTGCCAAATCAATTACGGCGTTACGTTCCCTCTCTTTGAGAAGGTTGAAGTAAAGGGCGAAAATAAACATCCCCTCTTCACTCACCTTACTGAGCAGGCTGGATTTGAAGGTTTCGACATGAACCATTCTTCAGGAAAGCTGCTTCAAAGCATGCTTGAGAGCAAAGATCCGGAAGCACTGAACAATGACGAAATCAAATGGAACTTTACTAAATTTCTAATTGATCGCGAAGGCAATGTAATTACAAGATTCGAATCTACTGTGGATCCGCTGGATATTGAGCCAGCGATCGAAGCACTGCTATAGTTTTTTTAGATATATACCGAACTAATGATATCAACTTAAAGCACAGTAGTCACTGCGGTGAATAATTGGACTTCCGGCCGCTGTTGTCCCCAGATTTCTTGATTTCCACCGCTCTTCGCGGTGGAAATCCCGGGACAAAGACCTACATAGATTGAATTTCTATACAACAATAAGCCGCCCAGACTCCAACTCTGGGCGGCTTTTTCACGTACGGTACTGCTCGGTAAACACTTCAAAATAAGGGGTGGTATCCCTTTCAGCCATTGAGCCATTAGCGCCCGGTCCCCAGCCGATCTCAGCCCGCCAGCTCCCTAGCAACCCAGTCTGGATTAGCGCCTCCTCATTTACACCGATAAGCTGATCTGCCTGTGGTGCTACATAAAGTGCATCTACAGGGCAATAAGCTTCACACATAAAACAAGTCTGGCAATCTTCCTGACGCGCAATAACCGGAATCTTCCCCTGCATTTCGAATACGTTTGTCGGACATACTTTCGTACACAGTTTACAACCCACGCAGCGTTCCACGCTGATTAGTTCAATCATATCGCCTGCCCCTCCTTTAGTAGATTCAGTTCATGAGCATGGGGCACAGCCTCGGTACCGATGCTTATTTGCTCTATACCGGATACAATCAGCCGGTGGGTTTGACGCGGATCAAGCTCCGGATATTCCGCGAGCTTTTGCAGGCCGCGCGTCTCCTTCCGGGCCAGCGCGGCAGTGTACATCCATCGGCCGACCGCGAGCATAGCCGCGGCTTCACGTGCTTGCACGATGCCCTGTACGGTGGCGGGAACGCGCCCGTTCAACAAGGGCATCAAGGCATTCAGCCGCTTCAAGGCTGAAGAAATGCCCGGCTCGCTGCGGAAATAATTAATCTGCAGCGGTAAGATTTCACGCTGGATCGCCGCGACTAGCGGCTTCACCTCCAGCGTTTCCGAGGTGTCGGTGCCAGCCGCCAAACCGTAGCGTCCCGCTGCGGTCAGATTGCGGCTGTTCGCCTGCCCTCGGCAGGACCGCGCATGCTGCGCGGCTCCCTGGCCTGCCCAGCTTCCGCTGCATATGGCCCAGGAAGCGTTATAAGCCCCGCCGCCGGAGATGGCGCCGGTCACTTTCTCGCGAGATGCGGCATCTCCTGCCGCATAGAGTCCGGGCACGGTCGTCCGGCAGTCCGTGCCCGTAAGGCGCAGACCACCAGTGCCGCGCATCGTGCCCTCATAGCGCAGGGTAAGCGGGAATTTCTGCTTAAACGCATCAATTCCCGCACGCTCCAGCGGCATAAAGAAAATTGGATGCGCTTTTCGCAGAAAATCCTGTTTCTCCGCTGTATCTGCCAGATCGAGCGAAGCATAAACCGGCCCCTTGAGCATCATTTCAGGGATGCTGCCAAAGGTCCGATCCCCTTTATGCAGCGGATGACCGTCCGCATCATAAAGCGTTGCCCAAGCTAGCATACGGCCACGTGTTACAGTTCCATCTGCAAAGCTCGGAGCGTATTGGCGGCTGAATTCCATGCCTGACAAATCGGCTCCCACCTCAGCGGACATCAACAGCCCTTCTCCTGTCAGTACGTTGCAGCCAAGACCTTTGCTGAGAAAAGCACAGCCTCCGGTTGCCATCACAACGGCATTGGCCTTCACTTCCCAAGACTCCCCTGTCAGACGGTTGATCCCACGCGCCCCGCCAACCCCATGTTCATCATGAAGAAGCTCTAGCGCTGGCGACTGGTCGAGGATCACGACCCCCGCTTTGCGGACAACTCTTCGCATAATCCGCATGTACTCTGGTCCATGCAGATGTGTACGCAGTGAGTTACCTTCATCATCCTTCGGAAAAGGATAACCCCACTGCTCGACTAGAGCCAGATTCTGCTCTACCTGATCCAGCACGCGGTGAATCCAAGCATTCTCCGACAGATATCCACCAGATTTTAGTCTGGATTGAACCGCCTGCTCACGCAGCTCGGCAATTGGAGGGATAACGAGCAGCGTTGTACCGCCCGGAGCAGTGGCGCCGCTTGTGCCCAAGTAGCCCTTATCGGCCAAGACTACCTTTGCACCTTGCGACGCTGCACTCCATGCCGCCCAAGCTCCTGCGGGACCTCCGCCAAGCACGAGCACATCCACTGTCATTTCCTTCTTAAGCTGCGACATATCTTTTCCTCCCAAGCATTTGCGCTTTCCAAGCAATTGTTATTTCAGCTGCCAATCGCTAATATTGAAGTCTTTTTTCGCTAATTTTTCTTCGACAAGGAAGTTCTTGGTACCCTCCAGTAGCTTGGTTCCTTCGTCAGTGAACGCGGTATCTTTGATATCACTAATTGGATTTACTTGCTTCGCCAGCTCTGGCGTTGTATCTCCGATTTCAGCCAAAAATTGATAATATTCATCCTCGTGTTGTTTCAAATCCGCCAAGGCTTTCTCACGGGCTTCGTTCCACGCCTTCGGAAAGTCAGGGAATTTCGCCAGATAGTCCTCGGACACGACAGTTGCACTAGTGCCGAGCAAGTTCGGATGCTTCGAGGCATCGTCTAAGTGAGTGTAACCTTGGTCAATTAACTTCAGCGCAGGTACACCCAAATTAGTCGTAGCATCTACATCTCCACGGGCCAAAGCTGCGGTAGCATCCGGAATGAGCATATGCACGAGTTTATAGTCAGTTACGCCTTCCTCCTGAAGTAACCCAACCACATAGCGGTGCATGAAAGAGCCTTTTTGAATGGCAATAGTCTTCCCTTGCAGATCCTTCACCGTCTTTGGTCCATCCTTCTTACCGATTAGATAACCGATAGTGTTGGCTGAGGATTGTGAAATCAGACGTGTCTTGGCGCCAGAAGCATAAGCAATAATAGCAGGTGTATCCCCAAGGCTGCCGATATCTAATCGACCACTAATTAAGGATTCTGTCTGATCAGGACCGTTTGGAAAGCCCGTAAGCTTCACTTCAGTAATGCCATATTTCTTCAACTCTTCTTGAATGATCCCTTTATAAAAGCCCCAGCCCTCCGCGCCACCTGGCACATTCAGCTTATTAGAGCCTATAAAACCAAAGTTCAGTACCGCTGGAACGTTACTTTCGGCTTTGCCTCCAGATTTCTCTGTACTAGAGCCGCCGGATGCAGATGCTCCATTTCCTCCAGCGTTATTTCCGCAAGCCTGAAGAACCAGCATAACCATCATAATCGTAGTTAAAAGTGCAAATCGTATCCTTTTAGAACGTTTCCCTTGAATCTCTCTGTACGCTGGTTTCATTTCTTTCTCCCCCTAGATTTATGTTATTTATCTTAATCTTAATCAAGGTCAGAACCCTGCCCTCGACGCCAATTTGTACATAAAGTCATGACTTGCTACCGGTTGTCTGCCTTTGCCCCAGCCTACCTTTTCACGATAACCACCAAGTAATCCCTGCTTCTCTAGCCCTGCCTCTGTCACCCCAATCACTTTCTCTGAATCTGGCGCAACGTAGAGAGCATCCACAGGACAATACAGCTCACACATAAAGCAAGTCTGGCAATCGCTCTGCCGGGCAATAATAGGAATGCCATCCTCTACCCGTTCGAAGACATTGGTCGGGCAGACCGATACACATTGGTTGCACTCTACACATCTGGCAGCGCTGATCACCTCAATCATGATAGAACACCCTCCTTGGCCACGGCTTCTGTCTTCACCCATACCTGATCCAATCCACCGCTAATCAAGCGATGATGCTGTTCTTGATCCGTTCCCTTAAAATCTTCACGCTTATGCATGCCCCTCGTCTCCGTACGGGCAAGCGCGGAATTGTACATCCAGCGGGCGGTTGCAGTCATGGCTTCAGCTTCACGCGCTTTAACCCCTTCAGGTGTTCGCTGAATCTCACGGCTACGCTGATCTTTCCACAATTCATCCAGACGACCTAATGAAGAGGTCAGCCCTTTATCCGTACGGAATAAATTAATGTCATACGGCTTCACTTCAGCCTGCACAGCAGACACAACCTCTGACGTATGAGCTGATACTCCAGGCTTCACTTCTTGATGAACCAGTGGAGAAGATGATAAGCCGACTGGATTACGGTACGCTGCATTCGAGCCAAGGCTCTGCGCATAGACAGCTGCACCTTCTCCTGCAAAACTGCCGGATGACATAGCCCAAGCCGCATTATGGCTGCCACCACCAGTAAATCCCCCGCAAATTAGCTCACGGGTAGCTGCATCTCCTGCCGCATAAAGTCCGGGAACACCTGTGCCACAGCTTTCGTCCGTGATATGAATACCACCCGTCCCACGAACCGTTCCTTCGAGACGAAGCGTAACCGGAAAAGCATCCTTGAAAGGATCGATCCCTTGTCGATCAAAGGGCAAGAAAAAATTCGTCTGCGCCACCCGCAGCAGCGGTCTTAAATCCTCGGGCGCTCCATCCAGCTTGGCATACACCTGATTGCCTGCTAGCAGATTCCGAGCGATAACTGAACGCCCTTTCTTGGAACCCGCCCCTTCCACAATGCTTCCATCCTCATAATAAAAGCTGGCATAGTTGTAATATGCTGTCTTGGTTACAGAGGAGAACGTAGGGCAGATAGCATAGGCATTGGAGAATTCCATGCCGGACAAGTTCGCCCCAGCTTCAGCTGCAAATAGATAGCCATCTCCGGTCAACACGTTACAGCCGAGAGCCTTACTTAGAAAAGCACACCCACCAGTTGCAATGACAACCGCTCCTGCCTGAACAGTCCAGGTGTCACCACTCTGCGTATGGACTCCAGCCGCTCCAGCTACGCCATGCTCATCCGCTAGGAGCTCCATGGCTGGACTATGATCTAGAATTTTAACGCCCGCTTTTTTCACAAGCTTACGCATTAATTTCATATATTCCGGTCCCTGAAGACTCTTACGATACTGGTTACCCTGCTCATCTACAGGGAATGGATATCCTGAAACGCCAAGTTTGTTCATATTGGCATAGGTACGGTCTAGCACTCGGTCCATCCAGCGGGATTCAGCCAACTGACCGCCCAATGTATAACGACTTGCTTTGGCCTCCTCCCGGAGCTTCTCATCCGGCTTCACATACCAGACTCCTGTTCCTGAGGGGGCCGTTGCACCGCTCGAACCGCAGTAGCCTTTATCTGCAAGGACAACTTTCGCCCCCTTCGCTGAGGCCGTAAGGGCTGCCCATGTTCCTGCAGGGCCTCCGCCTATAACAAGCACATCCGCCACCAAATTCAACAACCCTTTTTGTATCGATCCACTCATAGCTCAAGACCTCCTCAAATGATTTACCCTTCGTAACTATCGCGCCAGAACAGGCACTTGCGTTCAATGATTCGGAACAAAGAATCGATTAGCTTGCCGACAATAGCAAAGATAATAATGCCTACAAACACAACCTCTGTATTAGAGTTCTGCTTCGCCTCATTGATCAGGAATCCAATGCCGGATTGTGATCCAATGAGTTCAGCTACAACAAGACCGATCCATGCTACAGCCAATGACAGCCGCAATCCTAACAAAATCCCGGGTAATGCTGCCGGTAATATCAGCCTGCGCAGCCTCTGATAAGGGCTAAATCCTAACACCCGGGACACCTCAAACAGCTTATTGTCCACATTGCGGATGCCCATAAACGTATTAATATAGAGCGGAAAGAATGACCCTGTCAGAATGATCACTACTTTGGACATCTCCCCAAAGCCGAACCACAAAATAATTAGCGGTGCTATAGCTAGATGAGGAACAAGCCTAAGAACCTGTACACTAGGATCGAGCACATATTCCACACTGCGAAACAAGCCAGTCAGTACTCCGAATAGAAGGCCTAGAACGCCTCCGATAAGAAATCCAACTCCCGCCCTCCCCATACTGACACCTAGGTGATGAGTTAACTCTCCAGTCACCAATAGGCCTGTAAAAGCTCTGGCGATCGACAATGGAGTCGGCAGAAACTGCGCGGAGATCAATCCGGTGCTTCCTGCCAGCTGCCAAAGTACTATTGTCACCACCGGAATGATAGCGCCCGTTCCCCAATCTGACAGTAGAGATTTCCATACTATAGGTACCGCGGATTTCTCCAATTTCTTAGTCGATAAAGGAGCAATATCACTGCTATCTAGCGATTCTCTTGCTCTTGTAGTGTTATTCAAAATAGCTTCTACTCCATCGCTCATGGCGCATCCCCCTTTCGTTTCTTGCGCGTTTTCTGTTTATCCGCGATAGCTGTCCTGCCATCTCAGCAGCCGGCGTTCAATGTAGCGAACAACAGAATCACTCACCAGTCCTGCAATGGCAAAAATAATAATTCCCACGAACACCACAGGTGTATCCGCGAATTGACGCGCGTCCGACATCATATACCCGATGCCTGAAGTGGAAGCAATCAGCTCTGCGACTACCAGACCTAACCAAGAGAGCCCCAAGGAAAGGCGCACTCCGAGAATAATATTCGGCAATGCGGCTGGAAGTACTAGTCTTACAACCTGCTTTAACCGGCTGAATCCAAGCACTCGAGATACTTCGAACAGCTTGTTATCCACGCCGCGAATACCCATGAACGTATTAATATAAAGCGGAAAAAATGCTCCTTTAGCAATCAACAGCACTTTAGACTCCTCACCGATCCCGAACCATAAAATGAATAGCGGCACTACAGCCAAGCTTGGTATCATGCGAATCATTTGCAGGGATGGATCTAGCAATTTCTCTGATCTGCGGAACAGACCTACGAGAATGCCTAATAGCAGACCAAGTCCACCACCGAGCAGGAATCCGGCAAGGGCTCTGACCAAGCTGATCCTAAAGTTCGGCCATAAATCCCCTGAAGCAGCCAAAGTTACAAATGATTCTGCAATGGTATACGGCGTCGGGAACAGCATCTCTGAGATCATTCCATAGTGTCCAAGAGTCTGCCACAGAATCAGTACAGTGCCCGGCAGCAGAAGGCCCAGTCCAAATGTTGTTACCTTTCCGGGGCGTCCGGAAGTTCTTACGGCTATAGCCCGGTTTGTCATGCTCTGCACCCACCTTTTTTAGCTTTACAATCTCTTTAAATAACAAAAAGAGACCCTCGAATATTGAACACTTTCGGAGGTCTCCATTGGTATGGTCGACATATTTATATTCCTGCCCCGTCAATAAGCTCAAGCTCATCGACTTTTTCAAAATAATTCAGCACCTTCAGGCGTAGCTCTTGAAAGGAAGACGTTGTTTTTTTACGTGGATACGGCAAATCAACCGGGACAATCTTACGTATTTTCCCGGGGCGAGGTTCTAGAATCACTACCCGATTACCTAGAAATACAGCCTCATCAATATCATGCGTTACAAAAATCATGGTTGTTTTGTTGGCCCGCCAAATGTCCAGTAACACCGTCTGCATATGCGCTCTAGTGAACGCATCCAGTGCACCAAACGGTTCATCCAGCAGCAGGATTTTGGGATTTCGCAGTAGCGCACGGGCTATCGCCACCCGTTGGGCCATCCCTCCCGATAACTCCCGGGGATAGGATTTCTCAAACCCATTTAACTTGACGAGATCAATCAACTCATCGACCTTACGTCTAATTTCTTTGTTGCCTAGCGGCAAATCAGAAGCAATATTCTTCTCTACGGTGAGCCAAGGAAAGAGACGATGCTCTTGAAAAATAAATCCCTTATCGATTCCGGGACCCCCAATCTCCGTCCCTCCTAAGGTAACACTCCCCGTATATCCACTGTCCAAACCGGCCACGATGCGCAGCAGCGTGCTTTTGCCACAGCCACTGGGCCCGATGACCGTAATGAATTCACCCTCTTGCACATGGAGATCAACATTATACAGTGCCTGAACATGCCCTCCGGTAGTCTCAAAACGTTTATTTAGATTTGAAATCGACAGCAACGCTTCTCCCATCGTGACCCCTCCTTAAATTCTGTATACAAAAAAACAGAGGTATTGCGCTTTTACATTCGCAATACCTCTGTAGGAACAGTCGGTAATTTTTATTCAAAGTAAATCAATTGGAATTATAATATTTAAAATATCATCCATTTGAAAAGCTGTCAACAATAAAACTTTTTTCAGACACACTTGTTTACATCAAATATCTTAAATATAAATATATGCTTGAGATCACAATGGACAGCAGCATTAAAGGGAAACCCACCTTCAAATACTTCATGAATGTAATCGGATAACCCTCTTTTCCAGCTAGACCAGCAACAATCAGATTAGCACTGGCACCGATCAATGTACCATTGCCACCCAAGCAGGCACCCAAGGCTAGACTCCACCAGAGGGGCTCCAGATTGGTAATCCCCATCTGCCCCATCTCCTGTATCAAAGGAATCATCGTTGCTACAAAAGGAATATTATCAAGAAACGCAGAAGCAATTGCACTGACCCATAAGATCATCATCGAGCTCATGAGCACATCCCCACCCGTTAAATCAATCGCTTTGGCAGCCAGCTCCGCGATGACACCTGTCTCGACGAGTCCTGATACCAAAACAAACAGTCCGATAAAAAAGAAGATCGTAATCCATTCCACGCTGTGAAAAGCTTTTTCCAGCATGTGTTCTCCTCCAGTTAATAAGAGCAGTAAAAAAGCCCCCGCTAAGGCAACCGTAGCGGACTCCAAATGTAGCGCCTGATGTAAAAAGAAGCCTATAATCGTAAATCCAAGTACGGTAAGGCATTTTCGCAGCAGCTTATGATCCGTAATCATTGCCTTCTCGTCCATGTTCATGATACTTTGCTGCAATTCCGGAGTGGATTTAATTTGCTTACTAAACATCAGTAGTAAAAGCGGGATATACGCTAACATAATGATGATAATCACAGGTGTTAGATTGCTGATAAAGGACATAAACGTTAGCTCTTTCACTGCACTGCCAATCATAATATTAGGCGGATCTCCGATCAATGTTGCCGTTCCGCCGACATTTGATGCAATAATTTGTGACATCAAAAAAGGCAGCGGATTTATGCGCAGTTGCCTTGTAATACTGAAGGTAACGGGTACCATTAGCAGCACTGTTGTAACATTGTCCAAGAAAGCTGAAGCGAGTGCAGTAATAACAAACAAGGCAATCAGTATCCGTCTAGGCTTTCCTTTCGCTAACTTAGCAGATTTCACAGCCGCATATTTAAAGAGTCCTGTCTCAGCAGTAATCCCTACAATCATCATCATGCCTACAAGTAATCCGATGGTATTAAAATCAATGTGATGTAGTGCCGTCTCCTGATCCACAATGCCCATCGCTACCATAACAATAGCGCCTAACATCGCTAAGATCGTACGGTGAATTTTCTCAGAAATAATCAGTCCATAAATCAGTAGAAAAATACCTATTGCCCAAATCGCTTGCTGTTCCATGATATCCCCCGGTCCTTCTATCTAATTTCATTAATGGTACAACCTACTCATTATATAACCTATTTATCATAAAATAGATTTGTATTTTTCGCACTGGAATTGTGGATTACTCCATAAAAAACGACTCTGCCGAGTATTTATCGGAGAGCCGTTTTTTTATGGAGTCGATTATTTCATTTTCAAAACCTGAGGCTCCTTAAAAGCGGTCAAAATACCTTTGCTCTGCACAATAATCATACCGCTTTCCAGCAAGGTTGGGCCGAACACTCTACCTGATGTTTTGAGCTGCACAACCGGTTTTGCGGAAATCAAATCTATCGCGATTAATTTGCCGTCAGTCTGGGCTACATACATGCCATGTCCGAGCAGATCGAAGCGGGCAATCGGATTGCTGATTCCACTGTACTGAACCGCTGATTTATTCGCCATTTTAACACCATAAATGCTCTGTTCGTTACTAAAAAGAATTCTTCCATCATAAGGACCAGCGGCGTAGGATAACTTAGCTCCGATGGATTCGTAAGAATAATTATCGCGTGTTACGGTAGCAGGATCAGCATTGACTGGATAGCTGTAGACACCTTTTTGTCCTGTTATAAAAATTCTGTCACCGTCACTCCAAGCAATGCCCCCCTTTGGTGCTTCGGGATCATTTGGGTCAATATTAGCAGGGTTATAAACTACCGTCTTCACTACTTTACCTGTCTTAACATCCAAACTGTCGAGTGTAGTAAGAGGAAGAGCGTCGAATAAGGTAGCCTTACGTTGTGTTATAAGCGTTCCATTAATCTCAGTAATCGGAAAATAATGATCCTTGTTATTCCAAAGCTCCTTACCCGTTGTTCGATCAAAGGCATGTAGAATGTCATACGTATACGCTCCGGATTCTGAGTTTTGAGCTAATATCAGGTTTCCCTCAACCATGAACGGTTCATACAGCTTTTCACCGAAATTATCACGCCACTGCAGTTTCCCATCCTTCAGATTGTAGGCTTGAATATCACCATTGGCAGCAAAAAGCTGATCTTTATCAATAACTAATTGGCTGATGCCTTTGCTGTTTGCCGATGAACTCCATTTATTTTTTCCGGTAGCCGCGTTAACTGCATAGATTGTGCCTGCTTCTGAAGTCACATAGGCCACTCCATCTTGGTAAAGTAACGGTGTCTTTAATTTGGAGCCATATTTCCACATTACTTTTCCCGTCTGAGCGTTAATGGCTAAAAGCTGACCCTTTTGTAGGATAAAAGCTTTGCCCGCACCGACTGCAACTACGCCCTTGCCCATAATGTAGTCCGTCGCTATATCTCCTAGCGTTGGCAAATCCATCGTAGTGGACCACTCAACCTTCGCAGCAGACAAATTTACATAATAATCATCTAAATTCGAGCCTATAAAGGAAGTGTGCGAATCAACCGCAGCAGCTTGTACCGGGTTTACCATAAGCAATACCCCTAAACCAATAATCACAGTACGAAGATATGACTTCAATAATGTTCCTCTCACCACCACACGCCTCCTCATATAAATGCTTCAATTGGATAGATTCTCAAAATAAAATATAATACTAATGACGAGCAGGATGTAAGAACATGGATTATTATTCCTCATTTTGACATCCTAAAGAGCAGAAATCAAAACATTTACTCATAAACTTACAATTTGTAAGTTATTGTGTTATAATAATCACATTCTTCTATAAACGAACAAGCTTTATCAAATATATGAATAACAAGGGGTTTGTAATCATGAGTAACGAGGTAACCACAGCACCAGCATCCGATTTTGAATTCGGTATCTACACCTTAGGAGACATTGTAGCTGATTGTCATACCGGGAATAAGATCAGCCCGAAACAACGACTCGACGAAGTTGTAGCTGCGGCCAAGCTGGCGGATGAGGCGGGGCTTGATGTATTCGGTGTAGGTGAGCATCATCGTCTTGATTTTGCGATTTCTTCGGTTCCAGTCGTGCTGGCAGCCATCTCCCAGGTTACCCGCAGAATCAAGTTGACGAGCGCCACTACTGTATTAAGCACCATTGATCCCGTGCGCGTATTCGAGGATTTCGCCACACTTGATTTACTATCAGATGGCCGTGCAGAGATTATTGCTGGACGTGGTGCTTTTGTGGAATCTTTTCCGCTCTTTGGGTACGAACTTGAAGACTATCATCGACTATTCGCCGAGAATATTAATCTGCTTCTCGAGCTTAATAAGCATGAAATTATGAACTGGGAGGGTTCCTTCCGCTCATCCTTGAAGGATTCTGAGATTGCACCACGCCCTCTTCAGCAAAGCCTTCCTGTATGGATAGGTGTAGGTGGTTCTCCTGAAAGCGCGGAAAAAGCTGGGGTACTTGGGACTGGAATGGCCATCGCCATTCTTAGCGGTAGTCCAGAACCTTTCCAAGAGCTTGCTGCAACTTATCGACGCGCTGGAATTCAGGCGGGTCATGCCCCTGAATCTTTAAAGATTGCGATTACTAGCCACGGCTACATTGCCGAAACTTCACAGCAAGCGCTCGATGAATATTACCCATACTACTATAGTTATCGTAATTCCATCAGCCCAAAACCTGGTCAAGAATACAGTGTATCTCGTGACGACTTTGGGCAATATGTATCTGCTGATAACACAATGGCTGTAGGTAGCCCGCAGCAAATTATTGAAAAAATCCTCTATCAGCATGAGCTGTTCGGCCATAGCCGCTTTATGACTCAGCTCGACATCGGCGGCCTTCCTTACGCCAAGGTAGCCAAAGCTATTGAACTATTGGCAACTGAGGTCGCCCCTGTCGTACGACGCGAAATTGCCAAGAAGAATAGCCGATAGAACTGAGGGGCTGTACCAGTTAATAAAAAAGCACTTCTCCCGCTCGTGGAGAAGTGCTTTTTGTGCTGTTGCAACATTGTGTCTTGCTGTAAGAAGTGAACCGGATGCTCTGCTCAAGAATTAGGGAATATCTCCCTGAAAATCGGAGATTTCTACTCAATAGACTAACAATTAGGGAATACCTCCCTATAATTAACCTGATTCGGTGCTAAATATAGATATTGCCCTTATTTTTAGGGAGGAATTCCCTGATTTCACTCATTTAGAGTAATTATCAGCTATTTTCAGGGAGCTTTTCCCTAATTACTCTCAAAAAAAGAAGCTGCCCCCTAAGTAGATTCACTACTTTTGAGACAGCACTTATGCTCATCACGCAAAGGATGGTTTATTGTTGTCTACCTTCCCGCTAATAAGCTTCTTATATTCATCGTCTCCACCATCTAAAGAAGGCGCAGTATAAATTTGAGCTGAAGCTGGTTGCTGAGCGGAATGGCTCGACCCTGTTTTGCTTGTGGTATTCTTATTATCTTCTGCACTCCTGCTTCCACCACTTGCAGAGCGGAGAACAGCACCCGATAAGTTGTTAATACCCTTTATTCGCTTCATGCTGAATCCTCCCCTACTAAATGATTGATGGTACGGAATAAATCCTGATTATTCGCAACTACCGCCTTAAGATCATCCGCAGATAATCCATCACTCCCTGAAAAGTGTACGGAAAGAACATACTTCTTACCTAGAGGATAGCATAGGATATATACCTCCGCAACTTCCGTGCGTTGAAAAAAAGTCCATTTGCTCGATAAAAATGCATCTACCACACTAGGCTGCTTCTCATTCCCTTTCGTAACAGTCAAGGAATAGGAGTGCCCACGTCCGACATTCCCTCCCACCTGAACAAGCTGTTCCTTCTCTTGAGCCTGCCAGATCGCAGCACCGATCACACGACAATGCTTCGGAGGTAAGAAAGAATTGCGGATCGCCTCACTGAGTGCGTGATACTTCTCTCCATCCTCAGAGATGGTCACATTACTATTATATTGCCAAAAAAAATGAAGGATACTTTCTTTGCGCCTTAATTCCATCTTTAGCTGCTCTAAATCTTTCACCGGGTCACGGAATTTTCCAAACCCCTGGACACTATCAATAATCTTACCACAGCTCACATCCACAGCAGCCGTAGGATTATCATGGTGCATCTCATACTCTAAAGCTGTAATTCCCGACAAATCGGACAACAGATGATATTCTTCAACATTCTGTCCAGGGATTAAATCGTCGCGGGCAGTCACCTGATCCGGCACTAAGCAAAAAACACGATTACGCCGTAATCTGGCCCAAAACAATCCCATTTCAAACCCCGTATTATCACGAGTCACATAATAAAATTTACCGCGTATTTTGGCGACATCATCTGGCGAGAACACAAATACGGCAAAATCGCTCTCATCCAAATTTCTCTCCAGTGCCTCCATCGTGTATTCATTCGCTCGAAAGGCATTGGCATACCAAGGATGTACTTCAGCATCCCTCTTCAGCTGCTCATGAATCGCTCTTGCATAACGTATGGATTCTCTGGAAGATCCAATGAATAGCTTTGGTTTAGTCACGGCAGTGCTCCTTCATCCTTCCCGATATGTAATAATTATACAAGTCTTTAGACCACCGGAAAAGAGGCCAAGTTCTCATAAATATCTCAAAAAATATTATTCTAAACCTCGTAAAGTGGGTAAAAAATTACGACTACTTTGAAAAAGCGAGGATACTATGAAAAAAATGATAGGTGTCACATTGCTTGCAGCAAGCCTTATGGGTATAACAGCGTCACAGCCTGCTGAAGCTAAAAAGGCAGCAGTTAGTTATACCGCTCAGGTATACGCGAACTCTTTAAATGTACGCAATGAGCCGGCAAAGAATGCAACTGTTGTAGGATCTATTAAGAACGGAGCAAAAGTAACTGTGACTGATGAACAACACGGGTGGTTGAAGGTTAAGACGGGGAACACCTCTGGCTGGGTAGCCGGCTATTACCTTAAAAAGGTGAACAATAGCTCCAAGCAATCTGGCGCTTCTGGATCATCGGTAGCTTCCAAACCCAGCACTACTTCTTCCACCTCAACCAGCGCCTTGAGTAGTACCACAAAGGTTACAGTTACGGCAGATTCACTACGCGTTCGAAGCGGTCCAGGCACACAATATAAGGTACTCGGTTCTTTAAAAGCTAAGGATACAGCTATCCTCCTCCTTCGTCAGAACGATTGGGCACGAATTCGAACAGCTAGCGGTGACATCGGTTGGGTCGCAGCACAATACATCCGATCTGGAACCACGCCAAGAAGCACAAGCACTACAAGCAGCATTTCGCACACAGGAAATTTACGAGGAAAATTAATCGTCGTAGATCCCGGTCATGGCGGCAGTGATCCGGGAATGCTCGGCACTACATATAACACCATGGAGAAGGATTTGAACCTGCAAACCGCACTTTATCTCCGCGATGCCCTTTTAGCTAAAGGTGCACGGGTTGAGATGACACGTACCCGGGAGGATCAGAAGCCTACGCTCGCACGGCGTGTTCAGATGAGTGAGGACCTGCGTGCAAATGCATTTGTAAGCATTCATTATAATTCCTCTCCGAAAAAAGTATCTGGGACACTAACCTTCTTTTACTCCGAGTCCGATGATCTAAAGCTGGCACGGGCGATTGAAACCCGGCTGGGACAAGGCATCGGTCTAAAGAGCAATGGGTTATCCTTTGGTGATTATCACATCCTAAGGGAGAATCGAATTCCAGCTACCTTAGTTGAACTCGGATTTCTTACCAACCCTACAGATGAGTCAATTGTCCGTAAATCCTCCTATCAGAAAAAAGCAGCCAAGGCTATCGCCGAAGGATTGGCAGACTACTTCAGAAACTAGACAGACCTATAAATAATCAGCAAAGAAGCAGGCTAGGAAATTCCCTAGCCTGCTTTAGTTTATATTTCATATTTAGCCTTCTATTAATCCCTTTTTGATCAGGAAATTACGAGCTACATCCTCTTCCTTGAGCGCATCCACATCAACTTCTGCGTTCAATTGCTGCATTTCTTCGTCACTGATTTGTCCGTTCAATTGATTTAAGACGCCTTTCAATTCAGGGTATTTATCTAACGTTTCCTGACGAATAATCGGTCCTGCATCATAAGGTGGGAAGAATTCCTTATCATCCTGCAGAATCACCAGATCATGTACTTTAATTTGTGCATCCGTCGCGTATGCATTGGTTACATCTGTTTCCCCATCGTCAATCGAACGGTACATGATACCATGGTCCATTCCTTTGCTCTGCTTGAAATCCATTCCGTAGAGTTTTTGGATACCGGGGTATCCGTCCTCACGATCCAAGAACTCGAACTCTACGCCAAGAACCATATTTCCAGATACTTTGGCCAAATCGCTGAAAGTCTTTAGATTGTACTTCTCAGCCGTTTCACGACTAACAGCTAAAGTATAGGTATTATTTATGCCGAATGGATCCAGAAAGGCCATTCCATCTTTTTCAAGCAGTTCTCTGGTTTTGGCCAACGATTCCTCAGAGTTTCCCGTCTCCTCTTGATAGTAATTGGCTACAATGGTTCCGGTGTAATCCGGATATAGCTGGATATTATTATTCTCAAGCGCACTCCAAGCTACATTAGAGCCTCCCAAGTTCATCTGACGCTTCACTTTAATATCTGTTTTATCTTCTATCAGATCTGCCATCATATGAGCGAGTAGAACATTCTCCGTGAAGTTTTTGGAGCCAATCGTGATTTCTCCACTGTTACCCGCAGCAGCGTTATTATTCCCGCCACCACACCCAGCAAGTAACGTCCCCATTAATACTGTAGTTAGAACGCCTGTCATCAATTTTGGAATTTTCATATATAATCTCCCCTTTTATATTCTTTCAAGACTAGAGTTTTAGTTATACTTTCAATCCCTTTGGAGTCGTTAATCTTTCAAGCAATCCGAGTAGATAATCCAGCACGAGTGCAAGAATCGCGGCCGGAATAGCGCCAAGTAAGGTTAGAGCTTCGATGTTCCGTTGAATACCTAAGAAAATAAATTCACCCAATCCGCCAGCACCGATAAAGGCTGCCAGTGTTGCTGTCCCGACATTAATAACTGCAGCAGTACGGATCCCCGCCATAATTACACTTAAAGCTAAAGGGAGTTGAACCCTGAATAGAATTTGCCAGCTCTTCATTCCCATTCCCCGGGCCGCTTCCACTATAGACGGATCCACATCAGTAATTCCCGTGTAGGTGTTGCGGATGATTGGCAGCAGTGAATACAGAAACAAAGCTACAACTGCCGTCTTCATCCCTATGCCAAATAGAGGAATCATAAATCCGAGCATCGCCAGACTAGGTATTGTCTGAAGAATCCCCGCAGCACCAAGCGTAATCCCTTTCAGTGGTTTAACCCGTGTAATCATGATTCCAAGCGCAATGCCAACAATAATTGCAAATAACATGGACAAGAGCACAAGTTGCATATGCACTCCCATAGAATGAATCAAATCATCCCTACGTAAATCTAATTGATATATGAGTTGTTGCCATAACGATTGATCTCTCATACAGACACTTCCTCCTCTTTCGTGCCTCCCCATTGTGCTGCAAACGCCGTCAGAAGACTACCTCTTGTAACAATCCCGGCAATGTTCCCCTCAGCGGTTACAATCGGAATAATGCCGTATGGAGCTTCCGTAATCAATGATAATGCGTCTCTTGCTGTTGCTGTATCCTGCAGCACCACTTGAGGTGGTGTCATAATTTCCTCGATAGTAAGGCTTTGTTCCATTTTGGCGGTAACATCATAAGCGGAGACTATGCCAAGCAGCTTACCTTTCTCGTTTCCAACCAGTAATGTATCCATTTTGCGTTGACGCATAAAGGTAAGAGCTTTACCCAGCGTGCGCCCGGGAAGAGATGTAGATGGATTGTCACGCATAACTTCTGTTACGGGGATATACTCAGGGTTTTGGTAAATACGGTTTTTGCCGATAAATGATTCTACGAAATCATTAGCAGGCCGGCTGAGCAGCTCATAAGGTGTATCTAGTTGAACGATTTCACCATCTTTTAGAATAGCGATTTTATCTCCAAGCTTCAGTGCTTCATCCATATCATGTGTTACAAATACTATTGTCTTCTTCACTTCTTGTTGCATGCGCAGCAGTTCATCCTGCAGCTGCTCACGGGTAATAGGGTCCAAAGCACCAAACGGTTCATCCATCAATATAATCTCGGGATCAGCAGCCAATGCACGGGCTACACCTACACGCTGCTGCTGCCCACCTGATAATTGTTTCGGATAACGCTTGGCAAATATGGCCGGATCAAGTCCGACTAGGCGGAGCATTTCGAGCACCCGTTCTTTTTTCTTCTTCACATCCCAGCCCTTTAGGTCGGGAATCAAGCCTACATTATCTTCTATGGTGTAGTGCGGGAACAAACCAGCTTGTTGAATAACATAACCGATGTTCTTGCGGAGGGTTACGGGGTTCTCCTTGGTGATATCTTTGCCGTGGATATAAATATGGCCTGAAGTATGCGGAACAAGACGATTTATCATTTTCATCGTTGTTGTCTTTCCGCAACCGCTCGGACCGATCAATACTAGTATTTCTCCAGCTTCAATTTCAAAGCTAATATTCTTAACTGCTTCATAACCATTCGGGTATTTCTTACCTACTTTTTCAAATTTCAGCATAGGGTCTCTCCTTCTTATTTCTATCGTCAGATCATCTCACCGGGCGACTCTGTAAGTTAAACTATAACAAACAACTCCCCAACTGACAACCTACATTATTATAATAAGTTGTTTGTAAATAAATGTAATATTGTAATTATAAAAAAAGCTATCCAGTGATAAACCCCGCTGGATAGCCTTTTTTTGATCTATTATTATAAATGATTCTCTGCATTTTTATTAATAAATTGCTCTGTTCTTTGGTACATTTTCTCATCACCAACTGCTACAAGTACATCATTTTCTCTGAGTATGACATGTGGACCTGGGGAGATTGTTACGTTCGCACCCCGGCGAAGCGCTATAATCGTAGCACCTGTATTCTGCCAAAATTGTAATGCTCCAATGGTTTTGCCAACCACATGTGATTGTTCATGGATTGTAATTTCTTCCGGGTGGTACGGCTTTAAATTCTTCATCCGGTCTGATGCCTCGATAATTCCAGTTAGTACCCTCTCGAACTTGCCGTCGAGCTTCTTCTTTTCAAGCAACAATTGCTCTAGATCCTGTTTCAACGAATAAGCTGATTTCAGATAGTTATTCCTGGTAATATACTCATACGCCTTTTGATCAGAGATGACAATAATCTCTTTTCCTTGCGAAACAAACACTATATTCTCATCCTTCAATAATCCCATAGCCTTACGAATCGTTTCTGGAGAAACATGATATTGCCCTGCCAATAGAGAACGCCCGGATAGCTTACTCTGTACGGGAAATTCCCCGCTTACAATTCTTTGTGCAATATCAAGGGCTATAGACTTATAACCGGATATTTCTTGCATGGACATTGTCGATCTCCTTACTCTGGCGTGAATTATAAACATGCTCAAGTATACCTTTTTTCACTCACCAAATAAAGATGTCCTGCCTTATCCAAATATTTGATATACCAAAAATAAATTTAACGATACAACAAGACCAGAGATAAGCCAGCCGAGAGCCGCTGTCATCTTACGATTCACTAACCCGCCCATAATCTGACGATTGCTTGTAAACATAACCAGTGGTACCAGAGCAAAGGCAATCCCAAAGGACAAGATCACCTGGCTGATAACGAGTGCTTTCGTTGGATTTACACCAAAACCAATGATAGCCAAAGGTGGAATAATCGTAATCGCACGGCGTAAGTACAGGTTAATTCTTTTGTTGATGAAGCCTTGCATTACCACATCGCCAGCCATAGTTCCTACAGAAGAGCTCGATAGTCCTGCGATGAGTAGTCCTAAGCCAAAGGAGATGGCCGTTACGGGTCCAGCTAAGTGACTAAATTGCTGAAACGCAACATCCAAATCCTCAACCACGATACCATTTTTAAAAAATAATGCGGCTGAGACAATAACCATCGCCAGATTCACTGCCCCTGCAATAATCATCGCAATAATAATATCTATGAATTCCAGTTTAAAGATTTGTTTCTTCTCCGCTTCATTTACTCCGACAATACGGTTCTGTGTAAGTGATGAATGTAGATAAATGGCATGTGGCATCACGGTTGCGCCTAGAATTCCTGCAGCCAAAAGAATGCTATCCACCCCTTCAAACTTAGGTGTGAACATGCCTACAGCAACAGCACCCATATCCGGTTTAGCTACAATTACTTGAAAAGCAAAAGCTAATACAACTATAAGAATCATTGCAGCAATTCCGGCCTCAAGGGAACGGTAACCCCGGCGCTGAAGCTCTAGGATAGCAAATGAACCGACCGCAGTAATGAGTGCTGCCGGCAGCATGGGAATATCAAATAATAGATAAAGCCCCAATGCCGCCCCGATAAACTCCGCCAGATCCGTAGCTATAATCACCAGTTCACTTTGAATCCATAAGAAGATCGATACACTCTTCGGAAAACGATCATGAGCGATCTCCGGCAGATTCTTTCCTGTAGCAATGCCAAGCTTGGCAGATAACGCCTGAATAAGAACGGCCATTAAATTCGAGGCTACAATCACCCATAATAAAAGATAGCCGTATTTTGAACCTGCCGTAATGTTGGTGGCAAAATTACCCGGATCCAGATAAGCAACCGCAGCGATAAACGCTGGACCTAAGAAAGGAAGTAATCTTTTAATTCCTTTGGTCTCCCCATTAAGTACGGCTTGCGCCGAAATGGAGTTTTTATGTTGTCTCATATGCGGTTGTTCTATATGTGGTTTTTCTATTAAAGTTTGTTCCAACATGTCCATTCCTCCTCTTGCCCAAAAAAAGTTGTCTATATACACGAAAGTTTCCTCTGTGCAACTTATATTTAAAGTATATGCTCATTTCTGAAAAATGTAAATATGTTTCATTAGAAATTTTCATATGCTTGTCCACCTACGACCAAGAACAAAAAAAGCTGGACGATGATCAGAAATTACCCGATCTTCGCCCAGCTTAAGCCAATTAATCCGAAATGCTTATGGTGTGAGACTTTGAATATCTCTTCTCATTTGTTCATTCTGCATTTTCAGCTCATTCAATTCTTTCTGAAGCTCCTGATAATCAGGCGACGCTTGCTTTCTCGACCCATGCCCGTGCCCGTGTCCATGTTTCCCACCCAGTCCGAACATCATAAATAACATCATCAAAGGACAGATCAATGTGATTAACCAAGACCAATTCATAGCATTACCTCCTACAATTTCATTATGACCTCTATATCATAAAGAAAAGTTGTGGAGAAAGGATGTGCTGTGAATTACGAATTTTTCTTCCATGTATCCTTAAGCGGCACAATTCGGTTCAGTACCAGCTTATCTGCTGTGGTATATTTCTTATCTACACAGAAGAATCCATGCCGGATGAATTGAAATTTATCTTCTGGAAGTGCACTCGCCATGGAAGGCTCCAACAAACAATCCTTCAGAATGGTTAGGGAATCTGGATTAAGATACGCGTCCCAGCGCTCATCCTCTTCTTTAGGACCGTCGTTATCTTTTAGCAACCGCTCATATAGATGAACTTCCGCCTTGATCGCGTGCTCTGCCGATACCCAGTGGATGGTCGCTTTAACCTTCCGTTCATTAAATCCACTTCCACTCTTCGTTCTCGGATCATAGGTGCAGCGAAGCTCTATAACCTCTCCAGTTGCTTCGTCCTTGAGCACCTCATTGCACTTAATGAAGTAGGCGCCCTTTAACCTAACCTCATTCCCTATAGTCAGCCTGTGATAACCTTTGGGTGGCTCCTCCATGAAATCCTCTTGTTCAATATAAAGCGTCCGTGAAAAAGGAACTTCCCTTTCCCCAAGCGTCTTATCCTCACTGTTATTCTCAATCTTCAGCCATTCGCTTTGATTCTCAGGGTAGTTAGTAATAACCACCTTTAGAGGCTTTAGAACAGCCATCACGCTAGTTGCCTTCGCCTTCAAATCTTGTCTAAGCGAATGCTCTAACATGGCAATATCTACAATGGTGCTATTCCTAACAAATCCAATTTCCTTCACAAAATTCCGAATACTCTCCGGCGTAAAACCTCTTCTCCGCAGTCCGCGAAGCGTTGGAAGTCTTGGATCATCCCAGCCATCCACATAATGTCCTGTAACCAGTTGTCTAATATACCGTTTGCTAGTAACGACGCCGGTGATATTTACGCGTCCGAATTCCCTTTGCTTTGGAGCCTCAGGGGTATCCAGTTCATTCAGCACCCACTCATACAGTGGTCGATGATCCTTAAACTCAATGGAACATAGGGAATGCGTAATCCCTTCGATTGCATCTTGTATAGGATGGGCAAAATCATACATCGGATAGATGCACCAATCGTTGCCGGTTCTATAATGCTCCGCATGAATGATTCTGTAAATCACTGGATCACGCAAGTTGATATTAGGTGAGCTCATATCTATTTTGGCCCGTAATACTCTGGCTCCCGTCGGATAGGCTCCATTCCTCATCTCCGTGAATAACTTCAAATTCTCTTCCACAGAACGCTCCCGATAAGGGCTGTTCTTTCCCGGCTCAGTAAGCGTTCCTCTATAAGCTGACACCTCTTCAGGTGATAAATCGCAGACGTAGACTTTTCCTTTTTGGATTAACTTTACCGCGCTATTATATATTTTTTCCGAATAGTCTGATCCGTAGAAAGTATGGTCTGGCGGGTAGCCCATCCATAACATATCTTCGCAAATAGCATTTACATACTCCAGATCCTCTTTTAAAGGATTGGTGTCATCGAACCGCAAATGGAACTTCCCGCCATACTTTTTCGCAGTCGTATAGTTCGTGTGAATCGCATACGCACTGCCAATATGCAAATACCCATTAGGCTCCGGTGGGAATCTCGTGCAAATATCTCTACTGTAAGTTCCAGCTTCCAGCTCTTCTTGAATCAATCTGTCGATGTAACTCTCTGCTAATACTTCCGGTTCCTTGTTCATTGGTATTACCTCCTGTTTATAATTGATATCCGCCTGATTATTCTGCACAAGCATAAACGCCTTCGGCGTCCTATAAGGACGGTAAGTGTTTAAGCGAGAAAT
>Ga0153923_100074_pt1 | contig 52162 bp, 46 predicted proteins | sample TSNJ007MetaG_FD_104682 | JGI IMG/M metagenome (GOLD analysis project Ga0153923, IMG submission 104682) | Attine ant fungus gardens microbial communities from New Jersey, USA - TSNJ007 MetaG | ecosystem: Host-associated > Fungi > Mycelium > Unclassified | place: USA: New Jersey, Brendon T. Byrne...
GGATCGCCGCAAGCTTCCTGAAGGTCTTGGAAAACTTGGAGAAGATATTACGGCAATGGGCATGGAATTCGGATTATGGTTCGAACCGGAAATGGTATCGCCAGAAAGTGATCTTTATCGTGAACATCCAGATTGGTGTCTTCATGTGCCAGGTCACAAAAGAACGTTAGCTCGCCAGCAGCTTGTTCTGGATTTATCCCGTAAGGATGTATGTGATTATATTGTGGATTCGGTTAGCTCCGTGCTGTCATCGGCTCCGATTACTTATGTGAAATGGGATATGAACCGGAATATGACGGAGATTGGATCTGCTCTTCTGCCAGCGGAACGTCAACGCGAAACGGCTCACCGCTATATTCTTGGACTTTATGATGTGCTGGAGCGTATCGTCACCCGTTTCCCTCATATTTTGTTCGAAAGCTGCTCCGGCGGCGGCGGACGATATGATCCGGGAATGCTGTACTATATGCCACAGACCTGGACCAGTGATGATTCGGACGCAATTGAAAGATTGAAGATCCAATATGGAACAAGCATGGTGTATCCTGCAAGCTCTATGTGTGCTCACGTATCGGCTGTTCCTAACCATCAGGTGCACCGTATCACACCACTCGAAACACGCGGTCATGTTGCGATGTCTGGTAACTTTGGCTACGAACTAGATATGACCAAGCTAACTGATGATGAGCGGGAGGATATCCGGAAACAGGTTTCTGAGTACAAGGAACTGAGAATGCTGATTCAGTTCGGTGATTTCTATCGACTGCTTAGTCCATTTGAGGGGAATCAGACTGCGTGGATGTTTGTTTCGGATGATAAAAAAGAAGCTTTTGCCACGTACTTCAGAGTTCTGGCCGAGCCTAATGCACCTCTCCGTAGATTGCGGTTGAAAGGACTCGACCCAGCTAAGAACTACAAACTTGAGCTTAACGGTGAAGTGTACAGAGGGGATGAGCTGATGCACTTCGGACTCTCACTTCCACAGCTTGAGGGCGATTTCAAAAGCTTATTATTTGTACTCAAAGAGGTTTAATAAGAAAAGGAGTAAGCCACTGGCTTGCTCCTTTGTTATATGGATCAATTTTCGAAAAATACATGTTTGGTTTGGAACGCTAGATCCTGTTCGCGGTAAGTCGAAGGATTGACCCCAAAATAGGACCGGAAAACCTTTCCGAAGTAGCTGGCATTATCAAATCCGCTTTCCGTCGCAATCTGGTTGATACTCAAATCTGTTGTTTTAAGCTTGGAAGCTGCCAACTCGATCCGCCGTCTTTTTAAATACTCAAAGGGTGAAAGATTGATGTTTTTTTGAAACAGTCTGCAAAGATGATGTTTGGAAACACCAACATGAGCGGCAACATCGTCTAAGCTTAGATTATTATTATGCAGATCATCCTTCATGAATTGAATAGCGGCGTGAAGCTTGTCATTTTTTATATAGGTGGTTAACAAATTTGGTTTCTTGAGGTATTTCTCCATGGACAAGATCCACTGAAAGACTTTTCCCGTTAAAAGATGCAAATCCCTTTCTTCATGAACCTGAATGTCCTTGAATGTACTCCACAATAAATCTATCGAAACCGATTCTTGGGGGAGTTCTACAATTGGACCACAATGAGCAGCGAGTTGGTTCCAAAGTGAAATCGCTAAAGGCCCCCGTAGATTGAGCCATAAAACTTCCCAAGGCTCGGTGCCTTCTTCCGGATAATAATACCTGTGTATGCTGGGGACAGTCACTAGAAAAGCTTTGCCCTTCGTTAACCGATGAACAACCCCATCTATTTCAATTCTACCCTCTCCCGATAATGTGTACTGAAAAATAACACAGCTTCTCTCCGTCCGGTTCTGGCCGTTGAAGGAGTAGGCAGGTGAATCAAGTTGTTCCCAACCGATAGAATCAAACAGAAGCATGGAAGCTTCTTCTTCCGAACGAAAGGTGTAGGAGGAACGGAACATTAGCAAAATTCCTTTCTAGAAAAAGCTTTTGAGTACAGATCAATAATTTACTACTGTTGTTTACTCTATCAAAGTGTAAACTTTTTTCGTTGTCTGTTCAATCTCTGTTGAATACGCAGGTCTGGATGCTCATTTTTTATAGCACATGGATGCACTCTAATGAACTGTGATCTCGTTCAGTCTGGATTAGATTATTCTTAGCTTTAAAAAAATCAGATCCGGTATGGTGGGGGAAATTACCTCACCTTTTTTGTTGCTTAAAATTCCCGATTACGCATATAATACAAACAAGTGTTCTTATTTTTATGGAGGCGATCGCATGCAAATCAGCATCGGCCAAATAATTGAAATTATATATCAGGATAAGGCGAGAAATATCAGCCAGCGGAAAATTGAAATACACAGTATCCGTGACGGACGCATACGAGCAAGCTGTCTGACTACAGGAACGCCTCGCATGTTCTTGGCAGCAAATATTCTTTCATGGCAGCCCGTGCAGGAACAACGTCATGCCTAAGAATCGCGTCATTCTACTGTCTGATTGCCAGGCATTTTACGCCTCTGTCGAGAAAGCTGCCCACCCTGAATATCGAGATAAACCTGTTGCAGTGGGGGATCCAACAAGAATGAACGGTATTGTGTTGGCGGCCTGCCCGCTTGCAAAAGCGAAGGGGGTAACAACGGCTTCGCGTGTAGGTGAAGCTTTAGCAAAATGCCCAGAGCTAATCGTAATAAGGCCACGCATGGGGACTTACATTAAAGTATCACTCTTAATATCAGAGATTTACCGAACATATACCGATCTGGTAGAACCCTACAGTATCGATGAGCAGTTTCTGGATGTCACAGGATCTCTTGCGTATTTCGGAGGATCGCTGCAGGATATGATTCACAAAATTCAGCACCATGTTTTACTTTCGACGGGAGTCTGGACACGGGTAGGTATTGGATCTACTAAGGTTATGGCAAAGATGGCGACAGATAACTACGCCAAAAAGATGAAGGATGGGATATATGAACTTTCTTTTGACCAATTAGAGACGACCCTTTGGAAACTTCCCGTGCAGGATATGTTTATGGTAGCGGCTAGAATGACCAAGAATTTTTGGCGTATGGGTATATCCACAATTGGAGATATTGCGCGAATGGAACTGTCAGAATTTAAGCGACGAATGCGAACTACCATGGGTAAGCAAAGTGATATTCAAGCGGAATATTATTGGCAAACTGCGCGCGGGCTAGATCCTAGTCCAGTGGTCACAGGAATGCGTCATCAAATCAAATCAGTGGGACATGGTAAGGCTTTGCGCTGGAATTTATACACCAGGCATACGGATATTGAGGTTGTGCTGCTTGAGCTCGTCATTGAAGTATGCCAGCGAGCCCGGCGGTATGGTTATATGGGATCGGTAGTATCTATTTCAGTTTTAGAGACGAACGGAGAGCGTTCAAATGCTTACGAGCGTCAGATGACATTGCCCGAACCCACATCACTAACACACGAAGTAGCTGCTGCTGCGCAAAAATTATTTGCAGACAACTGGTCGGGCCTTCCCATAGGTCGATTAGCGATTTCCTTGACTAACCTATCAGATGATAGCGTCATCCAACTTACACTCTTTGATGACAGGGTTCGGGCTTACAACAAAGAACGTGCAATCGATCAAATAAAAGCTCGTTATGGCAGTAAAGCTCTAATCAGAGCTTCATCTATGCTTGAATCCGGTGTTGCCTTAGAAAGAGCTGAACAGATTGGAGGTCACTATAAATGAGTAAACTTGAGGGTAATGAACGCTGGAAAACGAAAATGATCATGACCGAGCATGTTGAGCAGTATGAGGAACAGCAGCGTGAGAACCCAGATAAAATGATAACTATGGAGGAACGTACGATGGTTCGAGACCTCATTTTGCTTCCTTATATAGATACTATGGTTAGCAAGAGTCTGAAGGAGATCGAGCCCTCCAGCAATATTCTTAAACGTGCCTATTTGATGGCTGGTCAAGCCATTCAACGCCGGATCATGCAGGATACTTATCGGCTGCAAAAAGAGCTGAAACAGCGGAATATCAGGGTGCTGGCAGATGAACAGGAGGAATTCTTGGTGTATTACAAAATCTTTTGCCGAGGATATCAGGAACGCTTTGGTTTAACTCGAGATGTTATGCGTACAGAGATAAGCTTAAGGTTGACTAAATACACAGCTGAACTCGGAGCAATATTAAAAGATCATTTGAAATAAAACAAGGCTTTGTCAGTAATTATACTGGCGTGGTCTTGTTTTATGTGAACCAGAAATTAATCCCGGAGACCTTCTACTGATGGAATAATCGCCCAGGGATATGATAAGCTCATGTAGAGTTATCATATCCCTAAACAGAGGAGGGAAATCTATGAGCCGTTTGATCACAGGGAACACTTATTATGGATTTCAGGTTGTTAATGAGGAATTTATCCCGGAGAACGAATCCAACGTATTCACGCTGGAACATCTGAAGAGCGGCGCCAGGCTGCTGTTCGTGCAGAATCAGGATGACAACAAGGTATTTAGTGTAAGCTTCAGGACCCCGCCTGAAGATAGTACGGGGGTCTTTCATATTTTGGAGCATTCCGTATTATGTGGTTCAGAGAAATATCCGGTCAAGGAACCTTTTGTAGAATTACTGAAAGGCTCGATGCAGACGTTCCTGAACGCATTTACGTTTGGGGATAAGACGATGTATCCAGTAGCGAGCCGGAACGATCAGGACTTCTCTAATTTGGTGGAGGTTTATCTGGATAGTGTTTTTCAACCGAATATTTATAAGCAACAAGAAATTTTTGAGCAAGAGGGCTGGCATTACGAGCTTCAGCATCCCGAAGATGAGTTAATCTATAAAGGCGTGGTTTACAACGAGATGAAAGGTTCATATTCCTCGCCGACTACGGTATTGATGGATAGAATCAAAAAGTCATTGTATCCGGACACGATTTACCGTCATTCTTCAGGTGGAGATCCACAGGAAATTCCTGCGCTAACCTATGAGCAGTTTCTCAAGGCGCACAGCAACTATTATCATCCGTCCAATAGTTATTTTTATCTCTACGGAGACGTTAATATTGAAGAGAAGCTGCAATTCATAGACCAGGAATATCTTGGGTCTTATGAACGAAATAGCTTCGATACTTCCATTGCCCTACAACAGCCTATTGGAATGACGGAGCTGGTAGCGGATTATCCGATTCTGGAAGCAGAAGCAGCCACTGATAAGACTTATTTGAGTCTAAATTATGTGATTGGAACTTCTACTGATCGGGAACTGAACCTCGCTTTTGATATTTTAAAAAGCATGCTGATGGACAGCAACGCAGCTCCGCTCAAGCAAGCCTTGCTCGAAAGCGGACTTGGCAAAGACGCGTTTGCTTTTTATTCCGACAGTATGGTTCAACCGCTGCTTGGTATTACGCTGACGCATTCCAATGCCTCCTCCAAAGATGCCTTTGTGGAGCTGGTGAAGACTACATTAAAGCGTTTGGTCCAGGACGGACTAGATGAGAAGCTGGTGCTGGCAGCGGTCAACAGTAAGGAATTTGAACTGCGGGAAGCGGACTTTAATCAGTATCCGAAGGGTCTTACTTACAATATCGAAGTGATGAAGTCCTGGCTCTATGACGGTCAGCCGACTACTCACATGCGCTATGAAGAGGTGCTCACGGTCATTCGGGAAAAGCTTGCGGACCGTTATTTTGAGAAGCTGATTGAGGACTATTTGCTGAACAGTGATCATTGCAGTGTGGTGGTACTGAACCCGTCCAAGACGATTGCAGCGGAAAAGGAAGCATCCACTCAGCATCAATTGAGTGAATACAAAGCGTCACTGCAACCAGATCAGTTGGAGCAGCTTGTTCAGAGTACACAGCATCTTCTGGCGCGGCAGAGTCGTGCGGATGCAGCCGAAGATTTACAGAAGCTACCGAGCTTGTCTTTACAGGATATTAACCGCAGCGTAGAACCTCAGGTGCCGACCCATGAACAAATCCATGAGGGAATAAAAGTGATCCACCATGAGGTAGCTACCCATAAGATTACCTACTGCAAGCTTTATTGGGATACGGGTGTTATAGCCCCTGAAAAGATTCCTTATTTGGTGCTATTGGCAGAGGTATTGGGCCAAATGGAGACTGCGTCCTACAGCATCGAAGAGCTCACCAGTGAAATCGGGATCAAAACCGGGGGCATATATTTCAGGAATGAGCTCTATGGCGCTGCAAAAGCTACGGGGGCGAGCTATCAGCCTAAATTCTCTGCGCTGGTGAAGGTGATGGCGGGGCATATTGGTGAATCACTGGACCTGCTGCGAGAGATACTCTACACAAGTGCGCTCGACAATCTGACCAAGCTGCAGGAAATCGTCCGCCGGGAAGCCTCGCAGATGGAATCGATTCTGAATCAAAGAGGGAATGAGATTGCGGCCAGCCGTCTGATGTCCTATTTCTCGGACATGGGAGCGTATCAGGAACAACAGGGCGGCGTTACTTATTATCGCTTTATCCGCGAGCTTGCCGAGACGTTCGATCAGCAGGGAGCTCAGGTGGCAGACACACTGAAGGACATCTGTGGGGATTTGTTCAATAAAAACAATTTGATCATCAGCGTAACTGGTACGCCTGATTTGTATGAAGAATTCATAGCTAATGCAGCGAAGCTGGGTATCCAGGATCGGCCAGTAGTAAATAAGCCTAAGATTACGGCACAGGGACATGCGGACAATGAAGGATTCATGTCTTCCAGCCAGGTGCAATATGTGGTCAAAGGATACGACTTCACTAAGCTAGGATTCACATATTCAGGCAAAATGCAGGTGCTCAAGAAAATCATGAGCCTTACCTATCTGTGGAATGCCGTACGTGTGAAGGGCGGTGCGTATGGCGGGAACCTGGTTCTGCGCAGAGATGGGATGATGATGTTCACCTCCTACCGTGATCCGAATTTGCAGGAGACGCTGGAGGTTTATGATCAGGCTTATCGATTTGTTGAGGGGTATGAAGCAGATCCCGATGAGATGACCAAAGCGATCATCGGTACCTTATCTATGCTGGATCAGCCTCTTAGTCCCAGCGCACAGGGACGGCGGGCGGACCGACATTATTTTGAACAGGTGACGGAGGCCGAGCTGCAGCGAGAGCGGGATGAAATCTTGTCGACAACACCAGAAGATATCAGACAGTACACCGATTTACTTAAGGCTGTGACGGAACAGAACTATTTCACGGTGGTCGGCAATGCTTCAAAGCTGAAATCGAAAACCGCTTTATTCGGAAAGCTGGAAGAACTTGTGAAGTAAGTTTCTCTAATCGCTCCTTTACAGTACATGTCTACGGGCATGTGCTGGAGAGGGGCGTTTTTTAATAAGGTGAACTAAAAAAACATTCTACAAGGGAACAGTGGCCGGAAGTCCAAACATTCACCGCCGTCAATGTACTTACCTTAAAGGAAGAATAAAACCAGTTTATTTAGTTAGAATATTGACAGTTAGAGTTCTAACTATTATGATAATGATGTTACTTTGAGTTCTAACTAATACGAATGCGGAGGAAATAATAATGAGCAAACCCGTTGAAAATACACCATTTTCTAATTTGATTCGAGAGATCGGGATGAAACTAAAAAGTACAGCTGACGCCAGGCTGAATGAGCTAGGGCTGAATTCACAGCAAGGACGCATGATCGGTTATATTTTTGAGCATCAAGAAAAAGGTGTAATTCAAAAGGATTTGGCGGAAGTCTTTAATAGAAAAGGGGCGAGTATCACCAGCATGCTTCAAGGGTTAGAAAAGAAAGGCTATATCAAGCGTGTCACACCTGAAAATGATGAACGGCAGAAGAGCATTTTTGTTTTGGAAAAGGGCGCTCTTTTGGTCGAGGAGTTCAATGAGATTTTCTCAGGGGTAGAAGCAAGCATTACAAAAGCACTCAGTCCGGAAGAAACAGCAAACTTAAAGTCTTTACTGCAAAAAGTTAATTCAAGTCTATAAACGTTCGGAGGGTTAATCATGGAAACAGAAGTCTCCAATCAATATTATTTAGAATCGGCGCCGATCAAGAAGGCAATTGCTCATTTATCCATTCCTATGATGATCGGGATGTCTGTTGGTACCATCTATAATGTAATCAATGCTTATTTCATTGGCTTACTCCACAATACTAGTATGCTGACTGCCATTACGCTGGGTCTACCCATCTTCACAGTCCTTATGGCCTTTGGGAATATGCTTGGCGTAGGTGGCGGAACATTTATTACAAGGCTCGCGGGGCAAAAGGATACGGAGAAGGGAAAGAAGGTTGCCGGATACACTTTTTATGGAAGCATTATAGTGGGTATTCTTATTGCTCTAATAGCGATGTTAGCGATTGATCCAATTACGCGATTACTAGGCGCAGATGCTGCTACTCTAGACTTTACTAAGGCTTATGCTTTGACCCTTTTTGTCGGTGGATTTGCCATTGTGCTTAATTTTGCCTTGGAACAGCTAGTCCGTTCCGAAGGTGCCTCCAAAGAATCGATGTACGGTATCTTTATTAGTACGGCTTTAAGTTTAATTTTTGATCCACTCTTTATTCTTGTGCTGAAATGGCATGTGGCAGGTGCTGCGTTGGCGATGGTTTTAGCGAATGTGGGTTCCGCGATTTATTATGTCTATTTTTTAGAAACGAAAAGTGAGCATTTAAGAGGATTTTTGAAGCATTTCAAGATATCTGTTCGAGATCAATTAGAAGTATACAAAATAGGTGTATCAGAGTTATTGCAATTTAGTTTTGTGATTGTGAGCACGCTTTTGTTAAATAACTTCGCGATTCAATATGGAGAAAATGTGGTTGCCGGATTTGGTGTGGCCTTAAGAATTGTGCAAGTTCCGGAGTTCTTATCAATGGGCTTATTCTTAGGTTTGATTCCGCTATTTGCGTTTAACTTTGCTAGTCAAAATATGGCGAGACTTAAATCAACAATTAAACATGCTTTTGCCTATATCGGAGGTATTGCTTTTGTCTTTGTAGGTCTAGTGTTTCTGTTTAGAGGAACGATCCTGCACTTCTTCTCTAATGACCCTTCAGTGTTAAGTATGGGAACTTATATTTTGGTAGCCATGCTGATTTCTGCTTTATTTAATGGATTTACAGGTTTGTTTATGAGTATTTTTCAAGCGACAGGACAGGGAGTACCAACCAACATTATGGCCATCACACAAGGCGTATTGTTTATCCCTATGATTATCGTGTTACATTCTGTTTTTGGACTTCATGGCGTGATCTGGTCAATGACCATAACAGAAGTTATAACGAGCTTAATGGGCGTCATCTTGTTTGTGATTTTTAGTAAGAAGCTGAAAAGCACGGGTGGGGATGGAAAAGGTGTTGTAGAGGTTGCGTCCGTGTAAAACGATCTTTACTTTACGTGGAAAAATAGAAATGTAGTGGATGGCGGGAGCTTGGCTCGCGCTTTTTTTGCAAATATAAGAAAATATAAGTTTTACAATATACTTTATGTCTTATATTTCTCGCATAAACGCCTTTGGCGTCCTTATAAGGACGCCAAAGGCGTTTATGCTTGGTTGTCTAGAAAACTTCGCAACTAAAGGATCGGTAAAATTAGTTCCAAAATGAACAATTCTAGTTCTTATGATTACGGCTTACTTTTTCTACAATTATGGATAAGTAAAGGAGGAGAACTATGATACGAAAATTTCATCTTAAAATGGATACGCGCGAAGCAATCGCTGGGTATTTATTCGTCGCTCCACTGATGTTGGGGCTGATCATCTTGACGTTGATCCCAGTGCTGGGCTCACTGCTGTTAAGCTTCACGAACTGGAACTTTGTGGCTGGGTTAGGGGGGATTAAGTTCGCGGGCATGGATAATTTCATAAGGCTGTTTCATGATGATGCTTTTATGAAAAGCTTGCTGAACAATCTGCTCTTTATTATCACAGTACCGGTTACGATCATCGTTGCTCTGCTGTTAGCGATCCTGATTGATAAACAGGTGTTCCTGAAGGACTTGTTTAAAGTGATTTACTTCCTTCCCTACATCTCGAGTGTAGTTGCCATCGCTATGGTTTGGCAGGTAATGTTTCATCCCTCATTAGGACCTGTCAATCAATTCCTGATGTCACTGGGTTGGAGTAATCCGCCAAAATGGTTAGCTGATATCCATTATGCTTTGCCGTCGCTTATGTTGATCCAGATTTGGATTCAGCTCGGTTACAACATTATTATTTTTATCGCTGGGTTACAGAGTATTCCGAAGGACCTTTATGAAGCAGCTGATATTGATGGGGCCAATAGCTGGCGGAAATTCCGCAATATCACGGTTCCCTGCATTTCGCCAACTACCTTTTTCCTGCTGGTTACAGGGGTCATTGGTTCATTTAAAATCTTCGATCTGATTCAAGTGCTGACACAGGGTGGACCGGCCAACTCCACGACCGTTATCGTTTATGAGCTATATGACACCGCCTTCAATCAATTGAAGACTGGTTATGCCTCTAGCATGGCACTTGTACTGTTCCTCATCTGCCTAATCATTACAGCCCTGCAGATGTTAGCGCAAAAAAAATGGGTCAATTATTAAAGGCAGAAAGGAGAAATTACAGTGAGAAAAGAGCTTCTATCCAGAACCATCTGGACAATCGCAATGGGCCTGCTAGGCATCGCATTTCTTTTACCATTTCTATGGATGTTGTCCACTTCCTTTAAACTGGAGAAAGATGTATTTAACTTTCCAATTCAATGGTTGCCACAGCAGTGGAACCTCATTGAAAATTATAAACAGGTTTGGTCGGGTGACTTCGCTCGCTATTATGGAAATTCCATTTATATTACGTTAGCCACGACTATAATTAATGTGCTGATATGCGCACTGGCTGCTTATGGGTTCTCCAAGCTGCGTTTTCCGGGTAGAGATGCGATGTTTGTAGTTGTATTGGCCCTTTACATGGTTCCTCCGCAGGCTTCGCTGGTTCCACAGTTTCTACTATTTAACTGGCTGAATCTGATTGATACGCATTTAGGATTGATCTTAATTAACAGCTTTAGTATTATCGGTGCGTTTATGCTCAAGCAATTTTTTATGGGGGTAAACAACGAGTATCTTGAATCGGCGCGGATGGATGGAGCAGGTCATTTTCGTTCTTTTCTACAAATTGCATTTCCGCTGATCCGTCCCGCTGTAGCTACTTATGCTATTCTGCGTTTTATCTGGACCTGGAACGACTATCAGTACCCACTCATTTTTTTGAAATCTAAAGAGCTGTTTACTATTCAGTTAGGTATTCGGTTGTTTGGGGACCAATACGGGGATGTTTATTCCCTCATGATGGCTGGTGCGGTATCTGCAATTCTGCCACTGCTGATTATTTTTGCTCTCGGTCAGAAGCAGGTTATTGAGGGAATTGCCCTCGGAGGCGTGAAAGGATAATAAAAGTCAAAATAGTTTCTCTTCGGTAGAATATGAGAACTTTCCTCGTCTATCCTGCATGTTAGGATGTTCTTGTAAGCAGTTACATAGCTTTGGCTGTAAAGCGAGGTATACCCAACACATTTATAGGAGGGTCTATATGAAAAAGAAATTATTATCCGTGCTTATGATCACATCTATGGCGTTGTCATTGGCCGCTTGCGGTGGAAATGCGAAAACAAATAATGCAGGAGCAACAGATGCGCCTGATGCTGGTGGAAATAAGGAGCCTGCAGCAGAGAAGGTTACGCTGAAGCTGAGTACCTGGCAGACGGAAGCCAAAGCGAAGTGGAGCACAATTATCGCAGAGTTTGAGAAGGCGCATCCCGACATTCATGTAGAAGTGGATCTACTGAATGAAAAAGGCGATTCTGTAGCCTCTATGCAGAAACTGGATTTGATGGCCGCTGCAAGTGACCCGCTGGATATTGTCGAACTGCCGTATACCAACTATTCGCAGCGTGCAGATATCGGTGTGTTAGCACCGATGGACGAATATATTCAGAAAGAAGGGTATAAGCTCTCCGATGAATATCTAGTGGACACTACGGTCAATGGCAAAGTCTATGCGTTACCGTCATCTATGCAGCGCTGGTTCGTGCTTCTTAACAAAGAAATGCTAGATGAGGCTGGTCTGCCGGTTCCAACCGATTGGACTTGGGCGGATTTCGAAGAGTATGCCAAGAAATTGACCAAGGGTGAGGGCGCAACGAAGCGTTTTGGCGCATATCTGCACAATTGGCCAGATTATTTCCAACTCCAGCTGATGAGTAAACCTGAGGATAATACTTTTCTAAAATCTGACGGAACCTCCAATGCCCTGGACCCGCAATTTAAGGCTAATCTGCAGATGATGAAGAAAATGATGTACGAAGATAAGAGTGCTACTCCTTACGAGGATATTATTTCGCAGAAGCTTGCCTACCGGAATCAGTATTTTAATGGTTTAGCAGCGATGCTTCCGATGGGTGACTGGATGGTTGCGGAATCGGGTGGAACGGATGCCATTCCAGCAACCTTCGTTACCGCGTTTGCGCCGATCCCTCGACTGGATAGTGAGAGCAAACATTACTCACCTGTTCAACCAACCTATATGGGGATCGCTGCTAAATCCAAGTATAAGGAAGCTGCTTACACCTTTGTACGCTGGTATACCTCAGAAGGACTGGAAATTGGCGGACGTGTCTTCTCTGGCTGGGCGAAGTCGGATACGAACAAATTGGTGGATACGATTGTGAGTGGTTCTAAGGATCCATCTATGATTGATGTTGAATCCCTGAAATATACGATGGAGAATTCGGCACCTGGTGCGACGCAAGTTCCGGCTAAATATGCGGATGAAGCTAAGAACAACGTTATTCCAGAAGCGGAAATGTATCTCCTTGGCCAACAGGATCTGGATGTCACCGTTACCAATATCGATAAGAAAATTTCGGAAGTCGTTCAGAACAACAGCGGAAAGTAGGCGGAGACTGATTGTACGCTTCCCCAAGGGGGCTTATAATGTGGGGGCAGGAAAGCATTTCTGCCTCCTGCTCCAAATTTAAAACAGATATGGGGCCTGTCATCCGTGTTTAGAAAGCATCAATCACTTCGAATGAAACTTGTCTGGTCTTCAATGATTTGCGTACTGATCCCGCTAGTCTGCATTTACATGGTTACAGATTATTTAACCCGGGATCTGATTCTGGAGAAGGCCGTTGGCAGCGCAAGAGAATCTCTCAATGCGTCCAGTGCCAATATGAATGCCATTTTTGAACAAACGCTGGAGCAGTCCAATTTTGTGCTTCAGAACAGTGAAATCAGGCAGATGATGTCTGCTGTTCCAGAGTCGCTCCATTCAGCGAAAGAGATCATCCAGTATAACCGTATGTCGCGGATGCTGGATGATATGTTCGTTCTTTCAGAGTATTTGAAAGTGACACTGATCGGTAAGAATGGATTTATTTATACGAGTTATCCTTATAGCGACTTTAATCCGAAAACCTTTTACAGCGAGCGTTGGATGTCACTATTGAAACAAACTCAGCCGATTTCGACTTTCTGGAGAGCGGAGCACGACACCTACTACAACTATTCTGATAAGGGCTCAGCCAATTGGGTAACTATTGCGAGACCTATACAATCGACCTCCAGCAGCACGATCGGATATATGATTATTAACATCAATGAGCGTAAACTCCGCCCTTATCTGAACAATGACAATGGCAAAGAGATGATGCTTTTGGATGACAAGGGAACTGTAGTCTCACATGCTGATCCAGCCCGAATTGGTGAAACAATGACGTGGTGGAAAAAGGAAGGTCGGCTTGATACTGTCGAGATCAGTGGGGAGAAATTTTTGTATGTTGACCAGGAGCTGAGCAGCAACAGATGGCAGATGGTGAGCATTATCCCTATGAAGGCGGCATTGTCAAAGAATAAACAGATTTTATTTATCAGCTTAGCCGTGCAAATTCTATTCTTTACCTTCTTTTCCGTTCTCTTAACCGTTCTAATCTCTAAGCTGACTCAGCCCATCGTGAAATTAAGTGCTTTTGTAAAGCGAATAGGTCGTGGTCAATTGGACGAACGTTCGCTAATCCGTGGGAATAATGAGGCGGCTCAACTGGCTCGTACCATCGACCAAATGCTAGATCGAATCGAGTCGATGATTGAACAAATCACCTATGAGCAAACAGGAAAAAGAAAAGCTGAACTGGAAATGCTGCAGGCACAGATCAATCCGCACTTTATGTTTAATCTGTTGAATTCGATCCGGTTAAATATTCTGATGCAAGGAGACAAGGAGAACGCCGAGTTGATTGGTTCGTTGTCGTCTTTGCTCCGTATGACCTTTAACAGAGACAATGAGTTTATCCCGCTTCGTGAGGAGACAGATACGATATCTCATTATGTGACTTTGATGAATTTTCGTCATGCCAATCAGGTCAGGCTGGAAATGAATTTAGCAGACGGAACTGCTGAAGCACTGGTGCCTCGGTTTATGATTCAGCCTATGATCGAGAATGCCATCATCCATGGTTTCGAGCAGTTTGGTGGTGAGATCTTTATTGAAGCTCGTATTATTGCAACTACAGGAACCTTGGTTATCACCATTAAGGATAATGGTATCGGAATGTCACAGGAGAATTTAAAAAGACTTCGTGAAACCGCATACAGTAGTGAGCAAATTGCAGAAGAGGACAGAAAAGGATTCTCAGGCATAGGCTTACGTAATGTGGCCCAACGCCTCAGTATGATTTATGGTGCTTCATTTAAGTTGAATATATCAAGCGAACCTGATGTGGGTACGGAGATTTGTTTGGAGTTTCCACTGAACTACGGAAAGGTGGGTATAGAGAATGCTGACGGCAATTTTGGTGGATGATGACTATCCGGTTATCCGTTATTTGTCGCAGGCCGTGTCATGGAGTGAGCTCGGGATTGAACTCACCGGATGTTATTATAGCGGTCTTGAGGCTTGGGAAAAAGCACGGCAGAATCCACCGGATCTGATTATCACCGATATTGGCATGCCTAAGATGAACGGACTGGAGATGCTTGAGAAATTCAGAGCGATGAAGCCCGGGATTCGTGCGATTATTCTGTCCTGCCACAACGAGTTCAAATACGCTCAGCAGGCGCTGAAATTAAACGTAGGAGAATATATTTTAAAAGAATCACTGAATATCGAGCAGCTGGAACATGCACTCAGAACACTTGTGAAGGAAGTGGGTCTGAACAGGCAGCAGCATACCGAGATGCAGGTATATAAGCAAAAGCAATCACAAAACCGTGCTGCGCTAAAAGAAAAGTTTCTAAAAGATACGTTATACCAATCTTGGGACAAGGTAGCTTGGATCGAGCAAGCCCGGTCAAACGGAATTATGATCCATGCCAAGACCTACATTCCAATGCTTATAGTGATTGACCGTCCAGAGGAAGCCTCACGGGTGCGGCGTATGAGTGAATATACGATTTCTTTTGCCGTCGAGAATATTATGCAGGAAGTGCTTGAGGCTGATCACAGTTTATTTATTTCGAGATACAGCCATAAGGAGATTGTTATTCTTTTCTGCAGCGATCAGTCTTCCAGAGACCACCAAGCGATCTATCATTCCATTCAAAATGCAGCCTCTGCAGTACAGAAATATCTCAAGCTGTCTGTCTCCTGCATATTTGGTGCTGAGGCGCGCAGTCCTGAGGAAATTCGCGGAACACTGCAGCGGATGCTAAAGGAGAAGATCCAGCGGTTTTATTTTCCGGCGGCGGGCATTCACCGTTTTGAAGAGATTAGCTTTTCGCGGGATGATATTTATGCCGAATATGGAAGTCTGTACGCTGTTATTAATGATGATATTGCCCTGAATAGGGAAACAGAGCTTCGTGTTCATGTAAAGGAATGGCGAGAATGGGTGGCAACGCAAAAGTTTCATCCAAATGAAGTTAAGGAATGTGTTCTCCGGTTGCTGATGGACTTGCAATTGAAGACGAAACAGCTGCTGCAGTCTCCATTGCCTATGGCGGAAGAAAAGCTGTTTAGCGTGGTGAGTGACATTGATACCCTCGAGCATTTGGAAGAGTGGTTAGTTCAGTACTTGGAAGAATTAGCGCGGAAAATAAGTATATTCTCTATCAAGTCTAAACGCAGCGAGGTTATTAAAGCCCAGCAGTTCGTGATCAGTCATGTAACGGAGAAAATAACGCTGGAGGACATGGCTGGACGCCTGAACTTGAATGCCAGCTATTTCAGCCGCTTGTTCAAACGGGAAACAAACCAGAATTTCATCGAATATGTAAATATGCTAAAGCTTCAGAAGGCAAAAGAGCTGCTTAATCAGTCTGGAAAGACTGTGGAAGAAATCTCCGAGTATCTGGGATATGCCAACAAAAGTTATTTTATCAAGCTGTTTAAACGGGAAATGGGCATGAGGCCCAGTGAATATGCGGCTTGGCATTAAGTTTGGATTGGAGGAACCATTACTGTGGAACTGAAGGGTACTAAAAATGAATTACAAATGTTCTTAAATGACCTATATGCTCCGCTGGAGAGTCGATTTACTTCTGGATGTGCAGGAATCGATATGGGAGCTACAGGATCAATATACAATGAAGCTACCGCGCTTATGGAAGCCTTCGCTCGTCCGTTATGGGGGCTTGTTCCCCATGCCAGCGGGGGAGGGGAGAGTGCGCTTTGGCCGATGTTCCTCGAGGGGATCGTCAATGGGACTGACCCTGAGCATGAAGAATACTGGGGTGAATTCTCGACTAAAGACCAGCGCATGGTGGAACAGGCTGTATTGGGACTGGGGCTTGCTCTTGCGCCGCATAAGCTGTGGGAGCCACTGAGTGATGTTCAGAAAATGCAGGTATATAACTGGTTGAACCAGATCAATCATGTGGATCGTTCGAACCCGAATAACTGGCTGATGTTCACGGTTCTTGTGAATGTGGGCTTTAAGAAAGTCGGATTGCCCTACGATCAAGAGATAATGAATCATTATTTGGAGAAGATTGATACCTACTACTTGAGTGATGGCTGGTATTCCGACGGGCTGACCGATCAGAGAGACTATTATATTGCTTTTGCTATGCATTATTATACGCTGATATATGCTAAATTGATGGCGGATGATGATCCTCAGAGGGCTGCAGTTTACCGGGAAAGATCCGCACAATTTGCCAAAGATTTTATGTATTGGTTTGCTGAGGACGGAAGTGCGATTCCTTTCGGACGTAGTCTGACCTATCGTTTTGCGCAGGTCTCTTTCTGGAGTGCGCTGGTGTATGCCGAGGTCCTTCCTTTTTCATATGGCGTTCTCAAAGGAATTATAATGCGTCATTTTCGTTGGTGGTTTGAGAAGCCTATTATGGGAATAGACGGATTACTAAGTATCGGATATGCGTACCCGAATCTGGTAATGACGGAGAACTACAATGCCCCCGGATCACCGTATTGGGCCTTTAAAGCTATGCTTATTCTTGCCTTGCCGGACGATCATCCTTTTTGGCAAGCGGAAGAAGAACCACTGCCTGTATTGAAAGATCAACTGCCGCTTCAAGAGGCGCGTATGCTGGTGAGTCGTCCAGAAGGAAATAAGCATGTTATTGCCTATACCTCTGGTCAGATGGCTAACTTTGATATGGCCCATAGCGCAGCTAAATATTCCAAGTTTGCTTACTCCACGCTGTTCGGATTCAGTGTGCCGAAGGCGGGTTATGGCTTAGTTCAAGGCGCTTACGACTCTACATTAGCATTGTGTGAATGCGATGAGCATTACCGGGTACGCAGATTCTGCGAGACGTGGGAAATTGGAGAGAATTATGTATATTCACGCTGGCATCCCTGGAGCGATGTACATGTGAAGACATGGATTATTCCAGCGGGTCTGTGGCATGTCCGTATTCACAGCATTCACAGCGCCCGGTGTCTCGACGTAGCGGAGGGTGGATTTGCCATTGGCCAGTTTGCTGGCTTCTCACGCAGTGATCGGGAAACCATTCATGTATCTAACACTGCTGTCTCGGTGCAATTGCCTTGGGGAATCAGTGCCATACATATGCTAAACGGTTTTGACCGGGGAGAATGCGTGCTACCCGAACCGAATACTAATCTGCTGAAGCCTCGGACGTTTCTTCCGAGCTTGATCTCCAGATTGGAGCCGGGAGATCATGTATTAATATCTGCAGTCTTCGGAGCTACGAATACCCCAGAGAACCAGGAGAGTCTGTCATCACCGCCGATTATTCAGCGGCAGTCGGACGGAAGGATTGTTATCTACGATCCTCGTAACCAAGCAGTACTTCATACGGTTGATTTATCGGAAAGGAGAGACAAAGATGTGGACAACGGCAATTGAGGATGCTATTCGCAAGATCGAGAGTAATATCGCGGGCCATCCGGGCAAACTGCCTCATATCGCTGAGGGGCAACAATACGAATGGGGAGACAATGATGATTGGATAGAGGGATTCTATGTTGGTATGATGTGGCTTGCTTATGAATATAGCAAAGATTCATTCTATAAGGAGGCGGCAGATTCTTGGTTAGGAGACTTTAAGCATCGTCTGGATCATCACATCGCCCTGGACCATCATGATATTGGCTTTTTATACTCACTGACTGCAGTAGCAGAGTGGAAAATAACAGGCAGCGAAGAAGCCCGAGCTGTCGGTCTACAGGCTGCGGATACACTATGCAAGCGCTGGCGTGAAAACGCTGGAATCCTCCAGGCCTGGGGTTTAGAGAGTGACCCCGAGAATGCGGGACGTATCATTATTGACTGCTTGATGAATTTGCCTCTGCTGTTCTGGGCTGCGGAGGAAACGGGGGACAATCGCTATTATGATATAGCACTCGAACATGCGTTAAAGAGCCGGAAATTTCTTGTGCGTGGGGATGCTTCCTCTTATCATACTTTTTACTTTGATCCAGCTACAGGAAGTGCAATTCGTGGAGGAACACATCAAGGCTATGAGGATGGATCGACCTGGACACGTGGTCAAGCGTGGGGAATATACGGATTTGCCCTGGCTTATCGTTATACACGAGAGGAAGACTTTCTTAATACCTCTAAAAGTCTGGCTCATTACTTTATCAGCCATCTTCCAGAGGATAGTGTGGCGTATTGGGATTTTGATGTGCCGGTGGAAGCGAGTACCCCTCGCGACAGCTCGGCTTCAGCCATTGCGGCTTCCGGTCTTTTGGAGCTGCTGGATCTTCTGGACGCAGATGACCCGGATCGTGCTATTTATGAAGCAGCCTTACTCCGCAGCATGAAATCCTTAGCGGAACATTATGCGACATCCGGAAATCCGGAGGCGGAGGGGCTTCTAAAGCATGGCTCCTATCATGTCAGAGGTGGACGTGTGCCTGATGGCCATATGATTTGGGGAGACTATTATTATTTGGAAGCGCTGATCCGCATGCAGACCGGCATCCGAGGATATTGGTAGTAGGATGAATGGAACAACGGTCCATTCACGTAGTGACCACAACGAGCGTCAACATACATCCTAATCTGAAAGTAAAGGGAGAGTTCCACAGCCATTTCATGGCTCGTGTGACCCTCCCTTTTTGTGATGCGCGTGTATTTATTCTCCATACAACATTCCTGTCTATATGAACTGATTATGTATTTGGATGTTGTGTGGATTCCCGAATGATCAGATGGGTAGGAAGGAGAACTTCTATAAAAGGCTCCTCGGGATGATCAATGCGCCAGAAGAGTTGTTCTATAGCTTTTCGTCCAAAGTAAGACAAATCTACATCCATCGTTGTAGTCAAAGGAGTTGTTATCCGCGATAACTGTCCATTATCAAAGCTCACAATAGATACATCTTGGGGGATCTGATACCCAAGCTTGTACATCACGGAATTGATCAAGAACCCAAAGCCGTCATTGACACAGAACCAAGCCGTAGGCTGCTTATCCAACTTTTGTACAGCGTTGAACACATCATCCATTTCTTCAATGGCACGATCGAACACCCATATTGGGTTGTATTCAATGGCAGATTGGTATAGAGCCAGGCGATAACCTTCTAAACGCTCGTAATAGCTTGGTGAGAATTGAATATTGCCGATGAAGCCAATACGGGTATGTCCCAATTCAATTAAATGCTGCACCGCTGTATAAGCGGCATAACGATTATTGGTGAGAATACTATCGGCCTTAAGATCAGGGTGATGGTGATCAATTAATACGGTGGGAATCCCTGTGCCCGTCACTGCTTGAATATATGGGGTCGTAATATGGGACAGAATCAAGATTCCTTCTACGGAAGGATCAAATAATATAGGAGGCAAAATCAATTGTTCGGAAGCGTGATGATCAATAGATTGAATAACCATACGCTTATTTCGCTTCGCTGCTTCCTTCTCAATACTCAAATAAATTTCTCCAAAAAAGTTACGTTTGGAAAATGCAAATTCTGATGCCAAAATGACAAAGGTTCCAGCTTCTTCTTCTGTGCTTTTGCGCCCTCGCGAATAGGTGTAACCCATTTCATTCGCAGTATCGATAATTAACTGTCTCGTTTCCTCACTCACACCGTCTTTACCGGACAGAGCCTGAGAAACAGAGTTCTTCGATATATTCAATCGATCGGCGATATCTTGCATTGTTACCTTCACCTTCATGCGAAGATACGTCCTTTCTAATTAGAAGTGTAATGAATATTCTTCCATACTGTCTCTCATAATACTAAAGATTATGCTGTAAAACTACATTACAACTATAAATTATTTTAACATTACAAAGCATTTAAGTAAAGTTAATTTGTAATGTGATTAATTGTGTCTTTTTCATTAATACTCGAATAACAGGTTGACATTTTCGCTAAAAACTATAATAATAGCAATTGTAACGCTTACAAAGCCGCTTACAGGTATATATTCATCTAATTTTGTAACGTTACAAAATTATATCTATGAATTACAAAATGCTGCACTGATGTGCATCGATACTCAGGGAGGGTTTATTTTATGAAGAAGAAGCTTTCAGTAATGCTTGCACTTACGCTTGTATTCACGATTCTTGCCGGTTGTGGATCAAAGAGCAGTAATTCAGGCACTTCAGCAGATGGAGTAACAACTATTGAGTTCTGGGCTGCACCTAACCCGACTCAACAAGCATATTGGCAGAAAATCGCCAAAGAGTATGAGACTGTTAACCCTAAGGTGAAAATTAACGTAAGTGCGATCAAGGAGTCCCCTACTTCTGAGGCAAGTATTCAAGCCGCAATCGCGGGTGGAAGCGCTCCGACGATGACTGAGAACATTAGCCGTGGTTTTGCAGCACAACTTGCAAACAGTAAAGCGTTAGTTCCATTGGATACGATTGCTGGCTTCAATGATATTGTGACAAAACGTAATATGACCAAAACGATTGAGCCTTGGGAATTTGCCGATGGCCATCAATATGTTCTTCCAATCTACTCCAATGCAATGTTGTTCGGATGGAGAACGGATATTTTGAAAGAAGCTGGTGTGAACGAAGTTCCAAGAACATACAGTGAAGTGATTGAGGCAACGAAAAAATTAAAAGCAAAATACCCGGATAAATATCTTTGGGCGAAACCTGACTTAGCAGACCCTACCTCTTGGAAAAGATGGTTCGACTTCTTTATGCTGTACAATGCCGCTTCAGACGGCAACAAATTCATTGAAGGCAGCCAATTTGTTGGCGATGAAAAAGCTGGTGTAGACGTTCTTACTTTTGTGGACAATCTTCGTAAGGAGAAAGGGCTGTTGTCTCAGAATGTAACAGAACCTTTTGAAAATGGAGTGGGCGTATTTACGGATGTAGGACCTTGGACATTCAGCACATGGGCTGAGAAATATCCAGAGCTTCAGTACAAGGAGAACTTTGAAGTAACATTGCCTCCTGTTCCTGACGGTATGGATCCAGCGAATGCAAAAACATTTGCGGATGCTAAAGGAATTGTTATCTATGCATCGGCAAGTCCAGAGCAACAAGCTGCTGCAATAGAATTCATCAAGTGGGTATATTCGGATGACAAAAACGATGTTGCCTTTTTCCAAGAAACTAACTTGCCTCCAGCACGTGATGATGTAGGTACAAATGAAGTGTTTAAACCAGTATTTGAAAAAACGCCTGTATTGCAAGAGTATGCAAAAGCAATCCCGAATGCTGTTCCATCCATGGACAATCCGAAATTCAACGAATTGCAAACCTTTATTGGTCAAGAGGCCTTTAACAAAATCGTTCGTGGTGAGATTGATCCAAAAACGGGTTGGGACAATATGAAGAAGGCGATTGAAGGGGAACTTCAATAATGATTGAAAAAAATAATAATCGGTTAGGCTGGCTTTTTGCCAGCCCTTACCTTATTTTTTCGACTGTGTTTTTCTTGGGCCCGCTTATTTGGTCTCTATATTTGTCTTTTACTAACTGGGACTTGATTTCACCGACTTATGATTTTGTAGGATTCAAGAATTTTACCAAAGCATTAGGCACACCAGGGGTAAGATCGGCATTTTGGGTAACGTACAAATTTATGATCGTATTTGTACCGATTGTCACAGCCATGTCGCTTTTTGTAGCGGTAATTGTAAAAGGCTTACCTAAATTAAAAACCGTATTTCTTATTGGATTCTTCTTGCCTTACCTATCCTCAGGGGTTGTTGCATCCCTTATTGTTAAAGGCTTTTTGTCACATACAAGTCCTGTTCAGACGTTTCTAAGGGATCGGTTAGGGCTTGATATTGACTGGCTCGGGGGATCTTTCTCGGCATTGTTCGTCGTTGCGATGATTATGGCTTGGAAATTTACAGGTTACTATGCGTTAATTCTTACTTCAGGTTTAGAGAGCATTGATCAGGAAGTATATGAAGCAGCGGCAATTGATGGCGTGAAGGACAGCCAAAGGTTCTGGAAAATTACCTTGCCTTTGCTTTACCCTGCGATTTATACAACCTTAATTTTATCCTTTGGTGCAACATTCGGTATCTTTACTGAGGTCTACCAATTAACAGGCGGCGGACCGAACTATGCAACGAATACATGGCAAATGGAAATATACAGTCAGGCATTTAAGAACCTGCAGGCAGGTTACGCATCAGCTATCGCGATTATGGCTGCGGTTGCGACATTTATATCTATATTCGTAATCCGAAAAATTCTGGAAATGTGGGGTAAGCGCAATGGTTGGGTCTAATTCAAACATCAAGCTCCGGCTGTCGATCCGCTATCTGATTGCGATCGTACTGCTCGTGATTATGGTATTCCCCTATTTATATATGGTATTGAACTCACTTGCAGATTGGTCACAGGTAGACCGGAAGCTGATACCGACGAAATTTACGCTGCGCTCGTATCAATGGCTCTTTACAGGTGGTGAGACCGGGATTACAAGACCATGGATTCACGCCTTCTTTAACAGTGTGTTCGTTTCCCTGGTATCTACAGCCTTAATGATGATGTTCGCGATTATGGTCGCTTATGCGTTGGCGAAGCTGAAATTCCGCGGGAGAGACTCTATTAACAACTTTGTGTTGTTTCATATGTTCTTTCCGGCAATCATTCTGATCATCCCTAACTTTTTGATTATTCAAAAAGTAGGACTGTTCGATACGTATTGGGCGCTCATTATTCCCAAGGCGATGAGTTTATGGGGGATCTTCATGTACACCAACTTCTTTAAGGCGGTACCCGACGCTTTCATTGAAGCTGCCAAGCTGGATGGGGCATCCGATTTCAAAATCCTGTATAAGATTATGATGCCGATGTCGAAGTCCATTACGACCGTTGTATTCCTATTCCTGCTAATGGAACGCTGGACAGAGCTCCTATGGGATATGATCGTCGTCCGAAGTGACGGCATGTTAACATTGAACGTTTTATTATCTCAGATGTTCGGTCCGTATCAATCGTATCCGGGTCCGATGTATGCCGGTGCAGTGATGCTCACCTTGCCAATCATTATTTTGTTCATTATTTTCGGCAAGAAGTTCCAGGAAGGCATGCAATTTAACTTGAAATAGGTCTGCACAGGAGGGGTTAACGGTTGGAACAGCCGTGGTGGAAAGGGACGGTATTCTATGAAGTGTATATGCCAAGCTTCTGTGATAGTAACGGGGATGGGATTGGTGATTTCGGCGGTCTTACTTCCAAGCTGGATTATTTGCGGGAACTTGGCATCGGAGGAATTTGGCTAACGCCGTTCTATAAGTCTCCAAAAGTAGATAACGGGTATGACATTGCAGATTATTGTCAGATTGATCCAGACTTTGGAACGATGGAAGATTTTGAACGGTTTATTCAGGAAGCGAGGGCTCGAGGGATCAGAGTGATTGCCGATCTTGTCCTGAATCATACGTCTTCAGAGCATGCATGGTTCAAGGAATCCCGATCCTCAAGGACGAACCCGAAGCGGGATTGGTACATTTGGAAGGACGCGGTGAACGGCGGCGTACCTAATAACTGGGAATCGTTTTTTGGTGGAACCGCGTGGGAATGGGATGCTGCAACAGAACAGTATTACTATCATGGGTTTGCGAAAGAACAGGTCGATTTGAACTGGGCGAATCCCGAAGTTAAAGAAGCGATGAAGGATGTTATGGCTTATTGGCTGGGCAAAGGCGTAAGTGGCTTCCGGTTAGATGTTATCAACTTCTTATCGGTGTCCGATCAATTCCCGGATAACCCGATGGATGAAGTAACGGGTGAGCAGAAGCATGTACATGATCAGAATCAAGATGGAATTATGGATGCCATCAAGGAAATTAGCAGGTTTGTTCATGCGCATAGCGGAATGTTCATGGTAGGTGAAGTCGGCTCTGAAGATATGGACATGCTGAAGCGTTACAGCGGAACGGGTAAGTTTGATGTGGTCTTTAACTTTAATCTGGGAAGCCAGAAGGAATTTAGTCCAGAGAATTTGTTCGCCGAGCTTAAGATGATGGAGCAGGTACACCGTGAGGATCAGATTCCAACGTTATTCTTCGGCAGTCATGATATGGATCGCGTGATTTCGCGTTTTGGCGAAGGGGACGCGGAGATTGAGGAAGAACGGGCCCGCCTTATGGCAACGCTGGCCTTGACCGCAAAAGGGGTACCTTTCCTATATTTCGGTGAAGAGATTGGGATGCGGAATTTCGTAGCCCATAAGCTGGAAGATATGCGGGACATCCAAGGATTGAAGGCATATGAAATCGCACTACAGCGGGGGATAACCCGGGCGGAAGCCCTGAAAATTGCGAATGCAAAGGGAAGAGATGCGTCTCGCTCACCAATGCAATGGAACGCAAGTCCACATGGCGGGTTTACGTCAGGAACACCATGGATTGGCATGGGCCCAAATTATCAGCAATTAAACGTGGAGTCCGAATGCAATCAACCGAATTCATTATTACATTATTATAAAAAGCTTCTCCACTTGCGCAATACACAGGATGTATTTCAATTCGGGGATTATGACGTGCTGGAACGCAGAGGCAATCTTATTTTATATGTAAGAACATTGAAAGAAACCAATACCAGAGCGCTCGTAGCCTTGAATTACGATAATCAGAGCATACAGATTGATCCTAGTGAGCTGCTGGATGGGCAAGCAACTAATATATTATCAAGCCGCCGAGACATAGTGAGCGGTACAGACTTGGTAACTCTGTTGCCGAATGAAGCCGCAATATGGATGCGTGCGCCGCTATTATTTGACTAGAGAGGAATTTTATTATTATGAAACTGCTCAAGAATGCTGTGAAGACATGTGAACAACTGCTCATGGAATACGCGATGAAAGACGTATCCGTAACCAATACACAGAAATTAACATTCACAGGTGTAGATCATAAAGATGTCTACAATATTACAGCTCCATTCCAAGATGAGGGTGAGTGGGTGATTGCGGGTCGGGTTGAATCCCGTGACAGCGAGCATTCCGATGTCGTTTTTTTTGTCGAACGTGATGGAAAATGGGTACCCCGTGAAGGAGCGCCTACCCTTGAACTTCAAGATCCTTTTTTCACGAAAATTAATGGCGAATTGATAGTTGGAGGCGTTCAAATTTATCCACATCCGGTAAAGGCTGATGCCTTAATGTGGCGTACAGTATTCTACCGCGGGAAGAACATCGCGAGCTTAGAACCATTCTTTAAAGGACCGGATGGGATGAAAGATCTGCGCCTAGTGGATCTGAAAGATAGCATCGGAGTACTGACCCGCCCTCAAGGAGATAAAGGAGGACGCGGTAAAATCGGCTTTACCCGCATTGCATCGTTAGAAGCGTTATCTATTCCATTGATCGAAGAAACACCGTTATTGGATGGACAGTTTGTTGATGAAGAGTGGGGCGGTGCGAATGAAGCACACTTGCTAAAGAACGGACTGCTCGGTGTTCTTGGGCATATCGCATCTTTTGATGATTCGGGCGATCGTCACTATTACCCGATGGTATTCGCTATCGATCCGGCAACAGGTGAGTACTCGGATATTCAATTAATCGCTGTACGCAATCAGTTCTTGCCAGGCGTTGCCAAACGTCCTGATTTGGAGGATGTTGTGTTCAGCGGCGGGCTCGTACGTCATGAGGACGGTACAGCTAATATATATGCAGGAATCAGCGATGCGGAAGCACAACGAGCAACAATCCCTGATCCTTTTGCTCAATTTGAAATTTTATAAGTATGAAATCCATTTGGTTAAGGGAGTTATTACAACATGAAAATCTATCGTTATGAACAAAATCCACTTATTACACCGGCGGACGTTAAGCCGTATCACGATGACTTTGAAGTGATTGGTGCATTTAATGCCGGTATTGCTAGCTATAATGGTGAAATATTAATGTTTCTCCGTGTAGCAGAACGCCCAATTAGCAAGGATCCAAAAATTGTGAAAGCTCCGATTTATAATCCGGAGACCAATGAATTGGATATTTTGGATCTGAATACTGATGATGAGCGCTTCGACTTCTCTGATCCGCGTGTGATTAAGAATAAATCCGCTAGTGCTACATTTCAGTACTTGACTTCATTATCTTATATCCGAATCGCTCGAAGTAAGGATGGACATCATTTTACGGTGGATGAGAAGCCATTTGTGTACCCTTCCAATTCACTGGAGACCTTCGGGGTAGAAGATCCTCGGGTAACCCAAATTGGGGATACCTACTATATTTATTTCTCGGCAGTCTCCCCTGTGGGCGTTGGAGAATCGCTGGTATCAACTAAAGATTTCGTGAATGTAACTCACCACGGCATGATCTTTGGGCCGGATAATAAAGACGTATTGATTTTCCCAGAGAAAATTAACGGCAAATATTATGCATTGCACCGTCCAACAACGAAAAGTACGGGAGATCCGGAAATATGGATCGCAGAATCGGACAACTTATTATATTGGGGTAACCATAAGCATCTGATCGGTTTGCGTGAGGGGATGTGGGATAGCGGCCGGATTGGCGGCGGTGCGGTTCCATTCAAGACCGAGAAAGGCTGGCTGGAGCTGTATCATGGAGCCACGCTGGAACATCGTTATTGCATGGGAGCAGTTTTGTTAGATCTAAATGACCCCTCGAAGGTGATTGCGCGCTCCAATTCTCCTATCATGGAGCCGGAAGCGGATTATGAGAAGAACGGATTCTTCGGCGATGTTGTATTCTCTTGCGGTGCACTCGTGGAAGGCGATGTTGTTAAAATGTATTACGGAGTTGCGGATACATCAATGGCTTGCGCAGAACTTAGTGTACAAGAAATTTTAGATAGCTTGATATACGTATAACAATAAAACGTCAAAACCGAAGTGGTTTTGGCGTTTTAATTTGGGAGAGAGGATGAAGAGAATGAATATTAAATTAACTGAAAACTGGAAACTTCGTGATTTTCATGTAGGGGAAGCCCGGGATCTTGAAGTTGCATCGCCAGAGTTTATTGATTATTTCTGGATGACCACGACAGTGCCCGGTGACATTCATACGACGCTTCGGGAGAAAGGCATTATTGATGATCCTTTCTTTGGCCACCAAGATCAGAAATGCCGTTGGATTGAAGAAAAGGTATGGTGGTATCGTACGGTCTTTTCATACGATTCTGATCTTAAACCTGATGAGAAGATGGAGCTATTATTCGAAGGGTTAGATACCTATGCAACCGTATATCTCAACGGCGTAGAGCTTGGATCAACAGATAATATGTTCATTAGCCATTCATTTGATGTAACCCGTGAATTAAATAAGGGGAAAAATACGCTTGCCGTAAAATTTGATCCTATTCATGTACACGCAGGCGATAAAGTCCAATATTATTGGTCAGGCTTTAGCAAGAAGCGGATTTGGACCCGTAAAGCGCAGAGCCATTTTGGCTGGGACTGGGGTCCGCGTCTGGTCTGTGCAGGCATATGGAAAGAAGTGCATTTAATCAAACGCCGTCATGCACATCTAGACCATGTGTTTGCTCGAACAACTTCGATTCATGATGATGCAGGTATCGTTGATGTGGATTTATGCGCACATGCTTTTGATCGCGAGTGTTCGTATACGGCGTGTGTAGAACTTATAGAAGGTACAGAGCGTGTTGCGGAAGCATATGTCTCTTTGGATAAGGCTTCAGGAATTACAGTTGACGGGGCGATTACAGCGCGTACGCTTCATCATTCAGTTACCTTGCAAGTGATGGATCCAAAGTTATGGTGGACCCATGATCTAGGAACGCCTTTCTTATATCAATTACGCGTTACATTATTTGCCGATGAGGAGCCAATAGATACCTATGAGCAGCCATTTGGGATACGCAAAATCGAATTAATGCAGCGTGATGAAGAGGGGCATCATGCCTTCACGTTTGTGTTGAACGGCGTAAAAGTTTTTGCCAAAGGTGCAAATTGGATCCCTATTGATAGCTTTATTGCGACCGTGCCGGATAGCCGTTATATGCATCTCCTTCAAATGGCCAAGGATGCTAATATGAATATGATTCGCGCTTGGGGTGGAGGCATTTATGAGCGGGATATTTTCTTTGATGAATGTGATCGGTTAGGAATCTTAATCTGGCAGGACTTCATGTTCGCTTGTGCGTTGTATCCAGATTATAATCGTAATTTCATGAATAATGTTCACCGTGAAATTGAACAGGTCGTTAAACGTCTTCGCAGTCGTACGAGCCTTGCTTTATGGTGTGGGAATAACGAGAATGATTGGTTGTATGAGGCACTGTCCTCTAACGGCGAGATCACGCATCCGTTTTATGGAGAAAAAATATATCATGAGCTCATGCCCGCAGTACTAGAGCAACTCGATCCCACACGAACGTTTTGGCCTAGCTCGCCTTTTGGCGGCAATGATCACAATTCACGTGATGTGGGCGATACCCATAACTGGCAAGTCTGGCATGGGAATAATGAGCCGCGTCAGTTTGGTGAACCGCAGACACAGGATTATAGTGTTGAAGGGATATCGTTCAAACGATTCAAGTCAGACTTCACGAAATTCGCCAGTGAATTCGGGTTGCATGCCGCTTCCAATCGTTACACCTTAGCAAAGAACATGCCGGACAATCAGTTCTATTGGGATAGCGATGAAATGAAGTATCGTAATAAAGATGTCCATTATCCAAAGGGCATTATGCTCATGGAGGGTTATACAGGAGTTCCGAAGGATATCAATGAATATATTCAATTCTCGATGCTGACCCAGGCAGAGGGATTGAGGTATGGCATTGAGCATTACCGCCGTAATAAGCCGGATACAAGCGGGGCTTTATTCTGGCAGTTCAATGATTGCTGGCCGGGAACGAGCTGGTCTGTTATCGATTATTATGGTTTACCAAAGGCGAGCTACCACTATGCGCGTAAATTCTTTGCACCGGTACTCTTATGTGTGGATCATGGTCCGAATGGACTGCTGCAGTTATGGGCTCTCAATGATCGCCGCGAAGCTTATCAGGATGAGGCGGAATTAACGATCTATCGGATGGATGGTACAATTGTATATCAGCGTGCATTCGACGTTACCGTTGATTCGAACAGTAAAGTTAATTTTGCCAAGTTAACTGAAGCTGAGGTACTGCAGCAACATAGCGCTGGCGAGGTTGTAGTCGTACTTCGTTCGAAGAAACGGGTAACAGAAGATTATGTACTCTATTTAAGAGACTATAAGGATATGAATTATCAACCCGCACATGTTCAGATCTCCGTGGATGAAGCGAAAGGACATATCCACTTGATCTCAGATCGCGTTGCCCGGATGGTGATGATCGAACTAGATGCACCCTGGGTGATTATGGACGATAATTTCTTTGATCTGATTCCGGGTAAGGAGAAGACGGTTCGTGTGCATCATGTGGATGCCGGGGCACTGCCTTGGGAGACTTTACGTGTAACGGCAATGAATGATGCGGGTTAACAAAAACTTGGATTTAAGGAGATGAGTTAAGATGAAGGCGGCTGTATTTCAAGGAACTAAGCACATTGAATTTAAGGACTGGGAAGCTCCGGCTGTTGGCTCCAAAGAAGTTAAACTTCGTGTGAAATGCTGCGGGATCTGTGGTACAGATCAGCATATTTATCATGGATACCCAGGGTCTGCGGAGGTGACAGCTCCGATTGTGTTAGGACATGAGCTTGCGGGCGAAATAGTGGCTGTAGGTGATGAGGTTACGACCTTACAAGTGGGGGACCGTGTATCGGTTGATCCGAACATCTATTGTGGAAACTGTTATTTTTGCCGGAATGGAAAAGTACATTTATGCGATAACTTGCAGGCTGTTGGGGTAACTCGTGACGGTGGTATGGGCGAGTATTGTGTTGTTCCTGTAGCGAACTGTTACTTGCTACCTGATGAAATGAGCTGGATCGAAGGGGCGATGATTGAACCTTTAGGTTGTGTACTTCACGGTTATAAGAAGCTGGATATCCGTAAGGCACACCAAGTCCTGATTATCGGCGGAGGTTTTATTGGTCAATTGTTCTTGCAGCTCGTCAAGGCTGCGGGTGTTAAAGGGATCATTGTCAGTGAGCCTGAAGTGTTCAAACATGACCGATTAGTTGAATTAGGTGCGGATGAAGCCGTATCTCCTACAGCAGAAGGCGTGATGGAAGCTCTCCATCATCAATTTGATATTGTGATCGAATGTGTAGGCCGGGCGGATTCCATGGAGCTGGCGGTTAAGGCATCACGTAAGGGTGGACAAGTCTTAATGTTTGGAGTTGCTTCCCCGGACACGTTGATTCAAGTCTCACCATTCGAAATTTTTACAAAAGAGTTGAACATCATGGGTTCTTTCATTAATCCATATACCCATGAGGAATCGATTGCGTTAATTGAGAAGGGGATCGTTCAGATTGAGTCGTTGATTAGCCATCAGTTTTCGCTAAAAAATATACCGGAAATCATGGGCGAATATCCGAAACTGCGTGTTTCTAAAGGGATTATTGTGCACGAGAGGTAGTATTAAATTTTAAGTTTACACAAGCGGTGACTACTGGCTATTTCGCCAGGGGTCATCGCTTTTTTAAAATATAAGAATTTATATGTTCTACGTAATAAATCATCCTTATATTTCTCGCTTAAAAGCTTACCGTCCTTAAAGGGACGCCGAAGGCGTTTATGCTTGTGTGCTTTAAACCGTTCTCCTTTAGAAGGAGTTAATAAATATTTAATAGATAGCGAGTAGACTGGCAATACAGCCTCGAAAATTAAGTTTTAATATAGGTCGAACATGGAGAGGAAGCCTATGAATAAAATATTATTAATAGTAGAAGAGAAGAGTCTAGCTAGGGTTATGGAATTGGAATTGCGTCATGAATCGTATTCTATTACTGTTACTCACGAGGGATTTAAGGGATTACAGTTAGCACTAGAAGAGGAATGGGACCTCATATTGCTTGACTTAATGATCCCTGGGCTAAGTGGAACGGAGTTGTGTAGCAGAATACGTGAGACTAAACAAACGCCAATCATAATCATTGCGGAGGAAGCGGGGCTCGCGGATAAAATCAGAGGTCTGGATAGCGGTGCGGATGACTACATTCTAAAGCCATTTGCTATGGAAGAGCTGCTGGCACGAATGAGATCGCTGTTAAGAAGGGCAGGCAATTTTAACACAGGACGGATGCTAATATTTCGCGATTTAGAGATGGACATTGACGGACGGGCGCTGAGAAAGAAGAAGATATTTGTTAATTTAACGAAACGGGAATTCGAAATACTATTAGTGCTAATGGAGAATAGAGGCAGAGTAATGACTCGGGAGATGCTGCTAGAAACCATATGGGGATATGATTCCGAGGTGGATGTTAAGGTAGTTGACGTGTATATCAGCTACCTTAGGAGTAAAATTGATGAGGTGGGACAGCCAAGTATTGTACAGACGATGCGCGGCCTAGGATATGTGATTCGAAAATAAGTTACTCCGTCGCTTTGAGGAGTGAGAAGACACTGCCATAGGTTCCTGAGTAAACGGGCTGCCCGAATTTTTGTGACCATTCATTAAATAGCTTATGTGAGACGCCATTGCCGGTAATTACATAATCGGGATGGTCATATTCTACAATTTCAGGAAGATACTCAGAGAACCCGTACATGGAACGCTCAAAAGCAGTCCAGCCGAGCACTCCAAGTGAAGCCTGCGTAACGAAAGGGTCCTGTCTACCATCACACAGCACATCACCACCTCGAAACATGACATACCCGGATGAACCGTAGCGAGCAAGAACTTTTGGACGAGTACCTTCAGGTGTATGCTGCATAATATAGTTCATTTCATCAACAGGATAATTATTTGCATCAATAACAGGGGGTGCAAAGAATATATACACAATATTTAGGAGTAGTCCTATCGCAAGCCAGAGTCGTAAGGTACTTTGACGGAACAGAACAACACCAGGTTTACGGAAGTAAGGAAGCGCATCAAAGAACACGGCCGCAAAATAAGGAATGAATAACCACATAAACAGGTTCTGCTTGAAGTTCGATACGCCGAGATAGAGTATCCCAAGCATTAGAAAGAAGCGGAATGGTTTACGTTGAAGTGCGAAAGGAAGCGTACAGGCAAAGAACAGAAGCAAGAGTAGAATGGGTAAATTATCCAAACTATTGAACTGAATAGGCTGCCATTCGTTGATCAGCAGGTTAAAGTTCTTTTTCGTAACAGTCAAAATAAATAAGAGGCTTGTTGCACCACCGGGATTTAAAAGGCCAGCTAACCAAACTAGAACAAAGACTGTGATTTTACGCCAATTGAGCGTTTTGTTAATCAAGGATTCTAGCAGAGCCATCCCTGTAAATACAGCAATTACAAGCCATACACCTGCATGAAAGTTGGCAATAGCTATAGAAAGAGCAACCATTGCAGCGGCGTATTTCATATGAGCTACCATCTGGTATTCCCGTAAATAAACGAAGAACCAGACAATCATAAACGAGGAGATCATCTGCGGACGACCCTTGAAATAATTGTAGTAAATCCAGCAAGTGATTAGCAGTACAAAAGGGAGCATCAGCACATGGTCTTGTTGAAGTCCCAGCTCTTTGCGGGAAACCTTACCTAGCCGAAGCAAACCGAGTACTAAAAAGAACAAACACACAGCGGTCAAAATATACACCCCTGGCCATCCAAATGCAGCATAAAGCGGAGCGACGAGCAGCTGAAATCCAAATTCATGAGGGACATAGGGAAGCTCATCTCCGTAAAAAGTATGTATGGCATGATGCAGGATTTGTCCATGATCGATCATATATTGTCCCAGCTCAATATGCCAGAAGGTATCAGGATCGTTATAAGAGAATTTGGGAATCATCAGCAGAATAATAGCTATTACGAATAGACCATATAAAAACTTAGGTGCTTGTAATTTTTTCATTATGGTACTTCCCCCGGCTTTTTGTTCAATTATAGCGTTATATTCTTAAGGAACAGTAAAATTTATGAAGCGGAGTGAACACTCATGCATCAATTATTAACTTGGATATCTGAAACTGCGCTCCAACTTGTCAATACGATGGGAATTTGGGGCATATGGTTAGGGATGATCCTGGAGAGTGCCTGTATCCCCATTCCCAGTGAAGTTATAATGCTCAGCGGCGGCTGGCTGGTTGCGCAAGGCTCACTTACTTTTATGGAAGTTGCTGTCGCTGGGATATTTGGGAATCTATTAGGTTCCGTCATTGCTTACTATATTGGGAAAGCCGGAGGTAGACGGTTATTAGAGAAATACGGTAAATATATCCTCATGAATGAGCATCATCTGGAGCAATCCGAGCGATGGTTCGAGCGTTATGGTGAGAGTACTGTGTTTTATACACGTATGTTACCCTTTATCCGAACATTTATTTCACTACCCGCAGGGATTGCTGGAATGAAGGCATGGAAATTCATTGTATTTACAGCGCTGGGCTGTATCCCATGGAATCTAGCGTTAATCTATCTAGGTTACCGATTAGGAGACAATTGGAGTATTGTGGAACAATATATACGTCCGATTAGTTATACCGTTTGCGGGATTGTGCTCCTCATGCTCTTATGGTGGTTAGTACGGAGATATCGTATGATAAGCTCATCAAGAAACAAGAAGAGGTAGGGTGAGTAATCCATTATGTCTATACGCTGGAAATTTCTGCTATCCTATGCGGCAATGCTTGTAGTTCCTCTTCTTCTCCTTATCATTACGGCTATGTTAATGAGCATTGTCTATCACGGGGATGTGCAGAGCTTAAAGAGCACGTATGAAAGTAAATTTGAAGGAATGGAAGAGAACGATACCCGCAATCTTATTAAACATACTTTTTTGCAAAATACAGATTTACTGACAGATACTGCTTTCCTGAACGAATTATCGGCAGATATGCTCAAAAAAAATACGTCTGTCTATATCCGTTCTGAGGACCAGACATTGTTTGCTTCAGAGGATCTGAAGCTTAAGCAAGGATTAATCGATCATTTGCCTGGATACAAAGGAGACAGATCGCATATAGAACCTATTAGACAGCAATTTAATAATGAATGGTATCAAGTAGGCCAGTTTGATCTGTTATCCAAGGACGCCAAGCCAGTAAGTATATTTTTTCTGACTCCGATCGATCCTCTTGTCCAGTTTGTGCGAACGTTCTTTCCGACACTATTTTTGATTACATTGGTCATTCTGGTACTGACACATACATTGTTGACTAAATATATGTCCAGACGGATTATCCGTCCCTTGCTGGAACTTCGTAAAGCGACAAAACGAGTCACCGAGGGGGATTTGGATTTTCAGGTGGAGATTAATGGTAAAGATGAGCTAGGACAGCTAGGGATGGCTTTTGAAGAAATGAGATATAGGCTTCAACAGTCTATTCTTATACAGCAGCAATATGAGACGAACCGGAAAGAGCTAATCACCAACATTTCACATGATTTAAAGACACCCATCACTGCTATTAAAGGGTATGTGGATGGAATTTTGGAAGGTATAGCGGATTCTCCAGAAAAAAATGAAAAATACATGCGTACGATTGCGGCCAAAGCTGGAGAAATGGATCATCTAATTAATGAATTGTTTCTATACTCCAAGCTGGATATGCAAAAACTGCCGTTTTCTTTTGAATCCGTAAGAATTATACCCTTCTTAAATGATTGGGCAGAGGAACTAAAGGTAGAGCTGGAGAAGCAAGAGGTCGCCCTAAACATCGAAATGACAGGTGGCGAGGAAGTATGGGTCACTGTAGATCGTGATTCCTTTAAGCGCGTACTTGGCAACATAATTCAGAACAGTCTCAAATACATGGATAAGCTTGAAAAGAAAATCACAGTACACAGCGGGCAGGAAGCAGCACAGTTTATTCTGACTATTGAAGACAATGGGCCCGGGATTCCTCCAGAAGCAACGGAGCATATTTTTGAACGTTTTTACCGTGGGGAGCAGTCCAGAAACACTCATACTGGTGGAAGTGGATTAGGTCTGGCTATTGCTAAACAGATCATCGCTGGGCATGGGGGAATGATTTATGCGAATAGCACGGAAGGAATAGGGACTATTATTTATATTGCCTTACCGATCGTGAAAGGAGACATCGGAGATGAACCGAACCATATTGATTGTTGAAGACGAGTCTGTTATTGCTGAGCTACAGCGTGATTATTTGGAGATGAGCGGGTATCAGACGGAAATTGCCAAGGATGGAGAAAAAGGCTTGGAGATGGGCTTAACGGGGAAATATGATCTGATCGTACTGGATGTGATGTTACCCAAGCTGAATGGATTTGAGGTCTGCAAGAAAATTCGTGTTGAGCTGGATATTCCGGTTCTTATGGTCACCGCCAGACTAGAGGATATAGATATTATTCGTGGGCTGGGCCTTGGTGCAGATGATTATATCACAAAACCATTTAAGCCAGCCGAGCTTGTTGCCAGAGTGAAAGCACATCTTTCGCGTTATGATCGGCTGAAGGGACGAGGTTCCTCAACGAATGAACTGGAAATTAAGGGGGTGCGGTTAAACCCTGATTCTAGACGTGCCTTTGTAAGGGATGAGGAGGTCACCTTAACGACCAAGGAATTTGATCTGCTGTATTTCTTGGCGCTGCATCCCAATCGGGTATTCAGTAAAGATCAGCTCTTTGAGCGATTGTGGGGAATTGATTCTTTGGGTGATACCCAGACGGTGACAGTCCATATCCGTAAGCTCCGCGAGAAAATTGAGGAGGACTCTGCAAATCCACTTTATATCGAAACCCTATGGGGTGCCGGCTATCGCTTTCATGTTTAGAGTTACTCCAAGCGATCACATTAATCCTGACCCAACCACAAGAGGTGTCTCAGTTAGCCATTTTTCATGGCTTCTGAGGCACCTCTTTTTTTAAAAAATACAAGGAGTTAAGAATTATTTAAGGGTCTGTTCACGGGCACTTTAGATTTACGATTTAGTCTAATATTGCAGGAAAATGGAGTTGCTAAATTGGAGGACAAGAATTGAAGAAAAGGGGGAACTAAGATGGAGAGCGTAGTCAAGCTAACAGGTGTGACCAAAGAATTTCGTAATGGCAGTGGGATTAGCGGGATTTCCTTGGAGCTTCAAAAGGGTGATGTCTATGGATTGCTTGGACCTAACGGTGCAGGGAAAACAACACTCTTAAAAGTAATAACGGGTCTGATTTCACCAAGCTTCGGCAGTATCTCATTATTCGGGCACGATCTGGAGTTATCCTATTCCTCTAGTATGAGGAAAGTAGGCTGCATGATCGAATCGGCTGATTTCTACGACTATCTTACACCTGTACAATATTTGAAACTGACAGCCAGCTTTTATCCGAATATTCGTCCAGAACGGATCGCCGAGGTATTGGAAACGGTGGGTCTTGCCTCGTTCGCCAAAGAAAAAATCAGACATTTCTCTACAGGAATGAAGCAAAAGCTCGCCATGTCTGCTTCCATCATCCATAGCCCAGCGCTGGTGATTTGGGATGAGCCGACGAACGGACTGGACATCGAGGGGGTTGTTCATTTCCGTGCATTAGTTAAAGAGCTTTCTGTTAATCATGGTATCACCTTTCTCATCTCCAGCCATATGATTCATGAATTGGAACAGCTATGTAATAGAGTAGGGATTCTGAATCAAGGCGTTCTGATTCGTGAGGGTGAAGTGCAGGAGCTGCTTACCGACAGCCTATCGCTTGAGGAGTTTTACATTACAGAGCTGAAAAGAGGAAAGGAGGTGCTTGAGAATGGACGGCTTAAGAGCGGGTATTAAAAATGAGCTGCTACTGATGTTTTACCGCAAAAAGACCCTAATGTTCTTCATTATTTCTGCCTTTATTCCACTATTGCTAGTGTTTTTATTTCAAGCGCTTCACCCTATTTTGGGCCTTGTCGCTGTTGGCTCCTCCTATCCAGTCCAGATGCTGGGGATTTACACAACATTCCTAATTCCATTGTTTATGTTCGTAGAGATCTCTGAGCTTTTTCCACAAGAGGTTTCCTCTCGTACCTTGAAGCTGACGTTACTCAAACCGATTACGCGATTGGGAGCGTACGCCGCTAAGTTCCTCACGCTTGGGATAGCGATCGGAGGACTGCTTCTTCTATTAGGGATAGTGAGCACTTTATGTAGCTTCTTGTTTGGAACTTTGAATATAGGGAGCGTAGGCATTATTGGCTTGATAAAAGCTTATACAGCGGCGTTTCTCTCCATGTGGTCACTGGCTGCCTTGTTTGTGTTCATCGCTCAATTTTTTCGCAGCGCAGATGGGTTTCTAGTGTTCTCAATCTTTGTCTTCAGCGGAGCCAAAGCTGTGCCTTACTTTATAAGTGGATTCTCATCCTTTTCTATAGTTTCTTATACAGATTGGTACTCTCTATGGTTAAGTCATACAATTTCCGCAGGCAGACTTGCCACAACTTCCTTGTTCTTACTCTCAGGATTAATGTTATTTCTATCGATGGGTTACATCTTCTTTGATCGGAAGGAAGTTTAGCCTTAGAGCTATTCTTGATTCTTGTAACATTTGTTTCGCTAAAGGAAGGGGAGATGATTGGTGAAGGAAACCAGTTCATTATTAAAAGAAGATCAGAGATTATGGAACAAGGTGCCACAGGTTACGATTTTTTTCTGGATCATAAAGATTATGGCTACCACCGTGGGGGAGACGGCAGCGGATTTTCTCAATTTTAACCTCTACTGGGGCTTGACCAACACAACCTTGGTGATGGGTGGACTACTGATTGCAACACTATACTTCCAGATGACTGCTACAAAATACGTACCTGCTCTATATTGGCTTGCAGTTGTATTAATCAGTGTGGTCGGTACGCTCATCACTGACAATCTGGTGGACAATCTGGGCGTATCGCTGGAGACGACCACTATTGTTTTTTCTGTACTCTTAATCCTGACCTTTGGAGTCTGGTATGCCAGTCAGAAGACGTTATCCATCCATTCGATTACTACCAAAAAGCGCGAGATGTTCTATTGGCTAACGATTCTATTTACCTTTGCCTTAGGGACAGCCGCAGGTGATTTAGTTGCAGAAAGTCTGAACTGGGGATACCTACTTTCAGCTATTATTTTTGCCGCTCTGATTGGCGCGATAACACTCGCTTATCGCTTTAAGCTAAATGCAGTAACTGCCTTCTGGTTTGCTTATATTCTGACTCGCCCATTAGGAGCATCACTAGGTGACTATCTTTCACAGGACCGAAGTGAAGGTGGGCTAGAACTGGGCACAACGGGAACAAGTATTATTTTTATTGTTATTATTCTAGGGTTAGTTATCTATTTAACCAAGACAAAGACAGACGAGGTCTCTCTTTAGAAAATATTGAAGTTAATATTCAGTTAAGAATCCCTTTACTATCCCTTTACGATTCAGAGTTAGAGTTAGAGGAGGCCATGAGAAAAAGGAGCTTTGTCATGAACACAGATCCTAAAGTACTTATTGTTACTTCGGCATTTGGAGACGGGCATATGAAAGTGGCTGAGGCCATCGAACATTCATTTAGACGAAGAGGTATCAGTCGGATTACCACCATGGATCTATTCGCTGTAGTCCATCCTTACCTGAATGAACTGTCCCGAAGATTCTATTTGAACAGTACGGGCTTTACACAAGAACTTTATGGATTACTGTACACAGTGACTAGCAAGATGAGGCCAGAACAGTTCATGGGTAGATGGATTCATTCTATGGGCAAGCGAAAAGTGCAAAGAATCATCGACGAGATACAGCCGGATATTATTATTCACACCTTCCCTTATTTGGCCGCTGCTGAGCTTGCATCAACAACAGGAAGTCGAATTCCCATGTTCACGGTGATGACGGATTATGTGGTTCATGGCAGGTGGCTCCATCCTCAAACTACGAAATATTTTATCGCTACGGAAAGCATGAAGGCAACGCTGATATCGGCAGGGATTGCTGAAGAGAAGCTTGTGGTTAGCGGGATTCCAATACGAGAGGCTTTTGAGCAAACGCTGGATCGAGAAGGACTTTTGCGCAAGCATAAGTTAGACAGAAATCGTCGTTATCTATTACTTGCGGCAGGAGCTTACGGCGTATTAGGTGACATTAGCAGTTTAATAAAAAGAGTACTGCTTAAATCAAACTTCGATGTCATCGTATTATGCGGAAATAATCATAAGCTTCGATCAGCTACGAAGGAGCTGTTTCAAGAGAATCCTCGAGTTCACATTTTGGGATATACGGAAGAAATGCAGGAGCTGATGTGTATATCTTCCTGTCTATTGACCAAAGCGGGCGCGATTACCTTGACTGAGGCGATGGCTCAAACACTTCCGGTTATCGTCTATCGACCACTCCCCGGCCAGGAAGCAGGCAATGCAGAATGGTTATCTGGGCACCATCTGATAGAGATCGCACGAAATGAGGAGCAGTTAGTAGAGCAGCTTCAGCGATTGGAGCATATGGCGTACAGAGAAGAAAGGGAGCAGCGTATGAAGGCTTTTTCACGAAAATACACTTCAGATTGTATCGTCTCCGAAGCTTTAGATGCAATTAAGCTAAGACAGCCGTCAGTTCCATCAGCGAAATCTATGATAGTTGAAGGGCAGGCGAAGACGATTCATGGATACTATTAGCAAGGTAGAAAAACGACAGCAGACGTTCACCCGTCTTGCAATGCTCCTTTTCTTTATAGAGTGGATAAGAGGAGCTGTTCTGATTACTTTCTTACCAACCTATGTATTGACTAGCTGGGGACTTACAACCTCAGTAGTTGGCATTGCGGTCTCCGCTCACTATTTGACGGACAGTTTGATCAAAAGCTTCATCGGCTATCTCTTAGACAGATTTCATGGGCGAACCGTACTACATGGAGGGTTCTTCCTCGGGTTTATTGGACTATTGTTGATGGTTACAACGCATAGTCCGTGGATACTTATTGTAGCTTCTGCTTGCTTGGGAGCTGGATTCTCACCGATCTGGATCATTTGTATGAGCCAGGTATCAGAGGAGAAACGAGCAGAGCAGATGGGAACCTTATATGTATACTGGATGGCTGGTTTAGGTCTGGGACCCGTGACTATGAATCTGTTAATTGGCGGTGGGATGTCGTTGTCCCTTGGTGTGATTGGATTATTTTTTGTAGCTGGTTGGATCATGGTAGTTCTTGTGAAGATGAATAAGGTATCGGTGCGGAACGTGAATATATCTGTAGGGCAACAATTTGTTTCTTTGTGGAACAAAGTGAAGAAGGGCGGTTTTCTGGTTCCTGGTATGCTACTGCAAACTACAGCGGGCGGGATACTGGTTCCGTTTCTAACAAGCTTTGCCATTTCGCATTTAGGCCTGTCGCATTCTCAGCTGTCCATCGTGCTATTTATGGGAGGAGCTGGGGTAGTTCTATTTCTCGTGCCTATGGGAAAATGGTTTGATCATGTCGGGGGTAAATGGTTCCTCGTTGTTGGGTTCGGCGTGTTTGCAGTTGCCTTGTTCGGCTTAACTTCTATTAGCTCCTTTTCCGCCGCCATTGGCCTCTCACTTCTGCTGGGGTGTGCTTATGCTGCTTTGCTACCCTCTTGGAATGCATTAATGGCCAGTTATATTCCTGAAGATTCTGTGGGTATAAGCTGGGGATTACTGTTCTCTATAGAAGGCTTAGGTGTGGTTATTGGCCCCTTGATAGGGGGATGGTTGGGAAGCTCAGGAGATGAATTGCTACCTTTTCAAGTTAGTGCCGGTTTATTTGGATTGATTAGTGTAGTTTACTTGCTCTCACCTGCCCGATTATTTATTCACAGAAAAAATGTGACCGAGGAACTCCAAAATGTATCGTAGTTAAGATTTATTTAATAGACTCTTCACGATGAATTTAGGAATTGCGCCTAAACTTAATATGAAAGACCAAAAAAGTTATGAAGGGAAGGGATAAGGATGAAGAAGAAATGGCTAATCACCGGAGGTGCAGCAGGAATTAGCGGGGCTATTATGTTAGTTAGCGGGTTTACGGCGTTTGCGGGAACCTCTGGGTATGAGGATTACAAAGCTGCGCTTAAGAATACGGCAGGGAATACGCAGAGTGTTACCGTACAAGCCAATGCGTTGCTTAAAGATAACGGAAGTATTCTGAGTCAGGTACAAGGAAGCATAAAAGCAAACCTGCAAAATGAAGCGGTCAGCGGCGATGTGAAGATTACCGGGTCACAAGGTTCTCAGGTACTTAGCGTCTACAGTCAGTCTGACGGACAAGTCTGGAAGAGTGATACTTCCGATACTTATTACGTAAAGCAGGATTTACAGGATAAGAAGGATCAGGAAACCGAGAAAGAGTCAACGGAAACAGCTTGGCTAAGCAGCCAAGAAGAGAAAATAATGGATGCGCTGATTGGGAATTTGAAGAACGAAATCACATCTACCACCGATAAAGACGGTGCCAAGCATATCTCGCTGCAGCTTGACAATGCGCAAATCCCGGCAGTGGTGCAGGCGTTAGCCCCGGTTTTGTTCAAGAATCTTTCTGAAGAGAAGGATCATGAGTCCAGTAAAGAAACCACTGTAGATTCGAACGATCCAGAAGATCTAATTCAGCGTAACCTGTTTGATTTCCAAGCAATTGCTCTGACGAACGGTGTACAGATTCAAAGCATCCGTTTGAATGCTGATATCACTCCAGCGAATGAGCTTCAGCACCAGCAGTTAGATCTTACGTTTGTGGGTAAGGATGCGCAAGGAACCTCCCATACGTTGGCTGCTAGTTTGGATGTTCAACTCTCCGCATTTAATACCACTACAACAGAGTCTATTGACTTGACGGGTAAACAAGTGCAGCAATTGAAAGAGGATCATGAACACGAACATCGTAATTAAGTTAGTGTGGAACAACTAAAAATACTGCAATTATAAAGTCTCTATGATGTGATTAGTCATAGGGACTTTCTTTATTAAAGTTTTTTTCACATCAATTTATCCTCTCCTGCAACTCCCCTGACTTCCGGCGCCGCCGACTCATGAATACCAAAGACAATGCAATGATCGTGAGAATAATCCCAAGTACTTGAAATCCCTCAAAGCTGAACTTGCCTCTCATTACGATGCCTATCAACAAGGAAGAGAGAATGGTTCCCAAATATCTTGAAGTATTAAATAAACCGGATGCTACGCCGATCATTTCCTTGGGTGAACTTTGGAACAAAGCTGCTTGCATACCTACATTATTCAACCCATTGCTAATCCCGAATGCAGCCAAAGCCAGGCACACGCTAATAACCGGTGAAGATTGATTCAATGTCACGAGCCATACCGATCCCGCAGTCATCAATATTGCAGACACTAGTAGTGCCGGTCCTGGTCCGGATTTATCGATCCATCGTCCTGCTATTGGAGAAGTAACTAGAGAGCATAGGCCTAAGGTTAGCATAAGTATCCCTGTTTGATACTCGTTGACATGGCGAACCATTTGCAAGTAGGACGGAACTCCGAAAAAGAGTGAGTAAAAGAGTACATTAACGAGCATGAATTCCACATTAACCCATGTCATTGCAGGATATTTAGCAAATGTGCGTAAAGGGATAAAAGGCGAAGTCGCTTTTAACTCATGTCGTACGAATACCCCTAGCAGAGCGAGTCCTATCAGTGAAACAATGACATTTCCTAAAGCAATGTGCCCGGATGATTTTGCTGAGAGCAATCCAATGAGCAGGGCAACCAGACCCATTGTGAAGAGCAGAATCCCAGATCCATCTATCCAATCGAACCATTTGCGAAGAGACATGCCCGGTGCAACGGTTAATGACGAGTTTTCCTTAGGAATATTTCTCCAAGACAATAGAAAGCTCACTACCACAAATGGAATATTAACGAAAAAGATAGCGGGCCAGCCCCACCAGTGTATAATAACCCCGCCAATAAAGGGTCCAATGGCTGCCGCACCAGATAGGAAGATGGATAAAACAGACAGCGCTGTCGCTTGTTTTTCCGTTACATGAATTCGCACTATAGCCATCCCAACGGCAACCATCATGCTAGTTCCAATGGCTTGCACAATGCGGAACACGAGGAGCCACGCGAAGCTTGGTGCGAATGGAGTTAATAATGAGGCAATGAAGGCTACTACAAGCCCGGTAAGAAATATTTTTCTCCTACCAAATAAATCGCTGGCCTTTCCCATGACAGGTTGAGCGATGCTACTAGCAATGTAGAAAGAAAAAATAATCCAGGAAACACCTGTATAGTCAAGTTGGAATACATTTTGCAATCTTGGAATAGCAACAGAAACCATTGAAGAGTTTAATGGGTTCAATAGTATCCCTAGACCCACTGAAATCATTAACCACCAATTCCGAGCACTCATTTTGTGTCCCCCTAAAGCGTATTAATGTCATCCTACTTGATTTTAGTTATTCATTCCAACGCATTTTATGTTATATTCTCATTGACTTAAAGGAATGAATGGGGTGCGAAATGGAACTTCTACAGCTGCAATATTTTCTCGCGGTAGCTCGGTTGGAACATGTGACCGAAGCTGCGCGCAATCTGCACGTTACTCAATCATCACTTAGCAAAACAATACAGCGCTTGGAGGAGGATCTAGGGGTCCCTTTATTCGATCGAGTAGGGCGGAACCTGCGTCTGAATGAGTTCGGAAGCAGATTCCTTCGCCGTGCAGAAAGAGCTTTGTTTGAATTGGAGCAGGGAAAGCAGGAGCTTAGCGATTTATCTCACCCGGAACATAACACGCTAGAATTAGCGGTTACCACCGCCAGTACATTACCCAGTATCCTTCGTGAGTTTCGAAAAAAGAGACCTGATATTCAATTTCATGTGCAGATGCTGACTACGAAGGAAATGGTCACACTTTTGGATAGGGGAGAGGTGGATTTCTGCCTGTCATCTCCCCCTATAGAAGGGAACGACATCGAATGCCAAGTCGTATTTATCGACCCAATCCTTGTAGCGGTTCCTAAGGGGCATTGGTTGGCAGATCGAAGCAGCGTATCTTTGATAGAGCTGAGAGATGAATGGTTCGTCGGGGTTAAGAGTGGTTATGGAACTCGGGATTTAATAGACTCTGTGTGCCAATCGGTTGGATTTACGCCTAAATATGTGTATGAGGGGGATGAGCCTGCAAGGTTGATCACGCTTGTGGAAGCTGAGATTGGTCTTGCCTTCATACCAAGTACAGCAAGAAATTCAGGGGAAGACATCAAATATCTCCAAATAGAGAATCACGAATTGGCACGGGAAATTGCTCTAATATGGCACAAGAGTCGGTACATTTCTCGGGCTGCCTTGGAATTTCGTGAGGTAGTTGTAGAATATTTCGGATCGTTATCCAAAGAGGCTTAAGACAATCGGGGATGGTTATCTAGAGGTATTTAACTGGATGCAAAAGAACAATTGCATCCAGCTCAAGAACGCATAGTCTATAGAAATATTTTATAATGAAGATGTAGAAGAATCAGGTAGTGTTTAGTTATCTGATGTTGGTTCTTCCATAAACCATGAGATATGGGTGCATCTCTTACAAATAAGTATAGCAGCGTTTTTATTCGCCCAGTCAAATCCTAGAAAGGATGCTCCGCTTGTGTTAAGCAGTTTATAATCCAGATGAAAGGTATCGTTTTGACAACAAGGACAGGTTATTCGCGCGCCTGCAGCACTGTATCTCATTTTAAAAACCTCCTGTGAATTTGTATAGTTCTTTAACGCATTTGAGGTTATTAAGGTTTCATGTACTCGAACTTACTAGTCAATTTGGGGTGGAATTATGAATAGCTGGGAAATAGCTTTGTCAAAGGTATGTGAGCTTTATTTTTCATCGGAAGTGAATTCGAAATTAGAATGGATCTTGGTTGGCTCGGCGGGTTCGGTTTTACAGGGCTGTGAAATGACTCCGGGAGACGTTGATATTTATACAAAAAATAAAGAAGGGATTGCACAATTTGCAGAACTTCTGAAGGAATATTCCTTGCTGGATAAATGTGAATTCCCTCATGGGGAGAACTGGTTATCCTCTTTAGAAGAACCTACATACACTCAGACCTTTTCTTCGGGCTTCTCATGGACAAAGGGGGGTTGGATCATCGATGGGTTTAAAGTGGAAGTTGTTCATATCTCCAATTCAGCGGGAATTCCTGATTCTATGGATGGTGATGGGATATGGGAAGGTGGTCAATTCATTTGGAATCGTTTTAGGAATGTAACAATCGGACGGTACACTATTCCTACGGTTCCTCTAGAAATACAGCTAGAATCAAATTTAAGAAGACAACGATCAGACAGGACACAAGCGATTATTACTGCATTGCAAAAATATGGATACGATCAAGAACTAATCGAAAAAGCTCTATCAAAGAAACACTTACCTTATTTTTATTCTCAAATGAATTGAGCTAAGAAGGTTATTACTAAAAAGGGAATTAACTGGTATAATATGGTTTATAATCGAGAAAGGTGTTGATTTCTATGTCTGACTTTTTTGATCCAGGACCTAATCCAAATGTGACGGACCCTGGCGGTCATAAAGCAAACCATGATGTCAATGCGCAAAAATATCATACACAAGGTGTTCCTGGATTTTGGAGCGAGGTAATCAATCTCTTCATCGTGGTGACAATAATTGCAGTTATTTTCTTACTCATATGGATTTTTTAATGACCTTGTAATTAAAAAAAGACAGCCCTCATTAAACTTGAGGGCTGTCTTTATCGTTATTGAGCTGAGTATCCTCCATCGATGGAATTAATTTTCTGCCAATCCTCATCTGAGACAACGTGCAATTTCATTCCATAAACATTCTGTTTCTGGCTTACTATCTCTAGCGCTGCCTCATTAATGTCTGCGGCAATAACGATCAGATCATTGTTAGTGTCAAAAATAGCCCGCCTGCGGTCATAACGCCACTTTTTGCAACTCCAAGCATTAAAGCCAGTCCTACTAATACCCACCACGCAAAATGGATTTTTTCTTGTTGTGATTCATGATGTCCGCCTCGTTTTCTATGATGAAATAACCTACATTTGCTCCATGCCGGACATTCGCCCAGTGATTCTTAAAAATTGCGATATTTCCTATAGACTTATCATAGTTGTCCTCTATACAAATCTCATTCCTCAGACGGAGAAAGTATCCATCTGGAGCCAGTTATCTAAATTTAGATACTAAAATAAAATAAATTTAACAATGGAATCACTCTTTTAAATCGTACGGGAGAGGATGGTTATAAGGTGGAGAAAATTATAGAAGTACGGGGGATTAGCAAGGTCTACGAGAAAAGAAAGACGAAAGAGAAAATACATGCCGTTCGTGATGTTTCTTTTTATGTAAATCGTGGAGAGGTTCTCGGTTTACTAGGTCCCAACGGTGCTGGGAAAACATCAACGATAAAGATGCTCTGTGGTTTGTTAGAATCGGATGGGGGTTCTATATCCATTAATGGCTTAGATATTTGCAAGAAGAGACTTAAAGCGCTAGAGCATATCAGTGCTGTATTAGAAGGGAACCGGAATTTATATTGGCGTCTTACGGTTCGGGAAAATTTAGAATATTTTGCAGGTAACCGGGGGTACTCTCGGAAGCAAATTGCCGATCAGACAGATAAATTATTAGAGCAATTCAACCTTAAAGAAAAGGAGAATGAGCTGGTTAATGGATTATCTCGTGGGATGCAGCAAAAGCTGGCAATTGCTGTGGCATTATTAGCTAATACGGATGTCATCTTGCTAGATGAGCCAACGCTCGGTTTGGATGTTGAGGTTAGTTATGAATTGCGAAATATTCTAAAAACGATAGTAAGGGAAGAGAAACGTACGATCATTATTAGCTCACATGATATGCCCGTCGTTCAGGAGCTGTGTGACCGTGCCATTATCATTAACAAAGGTGAAGTTGTGATTGACGACAGGGTGGAGAATTTACTTAAGTTATTTGAAACAAGGGCATATTCCATTAAATTAGGTGAGCAATTAAGCCCTGAACAGGAGAACAAACTGTTGAGTATATTCCCTTTAAGTACTTATAAAGCAAGCTCTCATGAAACGATCGTGGAAGTGAATTTAGAGCATGGTCAGGATATCTACGAGTTGTTCGATCTTCTGAAAGAGGAAGGAACGATGGTGGAAAGTATTGATCGAATAACCATTGATTTTGAACAAGTGTTTATTCAGATTGTGAAGGGAGGTAAGACTCATGAAATGGCTCCATTTATTTAATGCTAATTTTCGTAAGGAATATATTGAGTTGAAACGATATTTACCGAACACGATTGCATTAGTAGTCACTTTTTATATTATATTTCTGGCTGCATTTTTTGGAATTATGTTCATAGGAGATCCAGCTAGTTTTGATACGAATGTCCAATATTCAATTGTAAGTGTAGTCTTTTGGAGCTTAACGATGATGACGATGAACTTTATTGGTTATTCGGTAATCACAGAAGCGACGCGTGGAACGTTAGAGCAGTTATATATGTCTCCCATGGGTGTGTGGAAAATTATGCTCACGCGGATCGTCAGTCAATTGGGCTTACAGTCCGTCATTATGATTCTCTTGCTGTTTGGTGCGATGCTAACCTCGGGACAATGGTTGAGTCTTAATCCCATGACAACGATCCCAATCATTATAGTTACTATGATAAGTATGGTAGGCGTTAGTTTTATGATTGCTGGTTTGGCTATTATTGTGAAACAAATTCAAGCATTTCTACAGATTTTCCAATTTGTCTTGATGGGACTTGTATTTGTTCCGATCACTGTAGCTCCGTTTTTAGCTTTTGCCCCATTCGTTAAAGGCGTGAATATGGTAAGAACGGTGATGCTGGAGAATCTAACGTTAACGGATCTATCTTTATCTGACTATGGCGTATTAATATTAAATTCGCTGGTTTATTTGATTCTAGGGCTCGTTGTGTTTGATCGCTGTGAGAAAATAGCCATGAAGAAAGGTCTTCTGGGGCAATACTAGCGTACACAATCGTTTATTTATTAGGTATAGCTAATACTTATAACCTGCCATAACTCATTGGTGTAACGGTATAGGCAATCGGATATGCTATATTAATTTTAATAATTTGTTCACGAGGAGATTAATATATGAGTACTCAAACCGAACCTAAAAAGCGAACCGTTACTCCATTTCGATATGATATTGTTGGCAGCTTCCTGCGCCCTCAAGCGTTGAAAGAGGCTAGATTAAAATTCAAGAACAGCGAAATTACTGCCGAGCAGTTGAAGGAAGTAGAGAACGACGAGATTGTAAAGCTCGTGCAAAAACAAAAAGAGGTAGGTCTTCAAGCTGTAACCGACGGCGAATTCCGCCGCTCTTGGTGGCATCTCGACTTCTTCTGGGGTTTTGATGGTGTAGAGCGGACCATTATTGATCAAGGCTACCAATTTAATGGTGCAGAATCCAGACCAGAAACCGCACGACTGACCGGAAAAATAAGCTACAGCAGCCACCCTTTTGTAGCGCATTATGAATTCTTAAAAGGCGCTGCTGGTGAGGATGTTGTTGCGCGTCAATCGATTCCTGCAGCAGCGCAGTTCCTGTTTGAGCTGGATCGGGTAGAAAATAAGGAAAGCACGAATGAATTATACCCGAATCGTGAAGAGCTAATTTCGGATATTGCCAAAGCATACAAAGCGTCAATTCTTGCCTTTTATGCAGCGGGCTGCCGCAGCATTCAAATTGACGATTGCACGTGGGGAGCGCTGTGCGACGAACAGTTTATAGCATTTATGAATCAGGTTGGTGTGAATGTAGCTGAATATGCGAACGAGCTTGCGAAGTTGAACGAAGAAGTGGTATCCGGACTGCCGGAAGATCTCGTTGTAACGACACATGTATGCCGAGGCAATTATGTTTCTACTTATGCTGGTGTAGGCGGAGGTTATGAACCTATCGCGCAAACACTTCTGAACATCAATAACTACTCAGGTTACTATCTGGAGTTTGATACTGAACGTGCTGGTGACTTCAAACCATTACGCTTCCTAAAAGACAATCAGCAGGTCGTGCTTGGCCTGTTCTCTTCCAAATTTGGTGAGCTTGAAAGCAAGGAAGATATTCTGAAGCGTATTGAGGAAGCGAAGCAATATGTCGATCTAAACCGGATTTGCCTGAGCCCGCAATGTGGCTTTGCTTCCACTGAAGAAGGTAACCACCTTACAGAAGAGCAGCAATGGCGCAAGCTTGCTTATATTAAAGAGATTGCTGAAGAGATCTGGAATTAACTCTAATTAAAAAGTAGACAGAGACAATACACCTTTAACCATTCGGATGTTCATCCGTACGGTTAAAGGTGTATTTTGATTTAAAGAGTGTACATGGATTTACTTGGCGTGCTGTCACTATACCAGTGGATTGAGAGTAATTAGGGAAAAGCTCCCTAATAAAAGCCGATAATTTCTTTAAATGAATGGAATCAGGGAATTCCTCCCTAAAAAACAGAGTGAAATCAAGATTTACCGTCAAATCAGTCGAATTTCAGGGAGGAATTCCCTAATTATTAGTCTGATGACCAGAATCCTCTGATAATAAGGGAGGAATTCCCTAATCTATCAATGCCTTGATATGAAAGAGGGCGCCGCAAAGTAAAAGGGGCCCTCGTTTAGAGGTCCCCTTGTTGTGCTTATCTTATTTTGTATAGTTATCGAAGTAACCTTGAATATAAATCATCGGTGTTCCTTTATCGCCACTACCAGAAGTCAAATCAGATAATGAACCAATCAGGTCCGTTAATCTACGAGGAGTAGTCCCTTGTGCTTCCATCGCACCAACCAGGTCATCATTTTTATTCTGGATGTATTTAGAAATGGCTTGTTTCAGCTCTTCACCACGAAGATGAGAGAAGTTGTTATCGGCCAAATATTTCAATTTCACTTCATTTGGTGTTCCATCAAGTCCTGCAGTGTAAGCAGGGGATACAACCGGATCTGCCAGTTCCCATATTTTACCGACTGGATCTTTGAATGCACCATCGCCATAAACCATAACTTCTACAGTTTTACCTGTAATCTCTTTGATTTTAGCTTGGATACCATCCACGATAGGTTGGCAGTTATTTGGAAATAGCTTCACGCTTTCTTCTGTTGCTTTATTGGATCCAAGCAGACCATAAGCTTCGTTAAAGCCGCTGCCATCAATGGATTGTGTAAGAATATCATCCAGACCAAACACTTTTTCAGCACCATTGCTCATGAGAATGCGTTTGGTTCTGAACCGTGTGTGAATATCGCAAGTTAATACATTTTTTGTATAGTTTAAAATGGTTTTTGGGTTGTTGGAGAAGATGACTTCGCAAGCCACACCTTCAGCTTCAATCAAACCTTTATAATATTCGATATAGTCAACACCTGTGAATGGGTGCTTAATATAGCCGAAAAACTCACGGAATTGAGCCTCTGTTAACACATCCGTCCATGGATTAACGCCCTTAGCATCTAATTCGTCGATGTCTACAAGATGGTTGCCCACTTCATCAGCTGGATAGCTTAGCATTAAGACTACTTTTTTTGCCCCTTTGGCAATACCACGCAAGCAGTTAGCAAATCGGTTACGGCTAAGGATTGGGAAGATGACACCCACGGTTTCCTCGCCGAATTTCCCTTTAATATCAGCAGCAATATTGTCAATCGTCGCATAGTTTCCTTGTGCCCGAGCCACAATGGATTCAGTTACAGTTACAATGTCACGATCCTCGATCGAGAAACCTTCGACTTTTGCAGCATTCAATACGGTTTGAACTACGATTTCTTCAATATTATCCCCATTATTAATGATGGGCCCGCGGAGTCCACGTACCACTGTTCCAACTACTCTTTCCAATATGATCTCTCCTCTTATAAGGGTATACTCTCTATATAAGTAATGGTTATAATCCCTATATTACTATACCCTTTTAGAGCGATATAAGTAAAATTAATGTTTATAATATCTAATATAAAAATGGTTTATAGATATAGAAGTTTTTAGAGATTTTTAACATTGTCTTTAGAGATAGAAAATCAATTTCTCGGGGAGGTAGAGCCGTATGAACAAAATGGACCGTTTGTTAGCTATAGTGCTTGAATTGCAGCGTAATAAAGTGCTGCGAGCGGAAGATTTGGCGGCTACGTTTGAAACGAGCGTGAGAACTATTTATCGGGATATTCAGGCACTTAGTGAAGCGGGCGTATCCATAATAGGAGCGCCAGGGCAGGGTTACTCCTTGATTGAGGGCTATTTCCTGCCACCCGTTAGTTTCACGCTGGACGAAGCAGTGACATTGCTTATCGGGACTGACTTTATCGAGCAGTGGTTTGATGCCCACTATGGCAATAAGGCTAGAAGTTCTAAAGCGAAA
>Ga0153923_100076_pt1 | contig 50996 bp, 42 predicted proteins | sample TSNJ007MetaG_FD_104682 | JGI IMG/M metagenome (GOLD analysis project Ga0153923, IMG submission 104682) | Attine ant fungus gardens microbial communities from New Jersey, USA - TSNJ007 MetaG | ecosystem: Host-associated > Fungi > Mycelium > Unclassified | place: USA: New Jersey, Brendon T. Byrne...
AATTAAACGAAAACCTGCGAATTCCCTTACTTCGCTTTGGTCAGGACATCGCCCGGATATACGAAACCTTACCATCACGTGAAGCGGATGTTCTTATAAGTGGAATGAAGCAGCTTGATTCCTACCATATTCGAATTTACGATGAGAACGGTCAGTTTGAGTCTTACGGAGTGCTTAATGGAGAGAGCCCTGTTACCGTGACTAGGGAGCAACTGAAGAAAGTATTGGCTGGTGAAGCTGTTCAAGTTAAACCGAGTATAGGTTCTTCCAACCTCTTAGGACTACCTTTGAAAACTGAAATGGGAACGAAGGCGATGTTTGTGGAGCCGATTGTGCCTCCTACTTTGTCTTCTACGAGGAATCTGCTATTTAATTTTTTGGCGTATTCGTTAATAACGGGAAGCGTATTGATACTGGTCGCTTCTATGTTCTTAGTGAGACCGATCAAAAGGCTTACAAAGGCAACTAGGCGTATAGCAACTGGGGATTTTAATGTCGAATTGAATATTAAGCAGATGGGTGAGCTAGGTACCTTGGCTAATAGCTTCGAGGAAATGATGCACGATCTGCAGCACCTTGAGCAAATGCGCAGGGAGTTCGTAACGAATGTGTCGCATGAGGTTCAGTCTCCGCTTACCTCGATATCTGGTTATGCTATTGCGCTCAAGAAAGTAGCCCTCACAGAGGATGAACGGAATCGTTATCTCGATATTATTATTGCTGAAGCGGAGCGGATGTCCAAGATGAGCGATAGTTTGTTAAAGCTGAGCTTGCTTGAATCGCAATCCCAACAACTGCGGCTTATCACGTTCAGTCTTGACGAACAGATCAGACGTGTAATCGTGGCGATACAGCCCCAATGGTCGGCACGCAACATTAGTTTTGAACTTGATTTGAAATCAGTAATCGTATGGGCAGACCATGATCTGTTAAGTCAGGTGTGGACGAATCTCCTTGGAAATAGCATCAAGTTCTCCAAGGATGACAGTGTGATTAACGTCAGCATCAAACAAGATTTGGACAATGTAATCGTCCGAATATCCGACACTGGCATTGGTATTTCTCCCGAGGACCAAGAACGCATATTTGAACGCTTCTTTAAAGCTGATCGTTCTCACAGTCGCAAGTATGGCGGTAGCGGGATGGGACTAGCCATTGTTAAACAGATCGTATCGCTTCATAAAGGGGATATCCGAGTGGAAAGCGAACCTAGCCAAGGAACGACCTTCATCGTCACCTTACCAATTATAGTGCCGACAGAATAATTATCGTTCAAGGATATTTTGCGAGGGGTTGAACGCGCGCCTCATTGTTCATACTACGGTAGCACAGGTAAGATTTCTTGCTTGCGCTGCCGTAGTATTTTTTTTTGCCTATTCATATTTAGTTCATATTGTGGTCATGAGGAGTACATCATCGTTGGTTAAGATCTCATTAGCGAAACGTTAAGGCGACATAATAAATAGATTAGGACAGGAGAAGATGAGGGTGACACAAACAGAGGTAATAAAAACGGGGAATGAAAAGAAAAAGCATAAAGTACGTAACTTGTTGCTTAAAATATTAGGAGCAATAGTGATTTTGATCGTGCTTTTTCTAGCTGTTGTTTATACAGTTAATGTGATTAGCAACAAATCTGATCAGAAAAAAATACATCAATATGGTCAGTTAGTTCCTGTTGACGGAAAAAGTATGAATGTTTTGATCCAAGGACAAGGGAAGCAGACTATTGTACTTATCCCGGGCTTTGGAACTGGAGCGCCAGCACTTGATTTTAAGCCGTTGATTGATGAGTTATCACCATTTTACAAAGTGGTCGCGGTTGAGCCGTTTGGGTATGGATTAAGTGATGAGACCGATAAGGAACGAACTACAGCGAATATCATAAGTGAGGTTCATGAAGCCGTACAGAATCTAAACATTGACCAATATATTCTAATGGGTCACTCCATTGGAGGTATTTACGGATTGGAATATGCGAAGAAATATCCAAACGAAGTGAGTGCATTTGTAGGGGTTGATAGTAGTGTTCCTGAGCAAGGCGGTATGGATGTTAAATTCCCGATAAAAAAATTAAAGCTGCTCAAAGACTCAGGTATCATTAGATTGGGATTGCAATTAAGCGGTGACCCTTATGATGGACTGCCATTTGATGATGAGACCAAAAAACAAATGAAATTGATATCGCTCAAAAATATGAATAATTCCACTACCTTAAATGAAATGGAACATATATATCCTAACTTTGTCGCAGCCAGAGGGTTGAAATTCGACAAGAATCTTCCAATTATATTCTTTATACAAGCGAATAATACAACCGTGAAAGATTGGATTCCTCTGCATGAAGGGCAAGTTAAAGAATCTGTGCATGGAAAAGTGATGACGTTCGAGGGCGGACATTATTTACACCATTCCAGATCTAAGGAAATCGTTGAGAACCTAAATTTGTTCATGGAAGAAGTCAAATAAAATAAGAAAACGCTCCGACTTTCCTCCTATCAGGAAAATCGGGGCGTTCTTTGCGCTTAAGGGCGGAAATTATTTGATGCCAATTCTCATTCGGTAGCTGATCAGTACCTCTAAGGTGCGTCCTTGAAAATGTTGTTCAACCGCAGCTGTGAAGTCTGTAATGTCCTGATCGAGCAAGGTATTGTCCTGTTTTAACACGGTTCGTATTCCGCCTTGACTCAGAGCGAGTCCTACATAGCGCTGCGCATCGCAGGACTCAAGATTATGAAATACGATCTCTCTTGCAAAAGAGAAAGCTCCACTAGCCTGAATCCGTGACAAATGCCCTTCTTTGTCCCATTTATGTGCTCTCTCAGCATCAGGTAAGAGTGAGGCGAGCAGTTCCTCGGATTTGGAGATCAGTTGGTTGTAACGCTCTTCTACCTTCTGTTGAAGGGGGAGAGGCCAGTCGCAATCGTAGGCAGCGAAGACACCACCTGTTCTCAAGACCCGGGAGATTTCTCGAAGTGTGCTTTCAGGATCCATCCAGTGGAATGACTGTGAGCAGGTCACTATGTCTACGCTGTCCGCTGCAAGTGGAAGCTGGTTAGAATAACCTTGTACAAAAGTAATGGATTGAGGATCTTCTATCCGGCTTAATTTATCGATTGCTTTTCCCAGCATATCTGGATTCGGTTCAATGCCAATTACGTTGTCCGCGACATCCTTCCACAGAAAAGTAGACAAGCCCGTGCCGCAGCCTATATCTGCGACGACTGAAGGTGTGCTGCCTAAGTAGTCGGTCAGCAGCTTGATGATCATGCCAGGAGCTTCAGGACGGTAACGGTCATAGTCCTCTTGAAAGCCGAGAAATCGATCGATGTTTTGTTTGCTATTGTTTTCAGGTATCATGTGATCCTCCTTCATAGAACCTATTTATAGGTCTATTGTATAGCCATCGCTTCGCCATGCCAAATAATGGATCGAAGCAATCGCGGGGAATGTTACTCAGAACAAGCATTAATGCCTTCGGCGTCCTTATAAGGACGGCAAGTGTTTAAGCGAGAAATATAAGACATAAAGTATGTTGTGAAACTTATACTTTCTTATATTTTAAACAAAAATCCCCGGAGAACACCTTATGGTGTACCGGGGATTGTGGGTTATGTCTAGTTTTTAAAGTGCGCTAAGAACGTCTAGCAAATGCTACCGAAGTAATGCAGGATCGATGGCAGGTACAAGTCCTTCTGCTGCAGCACGATTTAGTAAGGAGGTGATTGCAGCGTAGCCGTCATCGCCTAGATTCATCGAGAAGTCGTTCACATAGAGATCAATGTGTGATTTAGCCACTTCTGGAGCCAGCTCTTGAGCGTGGCTAAGCACATAGTCTCTAGAATCGGTAGGATGATCCCACGCATATTGTAGAGAGCTGCGAATCCAGCCAGTGATGGCATCGGCATCCAGATCGCGGCGAGCAATGATCGCGCCAAGTGGAATCGGCAGTCCAGTATCGCTTTCCCACCAGCTGCCCAGGTCAGTCAGCATATTAAGACCATAAGATGCGTAAGTAAAACGGGCTTCGTGAATTACCAGTCCAGCGTCGATATGTCCATCGCGTACGGCAGGCATGATCTCATCGAAAGGCATGACGACGATTTCGCCAATCCCTCCCGTTATATGCTGTGCTGCCCATAATCTGAAGAGCAGATAAGCTGTAGAACGTTCGCTAGGTACGGCAATTCTTCGTCCAGCGAGCTTCTCGGGACGTTTAATCGCGGTTGGGCCACTTGCTGTAAGAAGCAACGGCCCGCAGCCACGACCCAGTGCGCCGCCGCATGGCAGCAATTTGTAGCGCTCAAGAACCCAAGGTAGAGCGGCATAGGAGATTTTAAGGACTTCAGGTCCCTCTCCATTAGCAGCAAGCGTGTTGGTAATATCAATGTCGGCATAGGTTACATTAAGCTGTGGTGCATTCGGGACAAGCCCGTGTGCCCAGGCATGGAATACAAAGGTATCGTTAGGGCAAGGGGAAAAAGCGATATTAAGCTCAGTTGTCATTACAGCACCTCCAATAGTATAGCGGCTGCCGCCGTTAATGCTTCCATTGCATCGCCGATCTTCCAGGCGGCCCGGTCGCGGGGACCGACCGGGTTCGAGATGGCGCGGAGCTCCAGTACCGGGAGCCCCAGCGCCTCAGCGGCCACGGCAACTCCGTGGCCTTCCATCGCTTCCGCGACGGCACCGGGATGCCGTGCGATGAGGGCGGCGGCCGTCTCCGCGGTGCCGGTCGCCGTCGAGACCGTAAGCACGGTCCCCGTGCTTACGGTCAGTCCGGCCGCTGCCAGCGCGGCCGAAACTGCCTGTACCGTGCCGTGGTCAGCCGGCACGGACACGCTGCCGAAGCCAAGCTCGGCAGCGCTGCGAAAGCCCTCCGGCGTCTCGGCCCCGAGGTCGGCGGCAATCATCTCGCTGGCAACGACCAGCGAGCCTAAAGGTGCCACCCCCGGGAATCCGCCGCCGATCCCGGCGCTGATTACGCAGCCGTAAGATCCGGCTGCGAGTGCCGCGGCGGTTCCCGCCGCCGCTGCTGCCGTACCTGCGCCGGCAGCAATCACATGGAACCTGTCGCTGCCTTGTAGGCCGCGCAGGACCGCGTCTCGCTCTGCGGCTACAGCTGTTACGATCAGCACGCGCCGCGCACCAGCTTGTTCCTCCACCATCAGGTTGCCTCCTTTGAGAGAAGTGAAATCGCTTACTAAATAGTCATTCGTAAAGACAAGAATACGCCGTTTTAAGGGTCAGGTCAAACTTAGAGTGATTTTCATCACGCTCTTAAAAAGTCGTAGAAAGAACATTAACAGCTCGTTAAGCACCTTATGTTATCTTTTTGGAGTGGCGAGGTTGACAAAGGTAGTGTGAGGAAGTATAGTTATCTTAACTTAAAGATATTTAATGTAAAGACATTTACTTTATATTGAACAACATCGCTGTCAAACTGGAGGTGGGAATGATGAGTAATACCGAAGAGAATGTTCGTAATACAGAGAATACTACGGAGATGGATCAGGCGTCTTCTTTAAAGTTATTTGTTGTATTATCTAAGGCTTACAGAAGCTTGATGGATCAAGCTGTGAAGGATATGAAGAGTTATGGGCTGGCATCTGCCGAGTTCATGGTGCTTGAGGTGCTGTATCACCGGACCCGTATTCCACTACAACAGATCGGGGAGAAGATTCTCGTTACGAGTGGAAGCATCACCTATAATATCGACAAGCTGGAGAAGAAAGGTCTGCTGAAACGTGTGCCGTGTAGTGAGGACAGACGCGTGACCTATGCGGAGATTACGGATGCAGGGCGTGCGCTGTTCGATAAGATTTTCCCGCGTCATGTGGCTTCGATTCATGATTTGATGCGTGGACTGGATAAGGATGAGAAGGGTCAGGCGATTGAATTACTGAAGAAGCTAGGCAAAGGTGTGTAGGAGCGCTGAAATATCGCATCAAGGACATTTTATATGGTCGGAAGCAGTTCGCTGCTTCTAACCACTGAAAGATAAAAATTTTTATCATATATCTTAATGTTAAGATAATTAAATCAAAGAAAATTGGAGTGGATTAACAATGATAAGTGTAGGAATATTATTGATGAGATTAGTGATCGGGATTGCGTTTATAGGGCATGGTGCCCAAAAGTTGTTTGGATGGTTTGGTGGTTACGGCCCGAAGGGTACAGGTGGCTGGATGGAATCCATCGGCATTAAACCGGGGGTTACTATGGCGGTATTAGCAGGACTAATGGAGCTGGTAGGCGGATTCATGTTCGCGGCAGGCCTTCTGACGCCTGTTGCAGCGGTGTTGATTGTTGCCACTATGCTGGGGGCTATCATTAAGGTTCACGCTCCAAATGGCTTCTGGTCTACTTCGAACGGAATTGAGTTTCCGCTTACGGTACTGGTAGTCGCTGCAGGTATAGCACTTACAGGGCCAGGTTCGATTTCTCTGGATGCATTGATTTTTAACTAAGAAGGGGGTTTATCATTATGACACTTCAAACTGCAGGAATCCATCATATTACCGCTTTTGTTGGAGATGCTCAGCGTAACGTTGACTTCTACGCCGGTATTCTAGGACTACGGCTTGTGAAGAAGACGATTAATTTTGACGCTCCGGAAGTTTATCATTTATATTTTGGGAATGAAGTAGGTGCTCCGGGAACGATTATTACCTTTTTTCCTTCACCTACCGGGCGTAAAGGCAGAATTGGCAGTGGGCAAGTTGGCGTAACGACTTACGCAGTACCAGTGGGCTCTCTGACATTCTGGGAACAGCGTCTTGCGGCATATCAAATTCCGGTTACTCTTAAGCATAGAATCTCGGAATCTTATCTCTCCTTTGCTGATTATGACGGTTTGCGCATTGAACTCGTGGAACGTGAGGAAGGACCGCTTAGCAAGTGGTCTTTCGGTGGAGTTCCCACGGGGCATGCTATCAAAGGGTTCGGCGGCGCTGTGCTCTACAGCAACAATCCGTCGCAAACTGCAGAAACGCTTGTCGATACAATGGGAATGAAGCATATCGCTGATGGAGACGGGTATAGTCGATATAGAACTACTGGCGATTTGGGTAATATTATTGATCTGAAGACAACACCGGTTCCGCAAGGAGCAGGAGGTACAGGCACCGTTCACCATATCGCTTGGCGTGCACAAGATGACGCTGAGCAGCAGGAATGGGGGCTTCAAGTGCAGAATCATGGGCATCATCCGACACCAGTTCAAGACCGCCAATACTTTAATGCGATTTATTTCCGTGAAAGAGGTGGAATCCTGTTCGAGATTGCTACGGACCCTCCGGGCTTTGCTCGTGATGAAGCGGTGGATGCGCTGGGTGAAAAGCTGATGCTGCCATCTTGGTATGAACCGCATCGTGCGGCTATCGAAGGAAATTTAAGTCCTTTTCAAATAAGAGAAATTGAGGTGAAGCAGGGATGATTCATGTATTCCATAAAGGTAAAGATGTAACGAAACCCACGCTTGTATTATTTCACGGTACTGGAGGCAATGAGCAGGACTTGCTGCCGCTTGCTGGGTTGTTATCTCCAGATTCATCGGTGCTAGGCATCAGAGGGAATGTGCTGGAGAATGGTATGCCGCGGTTCTTCCGACGGTTAGCCGAAGGGGTATTCGATGAAGCAGATCTAATCTTCCGTACTCACGAGATCAAGCAGTTTCTGGATGAAGCCGCAGCGCAACACGGCTTCGATGCCAACAATCTGGTAGCCGTGGGTTACTCTAATGGTGCGAACATTGCGGGTAGCCTGCTGTTCCATTATAAGGATGTTTTCCGCGCTGCAATTCTACTGCATCCGATGGTACCGCTTCGGAATATTACGCTTCCTTCGCTGGAAGGAGTATCTATCTTCATTGGTGCAGGCACAAATGATCCACTTATCGCTTCTTCGGAGACTGAGGATTTGGAGATTATTTTACAGAAGGCAGGCGCAGAGGTTACAACACACTGGGGCAACCAAGGTCATCGCCTGAGTGTTGCTGAGGCTGAAGCCGCTAGAGATTGGTTGCAAATGCGCAGCACATCTACAAATGCATAAAACAATCAGAATAACCGCCGAATGGCGGTTATTCTTGTTATACAAGCACCTATAACCCTCCATAAAAGGATTGATCAATTTACTTCCTTTACGTTAGTATGAAGAATACAAAAAAAAGCCCAAGGGTTGCTTTAGAAAGGTTGAAGTAAGGATTATGATTGGAATTCAAAATGGTAATAAGCTTGCCGCAGATGGACCCTCACGGAAGCAGAGATTACAGCTGGCTGTGATTCTCGGCTCCATTACAACAATCGGCCCGTTGTCGATTGATATGTATTTGCCGGCACTGCCTACGCTTGTCGCGGATTTCGGTACGACCGCTGCTTTAGTGCAGCTTAGTCTGACCTTCTTTTTGCTGGGGCTTGCCTCAGGTCAGTTGGTCGCTGGACCGCTGAGTGATGTATATGGCCGCCGTCGTCCGCTGCTTATAGGTATGTTCATTTACGCCGTTTCCTCAGTGCTATGTGCTTTTAGTCCTTCGATTGGACTGCTGATCGTTTTGCGGTTTATTCAAGGTCTTGCTGGTTCAGTGGGGGTGGTTGTCTCTAGAGCGGCTGTTCGTGATTTATATAGTGGCTCTGAACTCACGAAGTTCTTCTCACTATTGATGATTGTGAATGGTCTCGGACCGATATTAGCTCCAGTTATTGGGGGCCAGCTGTTAAGGGTGACTACATGGCAAGGGATATTCCTCGTATTATTTGCTGCCGGAATTATTTTTTGTTTAACTATTTTATTGCGCTTGCCGGAGACGCTGCCGAAGGAGCGACGCTCTAAGAGTGGGCTGAAGGGTACACTGCTTACCTTCCGGGTATTGCTGGGCAATCGTAAGTTTATGGGTTATGCCTTGTCTCAAGGTTTCGTTACGGCATCTATGTTCGCGTATATCTCAGGTTCTTCTTTTGTATTGCAAAATATTTTTGCGGTTACCCCGCAGGTATATAGTCTGATCTTTGCAGTGAATGGGATCGGGATTATTATTACTGGCCAAATAGCCGGTAGACTTGCTGGAAAGGTAAGTGAGACTAAGTTGTTACTTAGTGGACTATTGCTATGTACGATGGGGGGCATCTTGCTACTGCTGACGGTTCTGGTAGGAGGAGGACTGATCCCTATTCTGATCTGTCTATTTGCGGTTGTCTCCAGTGTAGGGATTGTCGGAGCGACCAGCTTTTCACTGGCGATGCAAGATCAAGGTGAAACTGCAGGCAGTGCCTCGGCATTAATCGGATTAATCCCCCTATTGCTGGGTAGCTGTGTAGCGCCACTTGTGGGTCTTGGGGGCGTTGAGTCTGCACTTCCGATGGCGATTGTGATGGCATGTACGGGAATTCTCTCGATTCTATCTTATGTGCTGCTTGTTAGACGAGGAAAAGCAAGCTCCTAGCAGTCTATCATTGTAACCTGGCAAGTAGTACTTTCAGCAAACTTTCAGCGGGTCTTAACGTTCCTTACTTGCAAAAGGATTATATTGGAGGTAAGGAAGGGAGGGATAACCATGAGTATATCGGCAGTCTCAGGTTCCACATCGTATACTACCTCGACATCTAGCACTACAGATACCAGTACGCTTGAGAAACAAAAAGCGAAACTGGAAGCAGAACTGGACAAGATTAATGCCAGCTCAGACGACGACAAGACCAAGGAAACGAAAACGAAGCAAATTGAGCAACAGATTAAGACTATCGAGGCACAAATCTCACAGAAGTCTCAGAGCAGTGCTTCCTCCGCTAGCAGTGTTGTAGAGGCACCTGCCAAACCTGCGAACAATACGCTTGCTGCAGCAAGTCCGCAAGAGATAGCTACCGCAACAACGGATAGTAAAGGCAGATTTGATATTCGAGTATAAACGCTAGTTAAACCCGTGCTACATAACAGAGAGGACATCCTTTGCCGTGAGGGATGTCCTTTTTGTTGTGCAATTTTATGTGTAAACTACAGTCTCAATGTTCTTTAGCTAAATAGAATTTCATTAACATTCTTTAACTATTGCAGGGATTAGGGCTGTGCTGGCAGTCTAATGTAGTAGGTGTTGATTATCATGGGTTTTTTATTCCAATAATTGTTATAATGAAATGGTTGTAAAAATTGTCTAGCACAACGTGTGTCGGCGGTAAGGGTAGGTGGCCTAATGCAATCAAAACAACAAACATTAGAAAGATTCAAAATTGTAAGGCTGTTCTTATCCATCTATCGGATTCGGGCGGTGAGAGCTCTCTTTCCAGTAGCTATCATAGCGCTGGTGTATTGGGAGGGGCAGCATGAGCTGAAGCAGGTTCATTTAGGACTTATTATGCGTGAGCTGAGAAGAGTGCCTACATCTGCCGTTTTGCAAATGATCGGATTTGCACTTCTCGCGGTAGCTGTAATGAGTGCTTATGATTATTTGATACGAGCACATTTTCGTTTAAAAGTAGGGCTGTGGGACACCTTCCGTTATGCTTGGATAGCTAATACATTTAATAATTTAATTGGTTTTGCAGGTCTGGCTGGAGTGGGTTTAAGGACGTTGATGTACAAAAAAAGCGGAGTGTCAACTTCCGTCCTAACGCCGGCAATCGTATTTCTGTCACCGCTCATGATTACCGGGTTATCTTTACTTTCTTGGGCAAATATTTTTGGTTTACTCCCGGCAACGGCATTGCTGGAAGAGCATCATTGGTTAGTATTTGCGGTATGGGGGATGGCGCTTTATTTGCCGTTTTTTGTGTTTGTACAGCGCTCTGCTCTTTATGCAAAGTGGATTAATCGGGGACAAGGCAGAACACCCTGGCTTACAGTAGTTTCCTCTGTGGGTGCCTCCTTTCTGGAATGGAGTTTTGCTGGCGTAACGTTTTGGACAATCAGTAGTCATCTTTTGCACGAGGTACACTTTCCAGTCATATTCGGCATCTTTACGATTGCTGCCATCGCAGGCATCTTGAGTATGGCGCCTGGTGGTATCGGTGCTTTTGATCTTATTGCATTGCTGGGTCTTACGCAGCTTGGATTTAAAAGTGATCAGGCCATGGCAGTGCTTGTTATTTTTAGATTGTTCTATTATCTCATTCCATGGCTGATCGGATTGGTGCTGGCGGCACTGGAATTTGGTCTGCAGGGAAAAAAGGGACAAGATCGTTCAGCTCCAGGGTTCGAACCGGCTCTTAACATTTGGCAGAGGATTTGGGGTTGGCCGGGTCAGTATACCTTTCTGAGCGATCTTGGTGTGTGGGCTCTAGGCAAGCTTGTACTAGCTAGCGGGCTTATTCTCTTACTATCAACAGCTACGCCCGGATTGTTGTACAGACTGAAGATTACAGAGGAAATATTGTCATTCTCGATCATGCAGCTCTCACATCATTTATCTGTACTTATTGGCTTTATGCTCATTTTGTTGTCGAGAGGCATTACATTACGGGTTCGTAGCGCGTACATCTGGACCAGCATTTTATTATTTTCCGGGTCTGTGTTTGCGGTGGCTAAAGGCTTTGATTATGAAGAGGCGCTGTTTCTGCTCCTCGTTGCACTCATTCTGTGGATCTCCAGATCTCGGTTCTACCGGATCAGTGCTCCCGTAAGCAGACAGAGTACGATTTGGTGGCTTGCGCTTACTTCAGTAATTGCCCTAAGCTATTATCTATTGGGCAGCCATGTCCATCGTGGATTTCTGAGGCATCTCCCGCCCGGTGTAGAGCCAGAGTGGCTACAGCGGCATAGTCATGTTGCTTTTACAGCCGTAGGGGGACTAGCTTTCTCTTGGATCATTCTTACTTTGCTGATCACCCTTAGACCCCATCGTAAACCGGAGGAGTTATTCGGAAATTTTGATATGGCAAGGCTGAAAAACTTCCTAGGTGAAGTTCAAGGCAATGCCTTAACTCATATGTTGTTTTTGGGTGATAAAAGCTTCTTCTGGGCGCAAGAAGGCAAGGTGTTGCTCGCTTTCGCTAGGGTTAGGGATAAGCTCGTAGTCCTTGGTGATCCATTGGGAGAGAGAAGTCTCATGAATGAGGCAATCAGTGAATTTAGACAAGCTGCAGATAAGTACGGTCTGGTCGTAGTTTTTTATCAGGCCACACCTGATTTCTTATCGATCTATCATGAGCAGGGATATCGCTTTTTTAAGTTGGGGGAAGAGGCGTTGGTAACACTTGATACCTTTACGCTCAGTGGCAAGAAGAACAGTGATCTGCGAAGCGTATGCAACCGATTTGAGCGGGAAGGATATGCGTTCGAAGTTGTAGAGACGCCGCACGCTGAAGATTTGCTAAGGGAGCTGCGATCTGTTTCAGACGAATGGTTGAACGGACGTACCGAAAAAGGGTATTCGTTGGGCTGGTTTAATGAAGCCTATCTGCAACTGGCTCCGATCGTGCTGCTTCGGAATGCCAAAGGGACGATCCTGGCATTTGCATCTATTGCATACGGGTATGATCAGGGCATGACCCTATCGATTGATTTAATGCGACATCGAAAGAATGTACCGAACGGAACGATGGATTATTTATTTGTCCGTTTGCTAGAATGGGCGAAATCTAAGGGACATCATCGATTTAATCTAGGTAATGCTCCGCTGTCCAGTGTAGGTGAGAATGTGGGTGCCTTGAAAGAGGAGAAGCTGGCTCATCTCGTATTTAAAAGAGGGGGGCATTGGTACGGCTTTGTCGGATTGCGCCGGTATAAAGAAAAGTTCAGTCCGGAGTGGGAACCACGTTACTTGGCTTATCCGGCTTCCATAGCGTTGCCGATCTTGACGCTGGATCTGGTGAGGTTAGTATCCCGCCATCCTAAGGCGGAGGAATAGAGGGAGATGAACGCGAAGTCTGCGTACATTGGAGCTAAAGAAAAGGGGACCGTCTCAAAGTAGTTTTAGCTACTTGAGTACGCCCCTTTTTTTTCGTTGAAGGTTAATTGAAGTTTGAAATGATGGTTTGAGTGAAACACCAATACAACAAGTAGGGAATTTCTCCCTGAAATTCTAAGATTACTGGTCATTAGATTTATAATTAGGGGAAATATCCCTAAAATTCATCTGATTTGGTCGGAAATCAAGGCATTACCCTAATTTTCAGGGAGCTTTTCCCTAATTTCGTTGATTATAAGCGAATATCGAATATTTTTAGGGAGCTTTTCCCTAATTAGTGTTAAACCCACTCTGCCCACCGCAAAAACGTCCGCCGCACATTCCCGCATGCATATCCTCATCATCGTATGCCATAATTTCCCAATCTGAAAAGGTTTAATGGTTAAGTGAGATCTTTACTTGGACTATTCCATAAAATAGATGAAGCTGCCCCGTAAGCAGCATTCACTACTTTCGAGAGCAGCCTCATCTATTTTGAGTAACACAACCTTTATTTTTCGTCGGCTTTTTCATCAGGCAGAGCCCAGACAGATACGCTGCCACCGTTGACCGGGAAGGTCGCCCAGCCATCTTTTTCAATCGTTATAGTCGCCTTGTGATTATGAGTGAAATCTACCCATGCTTCACCCGCGCGTTGTTCCCCTACGAACATTCTTTTCTGACCGTTCTCACCGTTACTAATCACAACCGCACAGCCGGAGCGTTCGATGTCTTTCACGCCGAGTCGTGTCCAGCCAATCGTGTTGGGATGATCGAAATAATCCTTCTGCTCACCATAGGCTTTGTGATAGCGGGTATATAGCAGCGGGTCAATCGCCTCTTTTTTGCCTGCGACAGGTGTAGGTCCCTCGATCCCATAATAATCTCCATAAAAGACCACAGGATATCCGTCGCGTCGCAGTAGGATAAGTGCATAAGCACTTTGCTTAAACCAATCATCTACCCAAGATTCCAGAGCTTCATGGGGTTGAGAATCATGATTATCAACGAACGTTACAGCATTGGTAGGATGGGTCTGCACCAGTGTGTCGTCGAGGATTTTGGTTAAATCAAAGTTTCTACCCCCCAAGGAAGCTGAATGCAGCTTGTAGTGAAGGGAGACATCGAAGAGATCGATCTTATAGTCGACGGTATTTAGAAATTGTCGGCAGGATTCTAAATCGGAATTCCAGAACTCACCCACGATATAGAAATCCTTCTCACATTTATTAAACATTTCTACCGCGAATTGTTTCACAAACTCATGGTTGATATGCTTGATGGCATCTAAGCGAAAGCCGCTGCAGTGGAGCGTGTCCACCAGCCATTTTCCCCATTGGATCATTTCCTTTTTGACTTCTGGATGACTGTAATCAATATTTGCGAACATTAGATAATCGTAGTTGCCGAACTCGTCGTCAACATTCTGGTTCCATGTTTTATTCTCGCCTGTGATACGGAATACACCTGTTCGCCCCGATTTGGCGTCAAAGTCAGTGCCGTTAAAATGATTGTGATTCCATTTAAAGGAAGAGTGTTCATCGCCGCGGCCGGGGAAGGTGAATTTCGTCCAGCCCTCAATCTCGAAAGGCTTGGAAATTTCTTTCATCCGGTCATTAGGGTCGACCTCGATCACCTGGAAGACTTCCTTTTCATCCGCTCCTGCCTTGTGATTCATGACCAAATCAACGTACACGGCAATGCCGTTTTTTTGACATTCCGAAATGGCTTCAATCAGTGCTTGTTTGGTGCCATATTTGGTGCGTACCGTACCTTTTTGGTCATATTCGCCCAGATCGTATAGATCATACACGCCATAGCCTGTATCGTCGGCGGAGACGGCCTTTGTCACAGGAGGTACCCAAACAGAATCAATGCCTACGGCTTTTAGTGCGGAAGCTGTTTCTTTTAGGCGATCCCAGTGTTTCCCATCCGCAGCGACATGCCATTCAAAAAATTGCATCATTGTATGGTTCCTCATTATTTCTTGCGCCTCCATATCCATAAAGCGAATTTTTTCTACACTCTGATTAGATTTTCAGATAACTCTTATTAAACGTAAAAACAGACTATGAAAAATAAGGCAGGCTGATGAATGCGCTTGGAGGGACAAAGATGCAATTTATATAGGCTTGAAAAGTGTAATTTCTGATCTCTGGGAGAGGTGGACAGCATTGCGTCCGTTTCGTTTGGAACTGTACAGAGCATGGTCAGCCTCTGACAGTAGCTCTTCTAGAGTGGCTTTAGGACTTAGGGCTTCTACTACTCCGAAGCTGGCAGTCACGTTAATGGACCCGATGAGCGTATATAAGACACTTTGTTCAATATCTGCGCGGATAGTTTCACAGAGTTGTGCGGCTTGCTTCAGCGACGTGTCTGGCAAACAGATCACAAATTCCTCACCGCCATAACGTCCGAAGATGTCACCCTCCCGGATATGTCTGTTGCATACCTCGACAATGTGCTGAAGGGCTTGATCTCCATATTGATGTCCGAATCGATCATTAATGCTTTTGAAGAAGTCTACATCCAGCAAAATAATCGATAGTGAACTCCGATTGCTCGCGGCCTGAACAAGAAGCCCTCGGCTCAGCTCCAAAAAATAGGTACGGTTATAAATCCCCGTCAGACTATCCATCGTAGCCAATTGACGCAGCTTATCTTGAAGCAGTATTCGTTCAGTTACGTCAATCAGCATGATCATTTGTCCTGCTAAGTATCCCCCTTGTTTCTGTACGGGAGAGGACCGAATTTGGTAGTAACAAATCTCGTCTCCTTTGATCCAAGCAACTTCCCGTTCTTCGCGTAGCAGTGGCTCTGTATCCATAACATAGGACAAGGCATCTTTGCCGGCATTAAGAAACAGTTGAGCCAGCGGTTTACCAATCGCCGAGGAATTAAGTCCTTCTATCATATCCGCGGCTGCGCGATTGTAATCGACGAGCATGTCCGAACGATCGGTGACAAGCACCCCATCTCGCATGCTTTCGAACAGATTCTCACGGGCGATAGGCGCAGCTGTTAGCATACCTCTTGATAGGATAGCCCAGATATATAGGGTGGAAGTGATACTCATAATGATGGGAACGGGATCCATCCCGTAGGGAGTCAGGCCCATTAAATATAAAAAAGAGCCTAACGTTGGAAGGCTTAGTCCAATTAGAATGGTAATGATTTGTCTCCGGTATACCCGTTTCATCCGATTCCACTGCCATAACATAAGGCAGATAGCTGCCAGTAGACAGCCAAAAGTAAAGCTGCCGTGAACGATATACCAAGGTCCCATCACTACATCAACGAGTGGGGAGGGCGTATTGTCTCGCAAATAAATGGATTTATAGAAGAGGTGGTGGTAATCATTGGTCCACACCATCAGTGTTGTGATGAACGGTATTATATACAGCGCTGCCCGCATGCCCTTTTTAATTAGACTCTCCAGCCCTACGAAATGCATCACCATAATAAGGCTGGCGGGCGCTATAAAAGGCATCCCCAGGTACTCTACTTTAATCCAAAAACTCATTTCCTCCAGTGTTTTGCCCGACAGCTCTAGTGCGAAGCCGAAGGTATAAATCGCCGAAGTGAAGGAGCTTATAACAAAGGCTCTAATTCCTAAGAAATCCGTTTTTTTATAATAGGCGAAAAGGGCTAGTAAAACGCTCAGGACACCAGATATAGCCACAATAACAATATAATTCGAAATTACAGATCCCATGGGTCTATTGTCTCCTACTGAGGAAAGATATGGATAAATATTACCACAAATCTACAAATATTTAAAAATCACTTCATTTGAAACTCGAATAAATGTCCCCTAGACAAAATGACGTGATTTAGCGGGAGCTATTTTACTAATTGTCTAATGAGAGTCCAGTGAGCAGCGTGTAACATGTTAGTTAATACTACACAACAGAAGATTTTAACTCGACACACTCTCTAATGAGTCAGATTAATTAACATTAAGTGCATAGCTTATTTTAATAAGGGGGGCTGAGGATGTCATTGCTCGCGACAAATATTCCTGAAATTCAGCTGGAAAATGTTGAAATGCGCTATAGGGCAGAAGCTGCGGAAGTGCTTGCACTGCATCAGGTGAGTCTTGATATTGCAAAGGGGGAGTTCGTCTCACTGCTCGGACCTTCAGGATGTGGCAAAACAACGCTTTTGAGACTGATGGCCGATCTCATCGCGCCAACGGGCGGGAACATTGTAGTCGCTGGAAAAAGTGCTAAAGAGGCAAGGCTGGCTCAGAAATATGGCATTGTTTTTCAAAGTCCTGTGCTGTATGACTGGCGGAAGGTGAAGCATAACATCACATTGCCGCTGGAACTGATGGGAGTCAAAAAGTCGATCCGTGAAGAGAGGGCGCTGGAGCTTCTTGATCTAGTGGGCTTGCAGAGCTTCGCGGATAAATACCCTTGGCAGCTTAGTGGGGGGATGCAGCAAAGAGTAGCGATTGCCAGAGCGCTATCGATGGAGCCGGAAATTCTACTGATGGATGAACCGTTCTCTGCACTGGATGAGTTTACACGTGAGCGTCTGAACGAAGAGCTGTTATCTGTCTGGAGCAAGGTGCAGAACACGATTGTCTTCGTAACACATAGTATTCCTGAATCGATATTCCTCTCTGACCGGGTGTTTGTCCTTTCCCCGCATCCAGGTCGCTTGTCCGCTGTGGTTGAAATTCCTCTGCCACGTCCGCGAACGGCGGAAATGAGAAACAGCCCAGAGTTTTTCGAACTGATCGCAAGTATTCGCGACAGCTTTGAAGGGGTGTAGGGATGAAAGGGGGCAGTATCTTTGTACGGGGTCGCCTGCTGCCGTTGTTTGTCTGGATATTTGGTTTGCTGCTAATTTGGGAAGGAACCTCCTGGATGCTGCTCCATGTAGTGGAGACACCGTTAGCTCAGTCCAAGTTGCCCTACGTTCATGAGGTGCTATCCACGCTGTGGAAGTATAGTGGCACGCTTCTGAAGGAGGGGGCTGCCACCTTTGGCAATGCTGGTGTTGGCTTCCTGATTGGTGCGGTGGCTGGTGCTTCACTGGCGGTGCTAATGAGCTTGTCGAAGACGATAGAGCAGTTAACTTTTCCTTACGCTATCGCCTCGCAGATGATTCCGATCCTGGGGCTGGCGCCGATCATTTATGGGATTGTGAGGGATGAGCAGACTTCACGGATTATTATTTCGGGTTATATTACATTCTTCCCAGTGGCTCTCAATATGCTGCGTGGCTTGCGAAGTGTGGATCCTTCCGCGCTGGAATTAATGCATTCTTACGCTGCGAAGCCGTGGGCAGTCTATTGGAAACTCAGATTTCCGGCGGCCCTGCCGGGTTTGTTCGGAGGGCTTAAGATTGCTGCTCCGCTCGCAGTGACTGGTGCTATCCTGGTAGAGCTCATGGGTGCGCAGCACGGGATTGGCGTAATCATGCTGCGTAATCTCTACTATGGCAGCTCCCATACCTATATGTTCTGGTCTACGGTGATTGTCGGCGCTTTGTTGGGGATTGTAAGTTACTGGTTGATCAGTCTGATAGAACGTTTGGTGGCGCCGTGGCAGCCTGAATTTCGACCGAAAGGAGGTAGCCGCTAATGGAAACCAACTCCGTTCGGGAGGCTTCATTTATAGGATCTAGTGGTAAAGATATGGCTCAGCCGGCGCTAACGGCTACACAAAAGAATGCTGTAGCCGTTCCGAAACCTGCGGAAGCTACCGCGAGTCGAGGCGGCTCACGAATGCTGAAGAGGATATTTAGCCCAGGGGTACTGCTGCCTGTATTGGCGGGGGTGTTGTTTCTTGGGCTATGGGAGTTCGAATTCTTTCATAAGATCTTTGATCTGAAGAAATATCAGCTGCCGTTGCCCACAGCAATTGCCACGACCATGAGGGATAATTTCAGCATGTTGCTATCCTATACCGGATACACCCTTACTGAGGCTGTGCTGGGAATGTTGGTTGGTTCTGCTATCGGATTTCTGATCGCTTTAGCTGCTACAGCTTGGCCGCGCTGGGGAAGTGGAAGTTTAACTTTGGTTGCTGCTCTAAATGCTGTGCCCATCGTCGCCCTCGCGCCCATTATGAATCTGTGGTTCGGGGATGGGATAGGCTCGCGGATTGCCATAGTAACGGCAACTACAATGGCTGCGATGGCGATCAACGCCTATAAAGGCATGGCGGCGATCGATCCATTGGCGCTGGATCTGATGCATTCCTATGCGGCAGGTAAACCGGCAGTGTTTCGTTATCTGCGGATTCAGAGCAGTCTGCCCTATGTATTTACAGCACTGAAGATTAATGCTACTGCCAGTATGATTGGTGCCATTGTTGGGGAATTCTTTTTCTCCTCAAAAGGGCTTGGATATCTGCTCTCCAATTCCATTAAAGTTGCCAAAATGCCGCTGGGCTGGTCCTGTATTGTGCTGGCTGCAATTGCAGGTGTGCTCTTCTACCTAGTGGTTGAGCGGCTTGAGAAAGTGTTCATCAAGTGGCATCCTTCGCAACGTAAATGAGCTCTATAACATCATTACATCCGGTCCTAGTGGGAAGGGAAAAGAGAAACCGCCCACGGCTGTATGCATACAACGCACCACGATGATTGTCCATACTGTGCTGCTTGAAATATAAGGATTTATAAGTTTCACACTATACATCATCCTTATATTTCTCGCTTAAACGCTTATCGTCCTTATAAGGACGACGAAGGCGTTTACGCTTGTTACAAATAAAAATTACGATAGGGGGAGTTCGATTGATGAACGGGAAAAAACGCAAATTTCGTGGTGGTTTGTTGGCGATCGTGATGATGTTAAGTGTTTCTTTAATGGCGGGTTGCGGAGGCAACAATAATAACTCGGCAGCCGAAGCTACGACTGCCCCTGAAGCTTCTACAGCTCCTGAGGCAAGTGCTACGGCTGAACCGGCGGCTGATCCAGTTACAGTGAAGCTGCAATTAAAATGGGTGCCACAGGCACAATTTGCTGGATATTTTGTGGCGCAGGATAAAGGATATTACAAGGAAGAAGGATTGAATGTAGAGATTTTGCCGGGAGGTCCGGATATTGTTCCGGAACAGCAAGTAGCAGGTGGCTCCGCAGATATCGGTGTGGGTTGGGTAGCCAGCTTGCTGCCGAGTCTTGAAGAGGGAATGCCGCTGGTGCAGATCGCGCAAATCTATCAAAAGAGCGGATTGGTCCTGGTCTCCAAAAAATCGGCGGGCATTAACTCAGCCGCTGATCTTAAGGGTAAAAAAGTCGGCAACTGGATGGGTGGCAACGAATTTGAACTATTAGCGTTATTCGATAAATATAAGTTCGATCCGAATAAGGATCTAAGCTTTACGAAGCAAGGGTTCACGATGGATCAGTTCTTGGGCGATCAGATCGATGCGGCCTCAGCGATGACTTACAACGAGTACCAAGTAGTGCTGGAGTCAGGCGTTAAGGCTGAGGATCTGAATGTCATCGATATGAATACAGAAGGCGTAGCGATGCTAGAGGATAATCTGTTCGCTAATAAGGAATGGCTTGCGGAGAACAAGGAGACTGCGGCAAAGTTTGTACGTGCCTCCCTGAAGGGCTGGAAAGCTGCAATTGCTGATCCTGCGGCTGCGGTGGATAGTGTAATGAAGCAAGCAGAAGACGGCAGTACTACTAAGGAGCATCAATTGACGATGATGACCGAGGTTGCCAAGCTGATTCTGCCTGAGGGCTTTGATAGTGCGAAGATGGGGTATACCGATGCAGCGGCGTTCCAGCAAACGGCTGATATTTCGCAAAAGTTCGGTGTTATTAAAGAGCCTGCTAAGGTAGATGAGGCTTATACGAACGAAATCGTAGAAATGGCAGCAAAATAACCAACTGAGCTTAATGTTATAGTGGATGGCCGCCTGATCTGGCGGTCATCTATTATAATCAGCAGTCCATCAGTGCATCTGAAACAGAGAAAGAGGTGCGAGCTATGTCTCTCCTAGTAACGCAGGCTGAAAGAGTTAAGAATTATGTGAATGGAGCTTGGGTAGAATCGTCGTCCGGGCGAGATGAAGAGGTATATAATCCGGCGACGGGTGAAGTGATTGCTTATGTGCCCATTTCCAGTAAGGAAGAGCTGAGTGCGGCGGTAGAAGCGGCTGCTGTGGCATTTCAAGCGTGGAAAAGGGTCGCTGTGCCGCGTCGCGCCCGCTACTTTTTTCAATATCAACAGCTGCTGGTAAAGCATTGGCATGAGCTGGCCCTGCTGATTACGCTGGAGAATGGCAAAAGTCTGGAAGAGGCGCAAGGTGAGGTGCAGCGTGGAATTGAGTGTGTGGAATTTGCCGCAGGCATCCCCACGTTGATGATGGGCAGCCAGCTTCCGGATATTGCTACCGGAATTGAATCCGGGATGTACCGCTATCCATTGGGGGTTATCGGGGGGATTGCCCCGTTTAATTTTCCGATGATGGTTCCTTGCTGGATGTTTCCGCTCGCCATTGCTTGCGGGAATACCTTTGTGCTGAAGCCTTCTGAGCGTACGCCTCTGCTGGTCAATCGGTTAGCTGAATTATTTGCTGAAGCGGGCTTTCCACCAGGTGTGCTGAATGTGGTTCATGGAGCGCATGAGGTGGTGAACGGGCTGCTGGAGCATGATGAAGTGAAGGCGATTTCGTTCGTCGGTTCGCAGCCGGTTGCGGAATATGTATATAAGGCGGGGACGGCGCAGGGGAAGCGGGTTCAGGCATTGGCAGGCGCTAAGAATCACTCGATTGTGTTACCTGATGCGGAGCTGGATAATGCGGTGAAGAATATAATTGCCGCTGCGTTTGGCTCAGCGGGTGAGCGGTGTATGGCTTGCTCAGTTGTAGTGGTTCATGAGGATATTGCTGACGAGCTAGTGAGTCGTCTGGCTGCGGCTGCAGATGAGCTTAAGATTGGTAATGGTGCCGATGACGGGGTGTTTTTGGGTCCAGTAATTCGCCAGTCGAATAAGGAGAGGACTCTTTATTACATTGAGACTGGTGAAGCTGAACAAGCCAAGCTAGTGAGAGATGGGCGGAAGGACGCTGCTGCGGGCGGTGTGGGTTATTTTATCGGACCGACGATATTTGATCATGTACAGCCGGGAATGACCCTCTGGAAGGATGAGATTTTTGCACCGGTGTTGTCTGTGATCCGTGTGAAGAGTTTAAGTGAAGCGATTGCGGTAACGAATCAGTCCCCATTCGCGAATGGGGCGTGCATTTATACAGATAGCGCAAAGGCGATCCGCGAGTTCCGGGAAGAGATTGATGCAGGGATGTTGGGTGTGAATCTGGGTGTGCCTGCGCCCATGGCCTTTTTCCCCTTCTCAGGTTATAAGAAATCATTCTATGGAGATCTGCATGCCAATGGGCGTGATGGGGTGGAGTTCTATACGCGTAAAAAGATGATCACTGCCCGTTATTAGAGAAGATGAGCTACTGAGAGGAGAAAATGTTATGCAGAGTCTGGGGAACGATAGTGAGCTTGCGGTAAACAAGGATCGGAAATATTTATGGCACAACATTACACCTTATAGTGAAAAGAATCCGCCTATGATTGCCGCCTCGGCGAGTGGGTCGTGGATTACGGATATACAGGGCAATCGATTTTTGGATGGGATGTCTGGCTTGTGGTGTGTAAATGTGGGATACGGGCGCAAGGAGCTGGCGGAAGCTGCTTACAATCAGTTGCTGACCCTGCCTTATTTTCCTCTGACACAAAGTCATCTCCCGGCGATTGCGCTGGCGGAGAAGCTGAATGAATGGCTCGGAGACGAGTACGTGATCTTCTTTTCCAATAGTGGATCGGAAGCCAATGAGGCTGCTTTCAAAATGACCCGCCAGTACCAGCAGCAAATCGGCCAGCATTATCGCTATAAATTCATTGCCCGTTATCGTGGGTACCATGGCAGTTCACTTGGGGCATTATCTGCAACGGGCCAGGCCCAGCGCAAATATAAATATGAACCGTTGGCGGGTGGTTTTCTGCATGTGGCTCCCCCGGACAGCTATCGCCGCCCGGCCGGGATGACTGTAGAAGAATTCAACCTCCAGTGTGCACAGTCCATAGAGGATATGATCATCTGGGAAGGCGTGGAGACGGTAGCTGCGGTGATTATGGAGCCTGTAATTACGGGTGGTGGGGTCATTGTACCACATCAGGTTTATTTGGATCGGGTGCAGGAAATCTGCCGTAAGCACGGTGTGTTGCTCATTATGGATGAGGTGATTTGTGGATTCGGACGTTCTGGACGTAAGTTTGGTCATCACAACTTTAATGTGAAGCCTGACATCGTAACGATGGCTAAGGGACTGACTAGCGCTTATCTTCCTTTATCCGCGACTGCTGTTCGTAAGGATATCTATGAGGTATTTAAGGACAATAGCGATGACTATGGGCATTTTCGCCATGTGAATACTTTTGGTGGCAATCCGGCTTCGTGTGCACTAGCGTTAAGCAATCTGGAAATTATCGAGCAGGAGAAGCTGGTGGAGCGTGCAGAGCTTTTGGGCAAAAGACTGAACACTGCATTCACCGAGTTACTGGATCACAAGCTTGTGGGTGATGTCCGCAGCTTTGGTTTGGTGACAGGGGTTGAGCTGGTTGAAGACAAGGTCAGTAAGAAGCCGGTTGATCTGAATATTGTGAAAGGGATTATTGCCGAATGTAAGTCCAAGGGGCTTATCATCGGTAAAAATGGCGATACCGTAGCTGGGTTCAACAATGTGCTTACCCTCGCCCCGCCGTTATCCTCCACGGATGAAGATATAGAATTTATTATCGATACCTTTAAATCTGTGCTGAACGGGGACTAGGCAAAGTGATTTTGTCTGGATATAGAAATTGGTAAGCGCGCAGGGCGACTTGAATGGAGATCCGATTCTCTGGCTGCATGAAGTCTTCACCCAGTAGCTCTGTTATTTTGTCCAGGCGATAATAAAGGGACTGTCTGACAATGAATAAGTTTCGAGCGGCAATTTGTTTGGAACCATCATGATCCAGATAAACACGAAGAGTAAGCAGCAGCTCGCTGCCTTTGGTTTGGTCGTGGTCGATTAGCGGGCCGAGATAACTGCGAATGAAGTTCTGCAACGTTTTTCCGTCATTCAAGCTCAACAGCAACTGGAATACACCCAGCTCTTCATAGAAGAGCAGTGACTTCTGATAACAAGAGTATAGAGACAAAGCTTGCAAAGCTTCTTGATAACCGGAATAGGCCTGTTTTAGGCGCTTATGCGATTTGCTGACTCCAATGACGAGCTGCAAATCCTTGAGTTTCTCATCAGAGCGGATGTTCTGCAGGGCCTCAAGTGCTTGCTGAAGCCGCATTTTTCCAGGCATTTTCGATTGGATGTCGAGAGCGATGACGGTGAGGCGATTGTTCTTGAGTGTGATCAGCGGACGTAGGGAATATTTTTCGAAAATGGAACGCAAGATGAGCGAAAGGTGGAAGGTGATTGATTCCCATTCGTTCTCTGAGCTGTTCCATTTTACGTCTCTAGGGTTCTTGATTTCGATAAGGCATACACGGTAAGGGAGTTCGTTGACCATGTTGAAATTGGAACCGATCAAGCCTTTTAAGCGATTGTCATCCTCTATACGACCATTGATCAGCTCATCGACCCATAGATTTTCTGAAAAAAGCTTACGCTCCTCCATATATCGGGTACGCAGCAGCTCTTGAGCAATGGACAACGAGGCGGAATCCAGCAGCAGGCAATCAAATTCCTGTGGCTTATGATTGCAGACCATCAGGATATAAGCCCAGGTCTGATCCAGCGCACCTACAGGCTTGATTGCAATCGTCCTTTGTCCATATTCTCGGGTGTAAGGAGCGATGTCTGGTTGAATGCCTTCCATCTCGTCACCGAAGGTGGTGAAGAAATTCAGCAGGGGAGTTTGCTCATCGGGCGGAAGTGCCGGGAAAAATAAGGGTTTGCCTTGCAGCTGCATATAGACGATTTGTGTGCGGGTGCTTTTACATAATAATTGCAGTACCTTCACTGTTCCTTGTGAGGTTAAGGTCAGACGGTGGAATTCACGAGAGATGCTTTCGAGTTCTTGCAGCATCCGGTGATGCCGATTGATGATGATGGAATGGAGGTCTAGGGTGATATCGACGAAGCGAACCGTGCGGGTGAAGATAATCAGCGGGAAATCATTTGCGTTAGCTAAGTCGATCATCTCTTGCGGGATAGTGCTGAAATACGTGCCTAACTCAATGCATAGGCAAGCTGCATTTTTGTCGATCAGGTTCAGCATAAACTCCAAGGAGGAAGGGAGATCGACACTTGCACCAATCCCCGTAGTCAAAATCATTTCTTCGCCATGAATCAGAGTCTCGAAGTTGGCACTTTCCAGCACATGCACCCAGCGAATGGCACGGCTTAGACCGCTTTTCCCGCCGAACACCTCGGCTTCTGCGAATAGTGGTCTTTTTAAAGCGTCACGAATGGTTAATACAAGCTCCCAGTCCATAGTTACTCCCCCTCGCTCTTCTGTGCTATGCCCACTGTTAACGTCCTGTTATTCTCAGCCTATTCTCACACGTAAAAAATACAGTTTTGAAATTAGACAAAGTGTCTAATGCAACGAAAATTCGAAATGACTATAGTTTGATTAACGGATGTGAGTATATATAACTTAATCAGGAAGAATATTGAGAAATAATTTCTGTTAGTGCTTATATTACTACAATAATTCAAGGATGTAAGCAAAATTTTCAGAAACAAACCGAAATAATGTTATGTTATATAACATTAAATTGAAAAAGTACCCATAAGGAGGGACTAGTGATGGAGCATTCTTTTCCGTTAACAGCATTTACACCAGATATGTTCATGCGTAACTTTGCCGAGGCTGAGCCGCCTTTGACCCATAAGGGTGCGATGGATGAGTCCAATCGCTGTCTATATTGCTACGATGCCCCATGTATAAAAGCATGTCCGACCAGCATTAATATTCCCTCCTTTATCAAACGGATCGCTACTGACAATTTGAAAGGCTCGGCACAGACGATTATGGATTCCAATCCAGTGGGTGCCAGCTGTGCTCGTGTTTGTCCTACAGATGAGCTGTGTGAAGGAGCCTGTGTGTTAAATGATGCCTCGGCGCCGATCCAAATCGGACTGCTGCAGCGTTATGCGACAGATTGGGCAATGAACAGCGGAGTTCAATTATTTAAGGCTGGCACCCCTAATGGGAAAAAGGTAGCCGTTATCGGCGGTGGTCCTGCGGGATTGTCTGCGGCTAGGGAACTCGCCCGTGAAGGTTTTGCTGTTGTGATCTACGAAGCTAAGGCGTTAGCGGGTGGGCTGGATACACATGGGATTGTATCGTTTCGGCTCCCACAGTCTGTATCTCTTTGGGAAGTAGAGCAGGTAGAGAAGCTGGGTGTGGAAATACGTACAGGTGTAAAAGTCGGAGTGGATGTTTCTGTAGATGAGCTGAAGTCGAACTATGATGCCATCGTTTTGGCAGCGGGTATGGGTTATGTGCCTCCGATAGGGATTGAAGGTGAAAAATTGGCTGGCGTATACGACGCCATTGTACTCGTAGAATCCACTAAGACTGGCATTCCTTTGCTAGAGCTGATGGGTCAGCGGGTCGCTGTCATTGGTGCGGGTAATACAGCTATTGATGCAGCTACATGCTCAGTGCGGCTGGGGGCCTCAAATGTAAAAATGGTCTACCGCCGGACCCGCGAAGAGATGACGGCTTATGAGTTTGAATATGAATTTGCGAAGCAGGAAGGTGTGGAGTTCAACTGGCTTACCTTACCGAAACGTATCGTGGGTGATGAGTTTGGGAACGTAACCGGACTGGAATGTGTGCAGATGAAGCTGATAGAGGAGCTGGGCAAAGATGGACGTCCAGTACCTATGCCGATCGAGGGTTCTGAGTTCTTGATTCCTGTAGATGCGGTTGTAATAGCTATTGGTCAAAAGCGTCGCCTAGATCTAATAGATTCCTTAGGCCTTGTGCATGACCGTGGGGTTGTAAAGGTGGATGAAGCCACCTGTCAAACCTCCGATCCGCAAATTTATGCCGCTGGCGATATCATATTTGGTTCAGGCAAAGGCGAGGCCATGGTTGTATCCGCGGCCCAGCAGGGAAAAGATGCGGCCCATGCGATTGTTAAACAATTCTCAGGTCAGCAGGATGCCGTTATTAGATCTGCGGGCTGAGCGTAGAGATCAAATTGGATTTTACATGACAGGAGGGAACATCAATGGCAGATTTAAGTATTAATCTCGCAGGAATCAAATCACCGAATCCGTTCTGGCTGGCCTCTGCGCCCCCTACGAATACAGGCTATCAAGTGCAGCGGGCCTTTGAAGCAGGTTGGGGTGGTGCAGTGTGGAAGACGCTCGGTGATCCGATCATTAATACCTCATCGCGTTTTGCGGCAGTAAATTTCAATGGGCAACGGGTTGCGGGCTTTAACAATATTGAACTGATCACCGACCGTCCGCTTGAAGTTAATCTGAAGGAAATTTATGAAACGAAGAAAAGATTTCCGAATCATGCGATTATAGCCTCCCTGATGGTAGAACCAACGCAGCATAAATGGCATGAGATTGTTAAGCGGGTAGAGGATGTGGGTGTAGACGGTCTGGAGCTTAACTTTGGCTGTCCGCACGGAATGGCTGAGCGTGGAATGGGCGCTGCTTCGGGGCAGCAGCCTGATCTGGTGCAGGCACAGACCACCTGGGTAAAAGAAGTTGCAACGACCCCGGTGATTGTGAAGCTGACGCCTAATATTACGGATATCACCGTCGTTGCCCGCCATGCGGTTAAGGGTGGAGCAGACGCGATTAGTATGATCAACACGATCAACAGTCTTGCTGGTGTAGATATTCATAGCTGGAACACAATTCCGAATGTTGGGGGTCAGGGTGCACATGGCGGTTACTGCGGGCCGGCTGTGAAACCAATTGCGCTTAGTATGGTGGCCGAGTGTGCCCGTGACCGGGGAGTAGGCATTCCTATCTCTGGTATTGGAGGGATTTCGACCTGGCAGGATGTTGTTGAATTCATGCTGATGGGTGCTACGGGCATTCAAGTATGTACAGCGGTCATGCATCATGGCTTCCGGATTGTGGAGGAAATGATCGATGGCCTGAACAACTATTTGGATGACAAAGGCTTGGCTTCTGTAACAGAGTTAATCGGTAAATCGGTATCCCGGTACTCCAACTGGGGTGATCTGGATCTCAACTATAAGGTCGTTGCCCGCATTAATGAGGAGAACTGTATCAACTGTAATAAATGCCATATTGCCTGCGAAGATGCTTCACATCAATGTATTGATATGTTAACTAATGCAGATGGGAAAGCTATTCTACAGGTCCGCGAGGAAGATTGTGTAGGCTGTAATCTTTGTTCTATTGTCTGTCCCGCAGACGGCGCGATCGATATGGTTCCAGTGGACACCGGGGCAGCCCCTCTGACCTGGAATGAAAGGCAGAAGGTGATCAGTAGCTTGAATGGCTCCTATTCGGAAGTGGAGGTGGTATGAGGATGAAGAAGATTATTAAAAATGGCATCATCGTTACCGCAGCAGATACTTATACAGGCGATGTGGCAATTGAAAACGGGGTTATTACGGAGATTGGCCTTCATTTGGATGTCCCTGGTGCGGAAATTATAGATGCCTCGGGGTGTTATGTTTTTCCTGGAGGCATTGATCCTCATACGCATCTGGATATGCCTTTTGGCGGCACGGTTACAGCCGATGATTTCGAGACGGGAACCATTGCGGCTGCATATGGCGGAACGACCACAGTCATTGATTTTTGCTTAACCACCAAAGGACAACCGCTACAGCAAGCCGTAGATACATGGCATCATAAGTCGCAGGATAAAGCGGTGATTGATTACAGCTTCCACCTTATGGTCTCAGAACTAAACGATAAAGTACTGGGTGAGCTTCCGGAGATAATTGAGAATGAAGGCATTACCTCGCTCAAAGTATTTATGGCTTATAAGAATACTTTTCAGGCGGATGACGGCACACTTTTTAAGACCCTCCAAGCTGCGAAAAAAGAAGGTGCACTCGTTATGGTGCATGCGGAGAATGGAGATGTCATTGAATATCTTGTAGAGCAGGCTTTGGCCGCAGGCAATACCGACCCGATCTTTCATGCGCTGACCCGCCCGCCGGAGCTGGAGGGTGAAGCTACGGGACGCGCAGCTTATCTAACCGAACTGACAGATTCTCAGCTGTATGTTGTACACGTGACCTGTGCGGAAGCTGTTTGGAAGATTGCTGAAGCGCGTAAAAAGGGACTTCGCGTCTACGGTGAGACTTGTCCACAGTATTTAGTGCTGGATCAGACGGCGTTGGAAAAGCCTAATTTCGAAGGTGCTAAATACGTGTGGTCTCCGCCCCTGCGTGAGCAGTGGAATCAGGATGTTTTGTGGGATGCGCTATGGAGCGGCAGCTTGCAGACGATTGGCTCTGACCAGTGCTCGTTTGATTTCAAAGGACAAAAGGATCTGGGGCTAGGCGATTTCTCCAAAATCCCGAACGGTGGGCCGACCATTGAGGACCGGTTTACGATTCTATATTCGGAAGGTGTGCAGAAAGGCCGGATCTCATTGAACAAATTCGTAGACATTATTGCTACCTCTAGCGCCAAGCTGTTTGGCTTGTATCCGCAAAAAGGCACGGTCGCGGTAGGCAGTGACGCTGACTTGGTTATTTTTGATCCGGCTGTAGAAAGAATACTCTCCGCAGAAACACATCATATGAACGTCGATTATAATGCGTTTGAGGGCTTTGAAGTAAAGGGAGAGCCTGTTTCCGTCCTCAGTCGAGGCGAGTTTGTGATTCGAGACAAGCAATTTGTTGGTAAACCGGGGTCGGGAAAATATTTAAAGCGCAAGCGTTTTGCAGCGGAGGCTCCTCTTCCTTCCAAGGCGGAAATTAGCGGAGGTGTTGTCTGATGTCTGCTTTTGCGGAATATGCCAAAGAACAGCAGGAGATTGATGGGCTGCTTTTTAAAGGATATACGATTGCCAGCATCCAAGAGGATTTGGACGGTGCACGAATAAAGTTTGTTAGAGGGGAACCGGCTAAGGGCTCGATGGAGTTATTATTGCTGACAGCAGATGCCCGTAAGTATGTGACAACCCTTGTGGTTTCGGGGCTGAGGGCGGAAGGTGAGCAGGCGGGTTGTTACAGTGCAGAGGTTTGAAGTGAATGAATTGAAAGCCGAGTAGTAAGCTTCTAGATCGGGAGGCTTGGTGCTCGGCTTTTTGTTGTGTCATTGTAAAGCAGGTGCTGAAAATCTGACGTTATTTTGCGTAATTGTTCTGGGAGGACAATTATAGGGAAAACCTCCGTATATTTAGCCGATTACGGTTATGAAATAGACATTAAAGGGAATACCTCCCTATAAATCACTATGATATCCCTGATTTTGAACGATTCCGGTAAATTAAAGGGAGCTTTTCCCTTTATATTGGTTTTTATCTCCTGTAACACCTAGATATAGGGAGACTTTCCCTATATCTAGTCCTCTATCTGATTTACAGCTTCTGTTCACGCTCCATATACTCATGCCGTAATATGGACATGATATGCAGAGATTCAAAGTGTTCTCCTACTTTTATACAGTCACGTAGAGTACCTTCCAGTGTAAAGCCACAGCTTTCATAGACATGGCGTGCCCTGTGGTTATGGTCTCTAACATCTAACCATAGGCGATGTGATTCAGTGTGGCGAAAGATCCAGTCGGTCACGAGACAAAGCGACAGCTTACCATACCCAAACCCCTTGGAATGGATGACGATTCTTTTAATACAAACGGTAAGATGAGTGTCTTGAAGTCCTGTAATGATGATATAACCGACTCTTTTTCCTGAACTATCCCAAATTGTAAGATGTAGAATATCTGGGTCTTGGAGGGCTGCAGCGTGTTCCGCTTTAGTCCATTGACCAATATAGATGCGGTTTAGTTCACTTTGTTCGATGGCTAGAACGAACGCTAAATCCTGCACGGTGGTAAGTTGTAAATCCAAGGCTTCTGAATGGATGATCATAACCATGCGCCCCTGTCTCATATGTATTTTCTATCTATGGTAACTGACGGTCTGCTCGATGTCATTCATGTAGTTCTAGCTTGTTTTCTTTATATTGGAAGAGCTGTAGGAATGCTCGCAACTTCGTGTATAATTGAGACCAGGTGTTAAGAATTCCAATCGGATGAGGAGATCAGCTGGTTATGTACTTTCTTGATATTATGTCTTGGCTGACAGAGGATAATCTGCGGCATCTGCTTGAACAATATCGTTCGTTTGGGCCCTTTCCGGGCATCGCATTAACGTTTATGAAATCATTTATACCACCACTACCAACTATTGCGATCGTCGGATTAAACGGGGCTGTATATGGTTTATGGTTAGGTTTTTTGTATTCTTGGATCGGCTTGGTTGCGGGCTGTGTGACAACATTTTGGATTATTCGCAAAGTAGCTTCGCATCGGTATCTGCGAAAATGGGCAGAACGGCCAAAGGTAGCCAAAAGTATGACATGGGTGCGGCAAAGCGGATTCAGTTATGTATTTCTGCTTAGTATATTCCCGGTAGGCCCCTTCGTTGTAATTAATATGGCTGCTGGTCTTGCTGGGATGAGATTTCGATCGTATCTTCTTGCGCTCACTGTCGGCAAAGCGATCATGGTATTCGCAGTTTCATATATTGGAAATGATCTGGAACGATTTATCCGCCAGCCGTGGGAGATCATCTATGTCTTGGTGTTTATTGGATTGTCACTATGGGGAGTTAAAGCCATCGAGGCGCGGTTCGCTAGAACGGTGGAAGATGGAAACAAGGCCGCTTAGTACTGTGAATGGACTATTTTAATAGAACAAAGGAGGAAATGATGATGAAATATCGTAAACTTGGCAGTACAGGGATGAATGTATCGGTGATCGGATTGGGTACTTGGCAGTTCGGTGGAGAGTGGGGCAAGGATTTCACTCAAGCAGAAGTCGATGCCATGCTAGATAAGGCTGGAGAGCTCGGTATTAACCTGATTGATACGGCAGAATGTTATGGAGATCACTTGTCAGAGAAGTTCATCGGGGATTATCTGGCTCGCCGGAAACGTGAGGACTGGATTGTAGCTACGAAATTCGGTCATCATTTTCAGGGACATTTGCAGCGGGAACAGTTATGGCGTGCTGAGGATGTGCTGAAGCAGCTGGATGATTCCCTGCGTGCACTTCAGACCGAGTACATCGACCTCTATCAATTCCATTCCGGAACGGATGAGCAATTCGATAATGACAAGCTGTGGAGCATGCTCGACAGACAGAAGCAGGCAGGGAAAATCCGTCATTTAGGCGTCTCGATAAGTGCATCAGTCTCGGGTGTACATCAGACCTCTGCAGCAGCGGATGTGCAAGCAGAGGCCATACAAGTAGTATATAATCGGCTGGATCGTCAACCTGAGGAAGAGATTCTTCCACTCTGCATCGAGCATAAATTAGGTGTGTTGGCGCGTGTTCCGTTAGCGAGTGGTTATTTAAGCGGCAAGTACAAGCCGGATGCGGTATTTGGTCAGGGTGATGTCCGTGCTAACCATAAAGAGGATGTAAGGCAAAAACAGCTGCGCGCTGTAGCTGAGATTGCTGCCAATGAAGTCCCTTCTGGACTGGATATGGCGCAGTGGGCTTTGGCTTGGTGCCTTCAGCATCCCGCAGTAACCAGTGTGATTCCAGGTTGTAAGAATGTAGAACAGGTCATTTCCAACGCCAGTGCTGCTGATCTGGACATGGTGAAGGACACCACACAATAAGCTGGAAACTACACCGAAAAAAGCGCTTTGACCTTCGCCTCAGCAGGATCCTCATTGTAGATATGGGTCCAACTGTTCGTAGAAGCATCATAAAAATAGTCCTGTTTCCATTGTTGGAAATGGAGCACGATATTTCGTACAGCGGATACAATTCTCTCTACCTCCTGATTCGTCATAATGGGGTGTAGAGAGATGCGGATCCAACCCGGTCTAAGCGACTGGTCTCCTACAGTAATTGCCTCAGCGATCTGAGCAGATTGCGCCCACCCCAATTCAAGTAAGTAATGCCCATAAGGACCTGCACAAGAGCAACCACCCCGGGCTTGTATACCAAAGCGATCATTCAGTAGTTGAACTGCAAGATTATAATGAATATCACGTAGTGTAAAAGAGACAATGCCATGACGTTCTGTATGATGTCCAGCTAGCAGCGAGCATTCGGGTATGCTACGGAGCCCGTTCATTAATTGCTGGCATAGCTCGTGCTCTCTAATCACCATATATTGACCGTTTCCATTCATCTGTTCCTTCAGCTTCACGCAAAGTGCCGTCCGAAAAGCTTGCAGAAACCCCGGCGTTCCCCCGTCTTCCCGCATCTCTATTTCATTGGTGTAGCGGCGTCCTCCCCAAGGATTGACCCAAGCCACTGTACCTCCACCCGGTTCATCAGGAATACGTCCATTACTTAGAGCCTCATCAAAGATTAGAACGCCATTCGTGCCCGGTCCACCCAGAAATTTATGCGGAGAAAAAAAGATTGCATCCAGCTTCTCCAGCGGTGAGGCGGGATGCATATCGATAGGCTCATAAGGAGCACTGGCGGCAAAATCTACAAAACATAGGCCTCCGTGACGGTGCATAATCGCGGCAAGCTTCTGGTAGGCAGTCTGAATTCCGGTCACATTGGAGCAAGCCGTAAATGAACCGATTTTCCAGCGGCGATGCTGATACAATTTCAACTGGGCTTCAAGCTGCTGAAGATCTATATTTCCGTTTTCTCCGGGAGGAACAGTCACAACATCACCAATCCCCTCCTGCCAAGGAAGGATATTGGAATGATGCTCCATATGGCTGGTGAAGATCACAGGACGTTCCCCCATCGAATGGGGGCTATAGTCCTGAAGCCACTCAGGGAGTCTTAAGCCCATGATACGCTGCAGCTTGTTTACGGCTCCCGTTGTTCCATTTCCGCAGAAGAGCAGGATGTCCTGAGGGCCAGCATTTACATGCTTTTTAATAATTTGTCGCGCTTCATTATAAGCCAGTGTCATGGTTAAACCGGTCGTGTTGGAGTCTGTATGTGGATTACTAACATATGGACCGAAGGCTTCCTGCAGCTTCCGTTCAATCGGTTCATATAATCGTCCGCTTGCGGTCCAATCGGCATACAGCAGTGGCTGTCTACCATAGGGTGTGGTGATCTGATGCCGAATTCCAATGGTGTGCTCACGAAAAATCTCGAAATGGTTTTGTAGTGAAGCGGGCGTCTCTGCAGAAGAGGCGTGGATGATGTTTAGCACGGATTTCCCTCCAGCCCGTACGCCGATAGTGGTAAGGTCATGGTTTATTTTCGGCGTGCCAGTAGTTTCTATGGCATCAGTATATGCTTGCTTGGAGAATTGGGTTAAAGCCTAGGTGGAGTTTATAGGAATAACAAATAAAGGAGATAGAGGTGAATGGTGTAATTAATATACAACATTGTTTTTTATTTACTTATAATGAAACTTTTTGAGATCTACTGCGTCAAATAATACGATTTGAAATAATGAATGTACCATGAAGTAAAAGCACTGTCTCGTTATATAAGAGGAAGGTAAAGTTAGGGGCCACTTATATTCACAAATGGAGCAGAGGAGTCAAATCATGTATTTAAAAAAACTATCATTAGTTGTACTATTGGCCGTATCTCAGACTGCTGCGGCAGTGCCCGTTTTTGCTGAAGCTGGAAATATTACCTCCAGTAACACCAGTGGAGTAAGAGTGGCTACTACATCTGTTGCGGAAGTAATTCCAGAAGCTACTGATCCATTGCCATCATTGACACGTCCGGTAGCAGAAGGGGCAACAGCAACAGCAACACCAACACCAACACCAACACCAACGCCAACAGCGACAGTAACGCCAATTACAGGGGTAACAACCGATTCTACTTTAACAACGTTACCATCCCCCACACCGAGTCCAAGTCTTACACTTATACCTGCGACCACCACACCACCGATTACAACTGATATAGTTAATGCAGGGGCTAGCAATCAGCTTGTACTTATGATGAATAGTAACAAAATGTATCAGAATGGCATTGAATATTTGGCTAATCAGCCAATGGCAGTGAAGAATGGGGTTTCCTACGTTTCGATTAGAGCTATGGTTGAACGTGTAGGTGTGAAATACATTTACGATTATAAGACGAAAGAGACTATTGTTACTAAAGGCAGCGACGTTATGCGGTTCAAGACAGACAGTAAGATTTATTCCGTAAATGGTAAGAATGTGACAATGAAAGGTCCAGCATATCAATTCAAAGGAACCTTTATGATTCCATTGACGTCCATTACTGGGGCGCTGGGCATTCCGTATACCGTGGATAATGTGCAAAAACGAGTCATTCTTTCGCTAAATTTGAAGCCTAAAGCTTCTTTTACAGTACCGGCTATAATTTATGCTGGTGATCCAGTGAATTTCCTGACTTCTAGCTCTTCACCGATTGGTTCAGCCATAGTTGAAGAGAAGTGGGAAGGGAAGCAGGATATCTATGATACACCTGGGCAATATGTAGTATCCTACTCTGTTAGGGATGCTAATGGACAATGGAGTGATCCTTACTCCACGACGATCACGATTCTAAAACCGAATACACCGCCGGTTGCAAATTTTACGACCGATAAGAATTCCTACAAAATGGGTGAGATGATCACTTATACGGATATGAGCACCGACCCAGACGGAGATACAATTAAAACAACGACCTGGACAAATAAAGCGGAAGCTTTCTTCACGCCTGGTCCTGCAACAGTTTCTATTCAAGTAGAAGATTCACATGGCGCAATCAGCACTTTTGAAAAAGTCATTAATATTACGGGTGAAGTCTTGTACAGTAAGGAAGATTTCTATAGATTGTTCGCTTCTCCGGGTAGTGTATTTGATATTGACGGATCCAATGTTCCAAACTGGCAGAAGGTAGCTTATACGCTCACTTCTGAGCCTTATAATCTTATTCGCGCTAACAGTCCAGAAACCGTAAATATGGAAGGGATTACTTATCGTGAAACATCGTTCGGTGGAACCCGCTTTTTGATTCACCACAAGAATAATATGAATATTAAAATGAAGGTATATGTGATAGCTAAGAACAACAATCTATCCCCTACGACGATCACAACAGAATATTTAGGCGTTGGAGGCCCACATCCCTTTCCGGAAGCTACGGGTAAACTCTCAGTGCAACGTTATTGGGAATCCATGCAAACGAAAAAAGATTACAAGACAACGGTCCTGCAACCTGGTGAAAGCGTCTCTATCCTGTCTGATCTGAATAATATTGCAATAAAACCGAGCGAAATCGTTTCACTCCAAGCGGACTTATATAGTGATTATCCTATTGAATACAATGTTATGATGATTGATGCGAATAAAGATCCGTTAACCACACTTCCTACGCTTCCAATACTGGATCGTGATGGCGTGCATAACCGAGGGACTTATGCTGATTCTACACGTATCATGACTGTTACGGATGAAGTAGGAAGAACACCTGCGAGACTTCTCATCGGTGATAATTCAAGTGATTTGAATTTGATGGGCACCGACCCTATGTCAGGAACTGTGGCATCCAATGCAGGCAACTTCGGAGTACTATACAAAATCAAATTTGAACATGTTGCTCCCAATTCATTAATTACCTTTAACCCGCGTGGTGGTAATTATATGGGACCTGTTATGGTGAATGGTCAAATTGTTCAAATGCCAAGTACCGGCAGTATTACAAATGCAAACTTGAATAGTGTGGTTTATCGTACAGGTGATGAAGGGGGCTCTGTTGAGATATTGTTCACTGCAGCGTCTGGTAGTAATTTGCCGGTTAACTTCCTGATTACACCGCAACCACCGAAGAGATAGTTATGCAAAGTAATCATTAGGGGGACCAAAAGGCGAGATTCCATTCGGCTATGAATGAGAATTCGCCTTTTTGCTTTTCATTTCATGTGATCTTTTCGATACTCCCTTGCGGTCATGCCTAGATGCGTCTTGCAGTAGGTAGAGAAGTAGGCAGAGGAAGCGAAGCCAAAGATATCACTAATATCCTGAAGCGCCATATTTGTATGGATCAGGAAGTTCTTGATCGCATCCATTCTTTCTTTATGGATGAAGTTGAGGACAGTGCTCCCTGTTTCTTGTTTGAATAGCGTTGCGAGGTAATTCGGATGCAACTGCACGATTTCCGCAACCCGCTCTAGCGTAGGCTTCTCTTCAATGTGCTTTTTAATATAGGCGATCGTCTTATTAATGATGGGACCATACGAATACGAACGATGGGTTGAGATGACACTAATAAAGCTATTTAGCATGAGGTATTCAATCTCAACGGTCTTCACGATCGAGTCGCTCTCATCAATTAAGTTGATGTAATGGTCACTGAGAATGAACGCGGACTCGGAATCGACTCCCGCCTCAATGATCGCACGCGTAAAAATGGTGCAGCTAGCGACTAGAGAATATTTCAACGACTGTAAAGGCTTCGGTGACAGGTTGGCTCGTTCCAGCAGGTTGATTTCATTCAATATTTTAACGGCACCTTCACGATCAATGCGTTGGATTGCATAGACGAGCTTCTTTTCGTGCTCATAGGAAGGGTGCATATAGTTCTGATAGCGATTCTTCGCCATATTGCGTTCGAGGACGGCAGTAATGTCTAGCATGGATAATCTCCTTTAGGCTACCTGTTTAAGGGAGGATTTTACAATATAATCCGTATTTATAAATCGAAACTAATGTTAAGAATTTATAATTAAGTGTTATATTATCGTGTAATATCAGTTTTGTAAAGGCTTTCAATTTTAGAAATACAAATAAAAATTATGAAATCTTCAGAAGAGGGGTATTGCAGATGAAGAAAAAAGTAGGGGCAGCATTATTATCTGTAGCTATGTTATCCACGTTAGTCGCTTGTGGAGCAAAAAGTGATGATGGGGCAAACAAGGCAAATAGCGCAGACACAACGTCTAAAGGAACTGGTAAAAAAGCGGTTATTACAATCATTCAGAATAAAGTAGAAATCCAAAGTGCACTAGAGGATGCAGTGAAAGAATTCAATAAAACTCAAGATAAATATGAAGTACAAGCATTAGGAGCAGCAGGTGACAACCTGATGACGGTGCTCCAGACACAATTCAGCTCCGCACCAGAAAAAGCACCAACCATTTTCACAACAGCATCTGGCTCAGAGTTTCAAAAATATCTTCCATATATGGCACCCTTGGATGATATGAAAGCGGCTAGCAAAATTGTTGAAGGACAAGATACAGCAGCGCGTAATGATGGTAAATTATATGGCTTGCCAGTTGCGCTTGAAGGCTTCGGACTTATCTACAATAAGGATATGTTCAAGGAAGCAGGCGTGAATGCGGATGATATTAAGACATGGGATGACCTTGTAGCAGCAAGCACGAAGCTAGAGCAAGTGAAGGGCGTGAAGAAGGCAATCGCGTATGCACAAGAGTCTTACTTCCGGTTCATGCATCCATTTAACTGGCCATTTGCATTAATGAAAGATACATCGGGTACGATTGCTAAGATTAATGCTGGCGAATTGAAGCTTCAAGATATTCCTGAATTGAAAGAGTACGTTGCTGATCTGGACAAGATCAAAGACCATACGAACTTGAGTAAAGATACGTATGATGAACAAGTTGCAGGCTTCGCGGCAGGACAATATGCGATGATTCACCAAGGAAACTGGGCACAAGGTCTCTTGAACGATTATGATGTGAAATTTGAATACGGTTTCTTGCCAGTACCGTTCGAAGGTAATCAAGGTATTGCGGTAGGTAACAGTAACTTCTTCCGCGTGAACAAGCATGCATCGGAAGATCAACAAGCGGGTGCGAAGGCGTTCTTGGATTGGTTGCTAACAGATCCAGCGGGTCAGCACTATGTAACGGATGAGTTTAACTTTATCCCTGTGTACTCCGGTTTTGATACTAGCAAAATGGATCCGTTATCCCAAGAAGTGAACCGTTATGCAAGTGAAGGCAAGACAGTGAAATGGGTATTCGATCAATTCCCAGCGGGAGCAGATCAAGAGTTTGCGAACCAAATGGAAAAATACTATGCAGGAAAATTAACGGGCGAGGGCTTGTTAGAAGCACTTCAGAATGTTTGGATGACTGCGGTTAAAAAATAATCGTATGGCTATGGAGGCTGCTTCTCGAATATTCGTTAAGCGGCCTCTTCCTGTTTTGTAGAAATGGATAAGAGGTGAAACCATTGAAGAAAAGTGTAAAAAGAAATTTAATAGCCGCAGCTTTTATTGTTCCATCATTATTCATCTTTATAAATGTAGTCATCATTCCATTCGTTATGGGGATTGTGTACTCTTTTACAGATTGGGATGGGTTTAAATTTGCAGGTTCTAACTTTGTAGGCTTCGGTAATTATGTACGGGTGTTTCAAGATTCAGATTTTCTTACATCCTTCGGCCTGACATTTAAATATGCCGTATGCATGATTATTCTCGTTAACGTTATCGGACTTTCACTCGCGATGCTGGTGACTTCCAAAATTAAGTCGCGTAATCTTTTACGCTCAATATACTTCCTGCCGAACTTGATCGGTGGTCTGATCCTAGGTTTCATCTGGAAGTTCGTATTCACGAAATTCTTCGTACAGGTTGGAGAAGTAATGGGGAATAGCTCGATCTTCTTCAATTGGTTGGATGATCCGACGGCTTCCTTCTGGGCGCTGGTCTTCGTAGGAACATGGCAAATGGCCGGCTACGTCATGATCATCTACATCGCAGCTATTCAAGGTGTTTCGGATGAGGTGCTGGAGGCAGCTGATATGGATGGCGCAGGCGGATGGATGCGATTCCGCAAAATTATGTTCCCACTCATTATGCCAGCCTTCACGATCAGCTTGTTCTTGACGCTGTCGAACGCATTCAAACAATATGATACCAATATCTCACTAACGAACGGTGGTCCTTACGGTACAACCGAGCTTGTTGCAATGAATATCTTTAAAACCGCGTTTAGTATGAATCAATATGCGCTCGCGCAATCCAAGGCGATTATTTTCTTCCTCGTCATCTTAGTTGTGACGGTTACGCAGGTCGTTATCTCGAAGAAAAGGGAGGTTGAACAATAATGAAACGTCGCAATAAATCAACTTCAATATTGCTTGAAGTTATAGCTTGGGTTAGTGGACTTCTTATGCTGTTGCCTATGTATATTATGTTTGTGAATTCGTTCAAAGGACGTGCCGAGATATTCACCGATACGTTCGGCCTGCCGAAATCCTTTTCCTTCGAGTACTATGCTGCGGCAATGGACAAAATGAACTTTTTGTCAGCATTTAAAAACTCGCTCTTAGTGAGTGTCATTAGTATTGGGCTTATTATTATCTTCTCAGCGATGACATCTTGGATGCTTGTTCGCATGAAGAATAAATTGTCCAATGGCATTCTCCTCTTATTCGTAGGTACGATGCTCATCCCGTTTCAATCAGTGATGATTCCGCTAATGCAATATTTAAACAAATGGGATATCCCATCACTTAATTTCTCTATGATTAATACACATTATGGCTTAATTTTCATGTATATCGGATTTGGGCTAAGTATGTCGGTCTTCCTTTATCATGGTTTTATTAAAGGGGTACCGATTGCTCTTGAAGAAGCGGCGATGATAGAGGGCTGTAATACGTGGCAGACATTCTGGAAGGTTGTATTCCCAATGCTTACGCCAATTACGATGACTGTAGGAATCTTGAATCTATTGTGGATTTGGAATGACTATTTACTTCCATCCTTGACCTTAACAAGCCCAGCGCTTCGTACCATTCCATTGTCAACCTTCTTCTTCTTCGGAGAATTTACAATTCAGTGGAACCTTGCAATGGCAGGACTTGTCGTATCGATTATTCCGGTTATTATCTTTTATCTGTTCGCACAGAAATACATTATTAAAGGCGTTATGGCAGGTGCTGTGAAATAAAATTGGATGAGGGGGCCTTCATATGAAGTCGGGCTGGATTATTGAGAATCATAGGGATATGCAAGACCTCGGCGTTAGTGAGAGTATTTTTAATGTGGCTAATGGTTATGTAGGTGTTCGAGGTAATTTTGAAGAAGGTTATGAAGGTGACGAGCCAACGGTTCGTGGAACATATATAAATGCATTTTATGATATTACACCGATGCTATATGGGGAGAGCGCGTATGGCTTTCCCGATACACAACAGAAGCTTGTGAATGTGATGGATGTACAGGATGTGACCATTCATATCGGGGAGGAGAAGTTCAGTCTTTTCACAGGAACGGTCGTATCTGGGCGGCGTTATCTCGATATGCGCGAAGGTAAGTACGTACGGCTCGTGCACTGGATTTCACCACAAGGTAAAGAGGTCGAAATTTCATTCACACGCATGGCGTCATTGACAACACTCGAATTGTTCACGATAGATATTGAGGTAGCTCGTATCAATTGTCAGGATGAAGTGACGATTACCTCTGGCGTGAATGGCAATGTAAGTAACTATACGAATGCGAAGGACCCTCGTGTTGCATCGGGTCATGCCAAGCTATTGGATATGAAGAATATCGAGGTGTTCGACGAGACCTCCTTACAAATCGTGCTTGAGACAAATACGTCGAAGCTACAAGTGGCGGCAACAACAGTTCATCAGACAACGCCTGCGGTGAACGGTGAACTGATCAAGGGTGAGAAAAGTGTAATGGTGCGGTATGCGTTCCCAGCAGGGAAGGATATTGTTCAATTCACAAAATTCAACGTATTTACAGATACACGTCGACACGAAGATCCAACTGCTCGCGGACGTGAGTTGATGGCTTTGGTATTAACGCAAGGGATTCAAGCGGCTTACATGGCACAAGAAGTATATTTACAACATTTTTGGGAAATTGCAAATATCGAGATCCAAGGTGATGAGGTACTTGAGCAAGGTCTTCGATATAACGTATATCAGTTGCTGCAATCTGTGGGCAAAGATAAATACAGTAACATCGCAGCCAAAGGCTTAAGCGGTGAGGGCTACGAGGGACATTATTTCTGGGATACCGAAATCTATATCCTGCCGTTCTTCATCCTCTGTCAGCCAGAGCTGGCGAAGCAGTTGCTTCGTTACCGTTATACGATTCTAGGTGAAGCGAAGAAGCGTGCGCTAGAGCTAGGCCACAAGAAGGGGGCCGCTTACGCATGGCGTACCATTACAGGGGAAGAGTGCTCGGGGTACTTCCCAGCTGGTACGGCACAGTATCATATTAATGGTGATATTGCTTATACGTATATTCAATATTATCTCGCGACAGGCGATAAAGATTTCATTGCGGAATTCGGTGCGGAAGTCGTATTTGAAACTGCAAGAACTTGGATGGAGCTAGGTCATTATCATGAAGGTCTATTCAAGATTGATGATGTAACAGGTCCGGATGAGTATACGGCCATCGTAAACAATAACTATTACACGAATGTACTTGCAAAATATAATCTAGAGTGGGCTGCATCGTGGTATAAACAGCTGGCAGAAACTCATCCTGCGGCATGGGAAGCTTTGTGTAGTCGCATTGGCTTAACAGCAGATGAGATTGCAGCATTTGAAGAAGCAGCTGCGAAGATGTATCTGCCTTTCGATGAGAATTTGAACATTCATGCACAAGATGATTCTTTCTTAGCGAAGAAGGTGTGGGATTTCGAGAACACACCGGAAGAAAAACACCCACTGTTGCTTCACTATCACCCGCTACATATCTATCGTCATCAGGTGTTGAAGCAGGCCGATACGGTGCTGGCGCATTTCTTGCTCGAGGATGGCATTTCAACCGATGTCTTGCGGAACTCCTACGATTATTACGAGAAGCTGACAACTCATGATTCGTCCTTATCCTGCGCGATCTATAGCATCATGGCTTCGAAGTTAGGTTACTCGGACAAGGCGTACGATTATTTCATTGAAACGGCACGAATGGATTTGGATAACACTCATGGCAACACGAAAGACGGATTGCATATGGCGAACATGGGTGGTACATGGATGTCGATCGTCTATGGCTTCTCGGGTGTAAGGATCAAGGATGATCATTTGGCATTGAACCCGACATTGCCGAAGCAATGGAAGGGATACACTTTCACGATGCGTTACCGTCAAGCGACGATTACCGTGGAAGTGAACCATTTGAAGACGCAATTAATCGTGGATGCACAAGAGCTGATTCATATCAAAGTAATGGAGAAGCACTTCAAGATTCCAATGGGCAAGACAATCATCACGGTATAATTTATATCCTTACAATCGAAATCCGAAGCGGCATGGGAAATTCCCCATGTCGCTTTATGTTTTCTTATATTAATTAATTTCAACCGCTAAATGAACAGCTGAACATCACTCTCCAAAGCATCTTTTAAATACGCCGCAGCATCGATAATCTCGACCTCTGGCAGCAGTTCTTCTGTTTTAAAGCCCATGATTTCGACGGAGAGCTTACAGGCATAGAACTTGATGTTTTTTTTACGAGCTCCTTTAAGAAAATGAATCAGCTTCGGCGCGCCTTGCTCCTCCATCATCTCCTCTAGCATCATCCGGCCCAGCCCGCTGAAATTCAAATGGGAGAGTGGCAGCTGCCCAGGGCCTTTTGGCGTAATGACATCCATCAGCTTCTCATAAATACTTTTATCCTCTAGCGTCATCTTCTCCGGATCACGCACCAGAAACAAACCCCAGAAAGAGAAAAACATCGTAACCTCTACATCAATATCTCTCGCAGCATTCGCTAGGATCAATCCCGCCATGGCTTTGTCGTATTCTCCGCTGAACATCAGAAGATTTATTTTTTTACTCACCTGCATAGTCCTCCCGTTACTTATATTGAATTATAAGAAAGTATAAGTTTCACGGTATACGTTATCCTTATAATTCTCGCATAAACGCTTAAACGTCCTTAAGAGGACGCCGAAGGCGTTTTAGCCTGGAATGTCATTAGTATGGTTATGGAGGGGAGAAGTATGCGAAGGGACCTTCCGAATTCACAAAAAAAAGCCCCCTTACGGGAGCTTCATCACCTTTATTTTGTTACCTAGCTTCTACTAATGTACTTCAGAATCTTTGGATTCTGGATCTAAGGTGCTGCGGATGTCATGGTAACGGGCGGAAAGCCAAATGCTTCCGGTAAATAATACGATGAGTCCAAGAACGATAGAAAATCGCCAGTCGCCTGCTTTGAAGTTCAGCTGAAGTACCGTTAGTACAAGCGAAACCTGGGTCCAGACCAGTGTTCTTTTGCGAAAAGCCGCAATATCTCCAGACATCTTTGGGATATTCCGAATGATCAAATAGGCAATAACTGCGAGAATAAGCGCAAATATAGCGGTTACGGCTAATTCAGAAGAGGATAGGACATGCATGGTCTCAGGCATCCTTTCGGCTTGCAAAAGTTAGGATTCATAAAAGGTGAATTACTATTTCTTGAAAATACCTAGCGGAGCTCCGATCGGTAAGAAAGTGCGTCCGAAATGAGCGTTTAGCACAGAAGCGCCACATCCGTATAAGGATACGATACCAATTCCAAGTTCGGCACAAGCAGCAAGCTTATGGAAGAATTCTGGAGCGATACCAAAGGAATCGAAGGTTAGTCCAATAAAAAGGAAATCTATCAATACAAAAATGATAAGCAAAACTCTATTAGCCTCAACCGCGCCAATGGTCATAAAGATTGTAAAGATCAAGTAACCCAGAAATACAAATCCGAGCTGCTTAGGATCTACAGCCTCTGCAAGCGTTGGGCCGAATACGCCGAGCTTGATCAGCCAGCTGCTAGCCATGCCGAACCAAAAGAAAGCGTAGGCGCCAAAGGCGGTCATACCAAAGGTGTTGTTGTGCTTAGCATCTTGAATTGCGGCGAATAGTTGAGCAAATGCTCCGAGGAAGATAGCCCAAGGAATGACGTAGCTAAGTCCTGTTGTAAACTCAAGCTTCTGTGAAGAAGCAACCAATGTGACAATAGCCAGTCCGAATAGCCCGATGGCGCTAGGGTCTGCGGTGACGATTTTGACAGATTGGGTGTTAGGGGATTGCGCTGACATGACAGTAAAAGCCTCCATTATTATATATAGTTGTACGCTCTTAAAAACAGCACTCAAGGAGCGCTGTTCATAGGCTTGCCTATCATATCATATTGGTATGTGCTTGCCTATAAAACAGCGCTCATTTTTTGTTGTAAAAGGGTGGCCTTATGTCCAATAAGAGGTTATTTACATTTTTAGCTTCAACGAAGAAACCTTTTAGCCAAACAAACCGAGGTATTATGTCAAGATTAGACATTATATGCAGTGATAATCTTCACAATCTGTTGAAAATTGATGTATAATAGTCAGTGATAATTATTATCAAGTCATAATGAAAAGGCGGTAAGCTTGAAGTGAGCAAATGGACATTATTTACGAAGGCGACCCGGTTTTGGAGTTTTTCAGTTATGCTTATCCCGATTGTTTTAGGTACAGTTGGGGCATATGTATGGGAAAGGTCATTCCATCCGGTCTTATTTATTCTAACCTTAATAGGAGCGATTTCGGCGCATCTGTTTTCCAATATGGTGAATGATCTGTGGGATTATCGCAACGGAACAGATACAGAGGCGAAGAATTCCGCTGGTGAAATCAGCACAAACTCCGGGCTACTGACAGGTGGAATCCTCTCGGAGTCTTTTTATGCAAAGATGACCTGGAGTATGTTGGCGATTGCCCTCATCTGTGGTGGAGTCCTAAGTATATATAGCGGTTGGAATATCCTCTGGTTTGTACTTGTAGGTGCTTTAATCGCTTATTTCTATGTAGCCCCACCCCTGCGGTATGGCTATCGCGGCAAAGGTTACAGTGAGATGGCTATCTTTATAGCTTTTGGGATCATGCCTGTGTTAGGTTCCTTTTTCGTACAAACCGGTCATTTTAGCATGAAGCCTGTCATCCTTTCATTGCCGGTTGGATTCTTGACTACATTGCTATTGTTTAATCATCATTTCTTACATTGGAAAGCGGACGAGCAGGCTGGAAAACTTACGCTTGTTGTAGTGTGGGGTGAACAGAAGGCCCTTGTCTTCTCGCGTGTGCTTCTCTTCACCGGTTATGCATCTGTGGTGATCTGTGTGCTAATGGGCGTACTTCCAGTTTATGCACTTTTGGCATTGGTTACAGCCTTCTGGCCGATTCGTATTTATCGTGGACTGAAGCCACATAATGCTTCACCAGCCTATATCCCGCTCATGGGTGCTTCACAAAAAGCCTCCGTTCGTTGCGGAGTAGTGATGGCAGCAACCTTACTAATTCAAGGATTATTCTGAAGATATAAGAATATATAGGTTTCACGCTATACATTATCCTTATATTTCTCGCATAAACGCTTACCGTCCATTAGGGACGCTGAAGGCGTTTTTGCTTGTACTAGTAATTACCATACAGAAGGAGTGAGCTTTCATGGAAAAGAAGGACAAGGAACTGTTGAAGGAAGAACAAAATGTTAAAGGCAATCAAATGGTGCTTGGAGATTTCCACTCCATTTTAGAAGAAGGAAAGGTCTGGAAGACAGGTGGATTTACACTGCCTGATGGGTCCTTTTGGGCTTATCGTGAACCGGAAGCAGTAGTTATTGTTCGTAATGATACGCTGTATGTGCGTGCGAAATTGTCCCGCGAGAACCATCAAGTACAAATTCTAGACAATGCTAAGCATATGTATTACTCCGCGGAGCCAGTGGTAATTCCTGAGGCTGGAGAGATTAGCTTTGAGCTGCAAATTCGTAGCCGTACACAAGGAACAGCACCTGGAGATTTGTACGATGGTTATGTATCGCTGAACTTGCTCGATTTTACGACAGGTGCGGCGCTAGACTTTTTTGCGGGAAATGATAAATATGCTAGTGTATATGGTATTTTGCCGTTCCCGGGGGTACAAGTACCAGAGAGCAAAGGAACGAAATATTTCTGCATCTTTAAAGAAGATACGGATTTCAAACCACGTGAATTTAATACCTACCGCATAACGTACCACCGTGGCAACGATGAGGCTGTATTCTATTTGAATGACAAAGAAGTGCGTCGTGAGAAAAATATTCCGATCAAGTTCAACAACTTTACAGTCGCGCTTGGAATTATGACAGAGAAGGATCTGAGTCCTGAAGGCAGTGTGTCTGTGCATGGACAGACAGTTATTGCAGAATGGTCCCCAGTGAAGATTACAACGACAGAACAGTAATACCTTGCAGGCTCAATTGATAAATAAGGGTGTATGGTGTGAATATTAAAAGCTTTCTAAGATTTGTGGAGCTGCCGACAAAAGTAGCCAGTATGATCCCCTTTCTGATGGGAACGCTGTATGCCCTGTATCGGTTTGAGGATTTTTATGTGTTGCGTTTTGGTCTGATGTTCGTTTCCCTGCTTAGCTTTGATATGGCAACGACGGCTATTAACAACTATTACGATTTCAAAAAAGCTTCCAAAACTCACGGCTATGGCTATGAGACGCATAATGCGATTGTGCATTTTAAGCTAAAAGAGAGCACCGTCGTGGCGACGATTGTTATTTTGCTAGCTCTGGCTGCAGGGGGCGGGATTGCGCTTGTTACGCAGACGGGTTTACTGGTCTTTTTGCTGGGTGGGCTGTCGTTCTTGATAGGGATCCTTTATTCGTTCGGGCCGATCCCGATTTCGCGGATGCCGTTAGGTGAGTTGTTCTCGGGTTTGTTTATGGGCTTTGTCATTATTTTTATTTCTGCCTATATTCATACGGACGAGCATGTGGTATCGCTGTTGCTTCAGAACGGTTGGGTCAGCTTGAATATCAATATTATGGAAGTGCTGTACCTGTTCTGGTTCTCTGTTCCTGCCATTTTGGGGATTGCAGGGATTATGCTCGCAAATAATATTTGTGATATTGATGAAGATGTGGAGAACCGCAGGTACACACTTCCGGTCTACATTGGCCGACGTAATGCGCTTGTGCTGTTTAAATATCTATACTATGTCTCTTATCTGGATCTTGTAGTGCTGCTGATCTTGGGGATAAACCCTATTCTTGTCTTGGCGATTCTACTTACACTGATCCCATTGCACCGAAATATCGATTTGTTCAAACAGAAGCAGGAGAAGGCGAGTACCTTTATTCTTGCCGTCAAAAATTTCGTGTTGATGAATGCGGCCCGTATTGCTGTGCTTGGTGCGGCTGTGCTGTTAAACATGATAATGTAATTTTTCCACTGGATTAAAAAGCAGTATCTATCGGAGTCGAATCTCCTATGGGTGCTGCTTTTTTGCGCTCTGACTGTACTTTTCTATTAGTGATGAGTTTCATTCTATGATAAGGTGTCTTAAAGTATAGTAACTAATCCAAGGGAAGAGGTGTAGCCATTATGGTACAAAAACTTCGGTGGGGAATCATAGGCTGTGCGCAGATTGCGACTGGCTCAGTGATGCCAGCTATCATGAATTCAGATTCGGGAGTGATTACAGCGGTAGCGAGTCGTGGCTTGGAAAAAAGCAGCGCTGTAGCCGCAGAGTTCGGAATAGAGAAAGCATATGGCAGTTACGAAGAGTTACTTGCGGATAAAGAAATCGATGCGGTGTATGTTCCGCTCCCTAATCATCTTCATCGAGAATGGGTGATCCGTGCGGCAGAAGCAGGTAAGCATGTGTTGTGTGAGAAACCGATCGCACTGAACAGTGTAGAGGCTGCAGAGATGGTGAAAGCATGTAACGATGCAGGCGTCCACTTAGCAGAAGCATACATGTATCGGCATCATCCACGGATTGCTGAACTCCAGGACATTATCGCTAGCGGTGAAATCGGAGAATTACGCTCGATTCGAGGTACATTTACTTACAATGATGCTACAGACACTTCAAATATTCGTTTTAAATCGGCTTGGGGTGGCGGCTCGCTTTATGATGTTGGCTGCTATCCGTTAAGTGCGGCACGACTGTTGTTTGGGACGGAGCCGGAAGCTGTGACCGTGCATGCGAAGTTCTCCCCTGAGCATGATAATGTAGATATGATGGCTTCAGGGCTGGTAGAGTTTCCAGATGGTTTAAGCTTGATCTTTGATTGCGGAATGTGGGCATATAACCGCCAGCTCTTAGAGATTCTTGGGACCGAGGGACGAATTGAGGTGCCTATGCCTTTCAACGCTAGAGACGAGGATGCGGAATTCTTTGTGTACACTGGTGATGAGGTGAGACGGGTCGATGCCACAGGGGCTAATCCATACATACGGCAGGTGGATGATTTTGCAGCCGCTGTGTTCACAGGTAAGAGACTCATTGCACCGGAGGATCCGGTGCTAAGTATGCGTCTGGTTGAAACCTGCCTTGCTTCAGCTAAACAACGGCAAAGAATTAGCATGGTGTAACAGCGAATCTAATATGGATCTACGTTAAAAAACCTCCGGCTTGCTGCTATAAGCAGCTGCCGGAGGTTTTTTTGTTTGCATGTTCGGATTTTAAACTGTGCTCAAGAGAATATCATCTTCGTCATCATTGCTATTAAAGGCTTCGCGGTCAAATTCACCTTCTGAATTCGCGACCAACAACGCGGTTACAGCTGTTCCTGTTGCATTTACAGCGGTACGACCCATATCGATGAGCGCTTCTACACCTGCAACGATAGCGATTCCTTCAAGCGGCAGGCCAAGAGCGGTTAAGACCACCGTAGTGGAGATTACGGCTGGTCCAGGTACGCCAGCTACACCAATTGAAGAGATGATACTTACTAAGACCAGTGTAATATAGTCAGTCCAGTTCAGATCAATACCGAATACTTGGGCGGTGAACACAGCCACAATCGCCGGCCAAATGCCACCGCACGCATTAAAGTTGACCGATGCTCCTAACGGCGCAATAAAGCTCGCGATCCGCGGGGAGACATGAAGGCGCTTCGTAATCACTTCAAGATTGACAGGAAGTGTTGCGTAGCTGCTTCTAGTCGTGAAGGCAACGGTAATGGTTGGATAGATTTTGCGGAAGAAACGAATTGGATTCACCTTCGCTACTAATAGAACCAACCCGCCAAAGATAAGAACAAAATGAATAATCATTGCGACATATGAGGTAATGATTACGCTGCCCAGTTCCTGCAACGTTTCCCAGCCATAACGTGCGGTAATTCCTGCTATCAGTGCGAAGACACCGTAAGGCGTCAAGCGAATAATGAATTTCACGACCTGATGCAGTATCAGTGTCAGGGATTCAATAAGATCACGTACAGGTTTCACGGCTTCCGGTTTCTTGGAGCCAATTTTGATTATAGCTACTGCTAGGAAGATAGCGAAAATGAGCAGAGGCACAACCTTACCCGTAGCTGCTTCATTCACAGGGTTAGACGGCACAAGATCCAGAATAACCTGTGAGAAGGTCGGGATTTCCCGGGCGGCAAAATCTGCAGGAACATCCTGTTGTATCCCTTGACCAGGATTGAACAGCAACGCAACCGATAGGCCGATAATAGAAGCGATACCCGTCGTTCCGAGGAACCAGGCGAAGGTTTTGATCCCTATTTTGCGCAGATACTCCAGATTAGTTAAGGAAGAAATACTGTTTAATACGAGTATGAATACTAAAGGGATGACGAGCATGCGAATCAAGCTGACATAAATGCTGCCGAATGTACTGATAGCTTTGGTCTCTAAATCGAAGTATTGAAAGAATATTCCGGCAATAAGTCCGATGCCAAGTCCGATGAGTACCCGAGTACCAAATCCAATGCGTTTACGTGCCAGTAGAAACAAAATTGCAAAAACAAATATGGAAGCTACAAATCCATACCAGTTCGTTTCGATGGCGGATAACAAGTTGTTATCTATGTTCACTACTAATACCCCCTTAAACCTAGTTTTTTAATGTGATTAATCCTATTGAGATCAATCTATATAGAATTTATAGTAAAGTCAATGTAATAATATGTTAAAAATAATCAATCCCGATAAAAACCATGTGAAAAATAAAAATTGATTGACAAGGCGCATCGTCATGAATAATATGGAACTTAATCACAAGCCAATTGGAATCGACTGGACAGCCGGAGATTCAACGAAAGACGCGT
>Ga0153923_100077_pt1 | contig 50133 bp, 51 predicted proteins | sample TSNJ007MetaG_FD_104682 | JGI IMG/M metagenome (GOLD analysis project Ga0153923, IMG submission 104682) | Attine ant fungus gardens microbial communities from New Jersey, USA - TSNJ007 MetaG | ecosystem: Host-associated > Fungi > Mycelium > Unclassified | place: USA: New Jersey, Brendon T. Byrne...
ACCATCTGACAAAGCATTTATTAAACCGACAAGCTTTCCTCCTTCCCAAGCGGTAACAATTGAATGAGACCCTCCGATTGCTTGTAAAAGCTCGTTTGGATACTTGCCAGACTCCCATTCTACTGAAAGAAATAACTCTTGGAGTGCATCCTTAGTGATATCCTCTTTGCTTGAAGCGTAATAAATACTCACCACTGTACCTTCCTTTCATAAAACTAACTACGGCACAACCTCTGTTTTAAACTCCCATATTTCGATGATTTTGCAATCCTTACGAAGCCGTAAAATAATACCGACAAAGCAATTTCGGATTTATCAAAGTGAATAATCACTTTATTTACCTCAATATACTCTTAAAAATATGTATAGAAAATGGATTAACTGAAGTGGAATTTGTATTTATTTACATTAGAGAATTCAGGAGAATACTTTTTTTACCTAAGCATACTAATCCTAAGAGGTTTATAGCGTTAACCTGCCCGTTAGTTGAACAAATAAAAAATGGCTGCCGAAGCAACCGCTAATCCACTAATGTGCCCCGCTTGCTTAATCGACATTACGCACCAGTCCGATAGACTTAGCCTTGCAGGGTTATCTGCTGATTACGCCTCACCGAAAAACCCTTAGCAGACCAAGGAGAGCAGCGACGCGGCGTAGATACGATTTTATAAGATGTCGGCAGCTTTTTCGACTATACTTTCAAATCCTTCTCTTACAGACTATGATTTATTAAATGAGCAATTTCTTTAACTCTCTCCATTGTAATTCCTTCTCTTTGTTCAACTGCAAGTGGATGATTCGTTTGTTCTAATTCTATTAACGGAACAGCACCAACTTCTTGTGTATGTACCATTGTCTTTAACGATAATGTAGTTATTGGATATATTGAAAGTTCAGTCGATAACCAACCAAAATAAGGTTTTTCAGTTTCCCTTCCTTCTACGTGCAATAATTCATTAGATTTCAAAAAGTTTTCTTCACTAAGAGAAACCCAAACACTCCATATAAATTTCTCATCAGTATCAATTATTGGTATTTCAATATGTCCTCTAATAAAGAAATGCTGTTCATCAATTACACAAAAATCTCTAATTAATTCTGTTCTTTTCTCTTCTGGTACAGTGTAAAAATAATATGGCGCTTCACTTCCGTAACATAAAGGAAGTTCACTTAATTCGTTGTTACAGTGAGGGCATTTCATGTTTTTTGCTCCTTATAGTTTCTTGGTGATTTCTTATAAGGTCTTATTCGCGAAATTACTGAGTTATCCTGCCCGTTAGTTCAATAAAATGAACAGCTAGCATCTGCCGGACATAGAAAGACCGCCATTGAAGGCGGTCTAAAATTTATCATTTCTGCCCAACAATAAGTCCTGGAGATATTAATAACCTAAGATGATTCGCTGTAAGCCTAATTAGAGCGTCTCAACCAATTTCTGAATCTTTGAGTGGGAAATTAAATATACAGGACCCATTATTTCTATTTTGCCGTCCTTTACACGCATTGCACTCTCCTGTTCTGCCGCATAAACATCAATCTCTTCAGACAAGGGGAACAGGTAACCTTGAACAAACGTAGCGTAGTCGCGTTTAGAATGAGATTCATAGGCAAAATGATCAAAGCCAATACCATCATAAATAGTACTTGTTTCAACTTCATTGCCAGTGTTTTTCAAGCATAACCATTTTGCAGCCATGTTTATCGCACCGGCGCTGGCACCCATTATAACGGCATTGCTGTTCTTAATAACATTTGATAATTCATAATCCGCCAAAAAATCGTTTTGCAAAACAGGATCTCCACCGCATAAAAAAATGACAGAAGCGTTGTGAATTAATCGCTGGGCCTCTTCCTTCTGCATGCGATAATCAATGAAATGATATTCATCAAAAATAATGTCAGCCTGATTTAACCATGTACATTCAGAAACATCATCAATGTTAATTTGCTCCCCTGTATAACCAGACGGTTCAGCGCTAATCATAACAAGCGATTTTCTGTCTTGTATATCCTCATGCAAACAATGGACCAGCTTCTCTGGAAAAAAATTATTAAACCAACTGAGATAGTAGTGAGTACTCAAACTTAATTACCTCCATATGTATTTTCCACGATAATAAAATGAAGTTACATATTAGTTATCTAATACGTAACTCCAATTATAAACAATAGCTTCTATTAGTAGAATCTTAAGCAATGGTCTCCATTAAAAATTCGATCACCGGGTAAGAGATCATATGCCGATCACGGTAAATCGAGGTAATAGCATCTGGCCGTGTGCTAAGGATTGCCTTCTGTAAAAGGGCTGCTTGAAAGCCTCTTTCTTGTGCACCGTTAATAGTAAAGGTTACACAATGTTCTGCGGCGAAGCCCGCAACGATGATGAATTCAACACCATGTTCACGTAGAAGTTGTTCCAAATCCGTCTTCCAGAAAGCATTAGAGAATTCTTTCGCCATCTGGATATCCGTGGGTGCTACTGTAATTTCCGGTATACTATTTCTTGCTTCTGGATCCGTATCCGCATTCGCCCCTTCCATGTCTTGTATATGGATGACGATTTGGTCCTTCGCACGAAGTAACCCAGACACATGATTAATGTATTCACAAGCCTCACTTACATTTAATTTCTCCATATGATCGTGTAAGAAAAGGTTTTGCATATCAATAATTAGGAATCCAATTTTTATTTTGAACTACCCCTCTCAGAACATATATAGTTTCTATATTAATCTGGATGTAGATTCAGCTCAAGGGAATAAATGAATTAGACTATTTTGTACAATAGCATTATATGTTACGCCATTCCTCTTCATTTAGTTCGTTGTTAATGCCGACCCCAGCTAAGGAGCCCATAGAAGCGGCAATAATGGCTTGATGAAGATGTGTTGCTGCATCACCGGCACTATAAACGCCTGGAACGTTCGTTTTACCGAGATTATCAACGATGACTGTTCCTGTTTCTGTGAGCTCACAACCAATGTCTTGTGGCAAATCCGACCCGATCCTAAGCTTCGGTCTAAAAAATATCCCCGTACATACGATGCTAGTACCATCCTTCAACACAACTTGCTGCACCATGCCATTGTCAGATTCGATCGACTGAATCGGTGAGTCATAGACAGGAATGTTATGTTGATTTAGCTCTTCGCGTTGTGCATCCGTTAAGTCATCAGATCCATTAGTACATATGGTAATCTTTTTCGTCCAACCAGATAACACTTGGGCCATATGCGTTGCATCGGCTCCCTTAACAATTACGACAAGAGGCTGATCTCTTAGTTCCCATCCATCACAATAGGGGCAGATAAAGGCGCTTTTACCATATACGTCTGAGAGTCCCTTAATATCCATCGGGAGGTCCTTCATCCCTATGGCGAAGAGCACCTTTTTACTTTGAAAAGTCTGACCCTGAACCGTCGTAATTTGAAAATCGCCATCGGTTCCCCTAATCGATAGGGCGGTATCTTCCGCAAAAGTAACGGATGGATAGGCACTAATCTGCTCCTTCGCAATCCTCCTAAATTCGCCTGGACTTATAGAATCTCTAGTAAGAAAGCCATGCGTTTCTCGAGTAACCCTATTACGTGCGCGTCCTTCATCAATCACAACCACACTTTTTCTTGCCCTACCTAGCACGAGAGCAGCATTTAGACCTGCCGGTCCTCCACCGATAATTACACAATCATGAGTCATACTAATTCTCCCTTTCGCTTTTCAATTTACATTAAAGATATTAGAGACTTGTGTTATCTCTAATTTTTCCTAAAAAAAGAACGGATCTTACTCCGTCATTATAATTGTTGCCAGATCCACTATTTTCTTGTTTCTAGATACTAAGAATAATTCCTTTAAGTATTCCAATTAAAGACTTTGTGAATCTATAATAACTTTAATAAATCTAAAAGGCAAGGATTTTTCTATTTAATCATTGCCCTCTTGGAATTCCAACTAAATTACCGCAAAAGTGTAGTAGCCCATAAAAACAGCTTGTTGTCAGGATTAACAAATCCCTTTTTGTTTTTATCTAATGTCGATATTTGTTTCATTTCCTCATCAGATAAACTAAAATCAAAGATTTCCAGATTCGCCTTTAATCTTGCAGGATTAACCGACTTGGGAATAACTCCAACATTGCGCTCAATGTTCCATCTTAACATAACTTGAGCCGTTGTTTTACCGTGTCTTTCAGCAATGCTTGTTAATATAGGGTTATCGAATAAATTTTTGTTTCCATGTCCAAAAGGACTCCACGCTACATGTTGGATATTCTTATTCACCATATAATTATGCAAGTCGGGCTGCTGTAAAAACGGATTTGTGTGAATTTGATTTACTGCAGGTACTATTGAGCCATGCTTCAATACATCACTCAGGTGCGTTTGTTCAAAGTTAGACACACCAATGGCTCTGATTTTACCCTCTTTGTACAATTCCTCTAATATCAACCAGCTCTCAACATATTTTGGGGATGGCCAATGGATCAAATAAAGATCTATATAATCTGTCCCCAGTTTTTTCAAACTCATTTCAAAAGCCTGTTTCGTTCTTTTACCATGATCTGAATTCCACAGTTTTGTTGTAATAAATATATCCTTTCGATTTACACCTGATTTTTTAATAGTACTTGCAACAAGTTCCTCATTATGATAAAAAGCGGCGGTATCAATATGCTTATATCCATTTCTCAATGCCCAAATGATTGCATCTTCGTGTTCATTTTTCATTTGGTATACACCCAATCCGACTTTTGGTAACAAAACCCCATTATTTAATAGGTAATTTTCCATAGAATAATCCTCCCATACACTATTATTTTATATCAGCTGAGTCAGTCGATTCTGATAGCATTCCAGCAACTTCTTTCTATTCCTTGAATAAGCTCTGGAGTCTCAATTATTTTTCCATGTTGAATTTCTTTGAAGAAGCTAACAAATGCGCCATAAACAATGCAGATCAATGCATTTGAAGGAAGGGAGCTGAACACCCCTCTCTCTTTACCGCTTTCTATGATTGCGACTAAAAAATTCATAAATCCATCAAACATGCTCCGGCTCTTCTCATTCAAATAATATGACTCCGCATGTGAATCTATAAATAGCAGCGCGTATATATTGCTTTTTGCAAATCCGACCATTTGATAAAACACATGGCGAAATTGCTCACGAATTTCATTTGAGTTTGGAAAATCAGTTTTAATGGTCTCTGAAAACTCCATCACTACTTTTTGAAACAATGAATTAACTAGTGACTCTTTACTTTCAAAATATCGATAAATGGTACCCGCTCCTACTTTTGCCGCTTCCGCAATCATAGGGACCGTCGTTCCATCATAACCTCTTTCTGCAAATAATTTTAAAGCCGCTTTATAAATTTCCTCTTGCTTGTTTGTAGACAATAAAAACACCTCTCTTCCTACGGAATGAATATTCATTCCTCTTTACAATAAAACTCATTTATAAAAAAAGCAATCAGAATATTAGAAACTATTTCCTATAATATGAAGGTAAAAAGACAAATAAGGATGTCTCTGAAGTATTAGCTTCAAGACACCCTTAAGTATAATTTCATAATAAATCCTATAAAAAAGGGAGGCTGTTCTTTCAATTAGAGCTCTACCGTGCGGATTCTGCCGTCTTCTTCATAATGAAGCTCTGTAAATTTCATACTACGTTTATGGTCCACGCCGCCAGACAGCGATGCGTCATGATAGAATAAATACCATTTCTCGTTAAATTCCACGATAGAATGATGAGTCGTCCAGCCAATAACTGGATTCAGGATCGTTCCTTGAAAAACAAAAGGTCCGCAAGGCTTATCACTCACCGCGTAGACGATCTTATGGGTTGTGCCAGTAGAGTACGAGAGATAGTATTTCCCTTTATACTTGTGCATCCATGGACCCTCGAAGTACCTCCTGTCTTCATCACCCGCAAGGATTGAGTTCCCTTCTTCATCAATAATGGTAATCTCCTGAGGGTCAGATTTGAATGTCAGCATGTCTTCACTCAGCTCACCCACCCAAGGACCGTAAGCCGGTTCCTCTGGACCCTTTTCTAGCGCATCTTGTTGAAAAATACCGTCTTGCCACTTTTCTAATTGTCCACCCCATAAGCCGCCAAAATACATGTAGGCTCTTTCGTCCTCTTCCACGAATACGGCTGGATCGATGCTGAAGCTCCCTTCGATATAGCTTTCTTGAGCCTGGAAAGGACCAGACGGAGAAGTAGACGTAGCCACTCCGATACGGAAAATTCCTTCCTTGTCCCGGGCCGGGAAAAACAAATAATACGTCCCCTGCCGGTACGCGGCATCGGGCGCCCACATTTGTTTCGAAGCCCAAGGCACATCCCGAAGATGAAGCGCCTCTCCATGATCTACACAGGGGGATGTAGGATCTTCCAAGGAAAACACATGATAATCCTCCATCGCATATTGGTCACCATTATCATTTGTAGGTCCATCATGGTCAATATCATGGGATGGGTAAATATACAGCTTGCCCTCAAATACATGAGCGGAGGGATCGGCTGTATAGAGATGGGTAACTAACGGTTCATTTTTTGTTGCCATAATAGAACTCTCCTCCTGATTGAGATTACGCCTGTTGATTAGCCAAGCAGAAATGGATTTTACCGTCCTTATAGGGACGGTTCCGTTTCTGCGAGAAATATCAGAACATGAGTAGACATGTGAAACTTATACTTTCTGATATTTCAAAAAAAGGTACACTAAGGCGCTCCTAAAGTATTTTCAGCTAATGTTCTCACATTTCCATAACTATAATTTAGCTAATCAACAAGCCTAGATTGGAATTGATTGGTTCCACGGCGCTGCCTTATTCGAAGCCAGTTTACCGGGGTTATTCTTTGACACCACCAAGTGCCACGCCCGCGATAATGTATCTGGATAACAAGAAGTAAACTATAAACAACGGTAAAGCCGTCAAAGCCAGACCCATATAGATCGAGCCGAACTCCGTTTTGTAGATATCACCTCGGAGCAAGCTTACCATGATTGGCATAGTATATTTCTCCTTCTGTGTCAGCAATATCAGCGGCATGAACAGGTTGTTCCAGTTAGCCACAAAGGCAAAGATGGCTTGTGTTGCTACTGCCGGCATCATCAGCGGTAAGATAATCCGGTTGAAAGTGAAGAATTCACCAGACCCATCTACACGTGCAGCTTCCACGATCTCTATCGACAGAGTTGCGAGCAAGTATTGACGCATGAAAAATACCACCGCAGGTGCAGCAATTGCTGGTAGAATCAGCGGAAGAAAATTGTTGGTCCAATGTAATTTATACATGAACTGATAGAATCCGATTGCGCTCGCTTGGGAGGGAATCATCATCACGCACATGATGAAGGTAAAAAATGGCCCCCGTAGCTTCCAGCTGTAAGTGACGAGCCCATAGGCCGCCAAGGACGAGAAATAGACTGTGCAGAGGGTTGCAGAACTGGCAATAATAAATGAATTCAGGAACCCTTGAAGCGGATCGAAGCTCTTATCGAGCAACACTCGTAGGTTGCTCATCATGTGGCTCGAAGGAAGCAGAGAAAGTCCGCTTTGAATTTCCGGTGTAGAGCGTGTGGCATTTACAAACATGATCCAAAACGGCAGGATACTGAGCACCGCCAAAGAGATGCAAACAACATAGATAATTGTCTTGTTGATCTTTCGGTTAACGGTTCCGCTTTTCTGATTATTTGCCATGTGTTACACCTCCCTCACGGGCTGCTATAGCAGCTTTTCTATTCTTTTGTTTTTGTATTTTTTTAAGTCTTGACGCATCACGGTCACGCATCACGTAGAACAGTATTCCGGCCAATATTGCCGAAATCAAGAACATAATCATGCTCGCTGCTGCAGCACGATTGTACATATAGCTACCCTTGAATGCTTGCCCGTAGATAAACATGGACGTGGTAAGCGTAGAATCGTCCGGCCCGCCTGCAAGGAATAATTGCGGAATATCGAACATGGTCAAACCACCCACCATCGATGTAATCAGTGTGAACAGCAATATCGTACGCAGACTCGGCAGTGTGATGCGGAAAAAGGTTTGAAACCCGTTGGCCCCGTCAATCGATGCAGACTCGAAGAGAGCAGGATTTATACCCATAACGCCAGCAATCAGGACGATCATGGTGTTGCCGTACCACATCCAGAACTGGATGAACGCGACAATGCCCCGTGCTGTCGTCTTATCCTGCAAGAAGAACACCGGAGCGTCGGTCCATCCCAACATTTGAAACAAACTGTTTACAGGACCCATCGGATAGGCGAATAAAGTGCTGAACAACACGGCAATCGTACTCGCTGTGATGATATTAGGCATATAGAGCAGAACCTTGAACAAGCCTTGTCCCTTTATATTGAGACGCTTATTCGTGAACCATGCCGTTAGCAAGAGCGCGAGAAGCATCTGGGGAACGAAGTTAGTAATCCAGAGCAATCCAGTGTTGATCAAAGACTTCCGGAACGAAGGATTATCAAAGAGAAGATCTTTGAAGTTTTGAAAAGGATTATCAAGGATATGGATCGGTTTTGGTATTATTCCTTTCATATCGGTGAATCCAATGACTGCGGTATATAAAATGGGATACAGTGAGAAAATCAGAAATGCCAGGACAAACGGAAAGGTAAAAATATAACCGTATTTCGAATAGTTCACATTTTTGCGGCGCATGCTCTCACCTCTTTAGTTGATATGAAGGGGCGGGATTACTCCCCCGCCCCTCCGAATCCTTCTTATTCGCTTTCAATGCCAAGTTGGTCTTTGACTTGTTGCTTAAAGGTTTCGATCGCTTTGGCACGGTCCTTGTTGCCCGCGGTGTATTCACGCACTTGATCACGCCAGAGCTTGTTGATTGTTTCGTCGTACTGGGTCAAGTTTTTACCTGAAGCGTTTGCATTGGCCGGTACAAACACGTCGAACATGTTCTGACCACCGAGCAGTGGAACTTCACCGTTTGATTTCGACATGACAACGGAGGAAGCAACGCTGTCCTTCGTACCTTGCTCGCCTTCCTTCATGGTACCGTTAGCCCAGTAATATTGGAGTCCCGTTTCGGAGGTGTCGAGTGTAACCCACTTCACAAAGTCTGCAACAGCCTGTTTCTTGGCATCGTCCTTGGTGACGTCTTTGTTGGCAAGCAGCCAAGTGCCACCCCAGAAGAACCCTGTTGGTGGTTCGGAAACCGCCCAGTCGCCATTCGTGTCTTTTACTTGACCGTTCATCACGTAGTTGATGAGCCAAGCAGGACCGAAGAAACCGAAGATTGGTTGGGCTCCAGAGCCTGACATATCGGCGTACCAAGCTTCCGTCCAATCCGTTGTATCGTTGTGGTAGCCATTGTCTTTTAACTTTTTAGAGAGGTCAAGGAACTCTTCCCGCTTCGGATCGATATGAAGCTTGCCATCAACAATCCAACCCTTATCCGAGCTGTTCTCAATTGGATGCCAGATATCTCCGTCGCCGGAAACGATGCCGTATCCTTTAGCTTTCAGCTTCGCGGCTGCTTCGTAGAATTTATCCCAGCCTGGTCCAATTTCATTTTTAATAGTGGCTGGATCGTCGGTTCCAAAAACATCCTTCGCAATGGAGCGGCGATAGATGAAGGCACCGCCAGTCGCTTGATAGCCGAGGGCTTTCAATTTGCCGTCTAGGCTACCGATGTCAACCGAGTATTGAGCGATACCAGCGTCCTTAACCATTTGGTCGTCAAGGCCCAGGTCAGAATAGTTGGCCGAATAGCTGGATGCATCGCCTTGTGTATACTTGAGCACAAATGCTGATTCAGCTGCAAAAATATCCGGGGCATCTTTTCCACCAGCTGCCAGAGCCTGATCAAGAGCAGGCTGATAAGCACCATCAGTGGTTGCAATAACCGTAGTTTTGAACTCAACATTCGCATCTGGATGAGTTTCCATGTACTTCTTGGTCATATTAGGTATCTCATCTGTAAAGCTCCAGAGATTGATAGTGACTTTCTCACCTGTTCCTTTTGATGGAGCTTCGGTAGCGTTTGCTGCTGGTGCAGTCGTTGGGCTTGAGCTAGATGAATTAGAATTAGAATTCGAGTTCCCACCACATGCTGCGAGAGCAGATGACATCACGAGCAATGTAGAGATCCCCACTAAACTACGTTTCATACTTTTCATATCTTTGCCTCCCCTTTTGTATTATTACTTCGGTTTTATGTAACCGCATACATAATTATAGATCCTGCAATCCTTAAGCATAAGGACACCCTCTTTAGGAAAACTTCCACTATTTTTAGATTCAGTTCTATAGAGCGCAAAAAAGAGACGCCAAGGGATCTATCCCTTGGCGTCTCCATGACTCTGTTTATATTTCTGATCATTACTTATCCGCTTTTAGCGCATCATCCTGTTTCTTGATGAATTCTTCTGGTGTGACGGCTTCACCAAACAATGCCTGAATCTGATTCATGTGTATAGTAGATGCGACTGGCTTCATTTGTGTATCCAGATAAAGAGTTACTTTATTAGCCTTATTTAACTCGTTTAATAGATCAATGAACATTTGCGGTAGCTTGATGGCCGCAGTATCTACTTTGGTAGCCGGGATTACGCCTGCATTGACAACAGAATGCTCCCCCCACTTTTGAACGAAAAAGCTGACGAATTCTTTGGCCTCCAAAGCATGCTTAGAATTTTTGGAAACGAATAGTCCAGTGCCCGGACCACCGACCCAATCATCCACGTTGCCTTTGCCGCCTTCAACTGTCGGGAACTTGAAATAACCGATGTTGACTTTAAATTCTTGGGCTATATTTGTTGTGGTCGTGAAATCTGGCAGCTCCCAAGTCCCTGTAACGAACATGGCTGACTTTCCGTTCATGAACTGTACCTTGGCTTCATCATTGGATAATCCGTTGTAGCCTTTGATGAATGTGTTCAGGTTTACCAACTCTTGCACTTGTCTTGCAGCCTCTAGCAAGGAAGGATCTGTGAAGTCCTGATCCGCAACAGCTTTATCCATCAGGTTAGGTCCCCCAATACGATCAGCTAGATACATGTACCAGAAGGAAGCCGGCCAACCGTCCTTGCCTCCAAGAGTAACCGGTGTTATGCCATTGTTATTCAGTGTTCGAATGATAGCTTTGAGATCATCCAAGGTTTGGGGAGGCTGCAGATTAAATTCTGAAAATATTTCTTTATTATAGTAGACCGGAACTATGTTTAGTTCGACAGGAAGGGCATACGTCTTCCCATCAAAGGAGTACCCCTCCGTCGTACCAGCTACGAATTTTCCTTTCAACTCATCCTGTAAAAGATCGTCCACGGCTGCAAACTTATCTCCCCTAACATAAGGATCCATAAAGCCTGCTGCCCAGGTGAATCCGATGTCCGGTAGATCGTTGGAAGCGGCAAGTACCTTCAGTTTGCTTTTATACTGCTCATTTTCAAGAACTTCTGTCTTGATGGTGATATTCGGATTAGCTTCTTCAAATTCTCTGATGATTTCTTTTACCATTTTGTTTTGCGCGGAGTTATTGCTATCCGGCCATAGATGCATCATTTTTAAAGTGATTTTCTCGCCGTCGCTCTTGCTGCTATTCCCCTTATCCCCATTGCAAGCTGTTGTTATCAACAACAATGTTAAGAAAAGGGTGATGGATAATCCGATCCTCTTCGTAGATATTCCCCCCTTGCCGAGCCGTCATTGGATATTCGCTTCTATACCATTCCTCATGGAAGAACGATACTGCCCTGGACTCATTCTTTCGTATTCCTTGAACAGCTTGTTGAAATATTTAACCGTCTGGTAACCCGTAAGGCTGGCAATTTCTGCTATAGGCAGATTCGTTTTCAGCAGTAATTCCTTCGCTTTCTGCAATTTTCTACGGGCGACATATTCGCTGAAATTCATCTGGCATTGCTCTTTGAAAAGAGAACTGAAATAGCTCCCGTTCAGATGAACAAGTCCGGCTACTTCCTGTAGACTGATCGCCTCTTCTATATGCATTTCCACGTAGTCTATCGCCTGACGGACCGGATCGCTTAATGCGGCATCTTCATCTCTTATGGCCATTAATTGTGGATCAGCCATCTTTCGCATGAAGCCGATATGTTCCTGCTCCTCCCCTGCCTTCAGGGCATTCTCCACAGATGCGATTAGCTTTTCCCGGCTGGCTGGCTTGAGCAAATATTCAACTACGGACAACTGAATCGCTTGCTGAGCATACTCGAACTCGGCATGACCGGAGATGAGAATAACGGATGGCTGACGCTGTATTTTTTTATCCCTAATTTGGCTAACTAAAGAAAGACCACTGATTCCCGGCATGCGGATGTCCGATATCATGAGCTCCACTGGTATTTCCTCCAAAATTTCAATAGCCGAGATCCCATTGCTTGCCGTAAGGATTTCATAATGACCGGCTGCCCACACCTCTAGTATTTTCTTCATTCCTTCTCTAGATCTCGGTTCATCGTCGACAATAAGAATTGTTCGGCTTCTCATGACATTTTGTCTCCTCGAACAGGAATTTTGATGTTTATACGGGTACCTTGACCTTTTTGGCTATCGATGGTCATTGCCGCACCCTGCTCATTCTCTCTCGAAAAAAATAGTTGAAGCCTTCTATGCACATTAGCGATTCCGACACCGGAATCTTTTGAAGAAGATACCTTTCCGCTATCCAGCCCTTCCACAAGAGAGCGCAGCATCTCCTCGTCCATTCCCATCCCGTCATCTTCCACCGTAATGGTGACCCATTCTTCATCTCCAGCAACCGTTAGCTTTATCCATCCCGGTTCAATCTTGCTCTCGACCCCATGCAATATGGCATTCTCTACAAGGGGCTGCAGCAACAGTCGGGGTAACTCCACATTCGAAAATTCAGGAGGAGCCTCAATTTCCCACTCCAAGCGATCTTCAAATCGCATCTTCATAATAAGCAAATATCGCTTTACATGCTCCAGCTCATCCTGTAACTTCACCCATCCCCCTTTACTCGAGCCGGTGATCGTATAACGGAATAAATCAGACATGGCGACAACATACTCTGCCAGTTGATCTTCATCCCTATCCAACAATGACCAGTACAGAACATCTAGGGTATTGAACAAAAAATGCGGATTAATCTGCGCTTGAAGTGCCTTCAACTCCGTATGACTCCGGGATAACTCCTTCTCATAAACTAACTGGATCAGCTCGTTGATATTATCAACCATTTTGTTATAAGAATAATTCAGTTCCTGGATTTCCATAGTGGACGATACGTTTTCGATAGGCTTCAGGATGCCTAGACGTGTACTTCTCATAGCTTTGATCAATCTGAACACAGGTCTGGTAATAAGGATAGACAGGAAAAACGAAAGCAAGGTGAACAGTAAGGTACCCATCAAGGCCGATACGACAATGGTCGTCCGCAAGACCGAAATCCCCTTGGTGATGACGTTAACCGGGGTTAAGATGAGTAGCGTCCATCCTGTCACGGAAGACCGCTGTTTGACAACGATAAAGGACCGTTTGCCGATGGAAACATTCTGATCGTCAGATTCCTCCACCAGCTTTGCTGCTGTCTTTTGTGAAATACTGTCATCGTTAGACGTAATAAACTGCCCATCAGGAGCGAGGAGTAATACTGTTTCTCCGTCCCCTTCCCCGGATAAAGAGTCTTTAAGTGCAAACTTGTCTCGGTCTGAGCGAATGAGTAAATAGCCTCCAGTTGTGAAATGCCGATCAATAAGGCTGATCTGTCGAATCGCCACAAGCGATGTAGGATCGAGCGGATCAATACCGAACCAAACGAGACTGCCTTCCTTTCTCGTCGCCATTTCGATCCAATCCTTGGGTACCTTATCTCTAAGGGTGCTGCCGTCGAGAGGATACAGCCTCACTCCGTCTTTATTATAAAGCTCAACAGATTTGATGCCGTCCGTGTAGATTTGGACCAGATTTATAATAGATGGCAGCGCTTGCCGTTCCGTAAAGGTAGCGGGATGACCCTCTATATCGCGTAAAAGGAGTTGCTGAATATAATCGTTAGTCGAGACCAGCGTCGTCAGAGAATTAATCTGTTCGAGAACGCTTTCCAAACGGCCGTTAGCCTGAATCGCGGTTTGCTGAATATGCTTCTCCGCATTGTTCTTGAGTAGCGTCGAGACTGAATGGAACGTAATCCCTCCAACGAACGTCAGAATGATGAGCATGACGGCGAGAAAACCGAGCAACATTTGATTTCGCAGCGTATTTAACTTTAACATCGACAGTATCCGCCGCATGCAGTCTCTTCCCCTCTTTGTCATATGAGCATGAGATGATCGCCCCTATGCGTAAAAAGTAAGGGCTTTCAACCTTTTCAGTCATTATATTAGCATGTTTGCTAATGATCCGCTAAGAAAGAATTATGGATTCGACAAAAAGAACTAATATTTTCGCCCCCAATATCGACAGACGGGGTCATTAGCTCCATTTCTAGCAACCTTTTATGTAGGAGTGTCTTACTCCTAATTAAAAAAATCCCGATGATGTATTCATCATCGAGGCTAACTAATTTATTATTTTCGCCAAAAAGTTGAACAATCTGCCTTATCCATAATGTTAAACTCGATCATTTTCTCAAGTAATGAGAAATCAACCGGACTATCCCATCGGATCCGTAACAACTGCTTGGTGTGATCATAGCCTGCCTGTACAATTGCATCTGAGAAATGATTAATCCCTGCGATTTCAGGCGCAACAGCCATATGTTGTTTGGATACGCTAAAGCCAATAATATAGGTGTCGTGATCAGTGAACATAGGCTGATTCCACGCAATTTTTGGTTTTAAATCTGTGAATTTCTTAGTTACCCAAGCCAACACCTCTTCCATTCGCTCCCGATGCTGCGGGTTATCAATTTGCGCTAAATAGTCTACAAAAACCTCCATGTCGATCACTCCTAACCTCAAAATCGCCTTTTGTTCAGGCGTAGTTACAAAAAAACACCCCGTTAGATAATCATATCTAACGGGGTGTTAGGGTGCAACTTTTTATAAACGGTACTATTGTTTGGGAAAGGTTATAACCTACTCCACAGTAACGCTCTTCGCCAAGTTACGTGGTTTATCCACGTCATGACCTAGCGCAAGAGAAGCATAATAAGACAATAATTGCAGAGGTACTACAGACAACGCTGCTGTCAGCATTGGCAATGTCTTAGGAATAACAAACACTTGATCCACTGATCTAAGCAGGTCAGTCAAATGCTCTTGGTGAGTGATTGCAAGCACGTCTGCGCCGCGAGCTTTCACTTCTTTGATGTTGCTGACGGTCTTCTCAAGCACAGCTTCCTGAGTTGCCAGGGCAATAACCGGAACGCCTTCCTCAATCAGAGCTAACGTACCATGTTTCAATTCACCTGCAGCATAAGCTTCGGAGTGAATATAAGAGATTTCTTTCAGCTTCAAGGAACCTTCTTGAGCAACAGCATAATCTACGCCGCGGCCGATGAAGAACAGGTTCTTGTGCTCAGAAATTTGCTCTGCATAACCTTTGATCGCTTCTTTTTGAGCTAGGATCTCTTCCACTTGTTCTGGTAGAGCTTGCATAGCTGCTAGAATCTTAGCCACTTGAGCTTCGGTTTGTGTACCGCGAACTTCAGCCAAGTAAAGAGCAAACAATCCGAAAGCGACCAATTGTGAAGTGTAGGCTTTGGTCGAGGCAACAGCAATTTCTGGACCTGCCAAGGTTACCAACACATCATTCGCTTCGCGAGCAATAGAGCTGCCCACTACGTTTGTGATTGCTAGAACATGTGCACCGTTAGCTTGCGCTTCACGAAGAGCTGCCAAAGTATCTGCAGTCTCACCGGATTGGCTGACAACGATAACCAAAGTTTCCGGGGTCACGATTGGTGAACGGTAACGGTATTCCGAAGCAATGTCATTCTCTACTGGAATACGAACCAAAGATTCGATCATAGTACGTCCTACCACACCAGCATTGTATGCCGTTCCGCAAGCAACAACTTGGATGTTACGGATGTTTTTGATTTGTTCTTCTGTGATGTTCAACTCTGGCAAAACAACTTTGTTGCCTTCAGCATTAATACGACCACGCATAGTGTCGCGGTAAGCCTTAGGCTGCTCGTGGATTTCTTTCAACATGAAATGCTCGTAGCCGCCTTTTTCTGCGGTAACTGCATCCCAATCGACAGTAATCATTTCCCGAGAAATAAAGTTTCCTTCAATCGTCATCAGTTCGACAGCATCTCTTGTCAAGACTGCCATTTCGCCGTCGTTCAAAATATATACGTTACGGGTATATTCAAGCAATGCAGGAATATCTGACCCGATAAAGTTTTCTCCTTCGCCAAGACCGATAATGAGCGGACTCGCTTGACGCACAGCCACCAATTTGTCTGGTTCATATTCAGTCAGGACGCCTAATGCAAAAGCACCGCGCATGAAGGTAATCGCTTTTTGCACAGCTTTCACGATATCTCCATCATATTCGCGAGCAATCAGGTGTGAAATAACTTCTGTATCTGTTTCGGAGACAAAGTGGCATCCGCCAGCGATCAGTTCTTCTTTCAGATCCAGATAGTTTTCGACAATACCGTTATGAACGACCGAGAACTTCATGCTGTTATCCGTATGTGGATGGGAATTCTCATCGGATGGTTTACCGTGAGTTGCCCAGCGTGTGTGTCCGATACCTGCGCTACCTGCCAGTGGGCTGCCTTCCAGCTTCGACTGCAGATTCGCCAAACGGCCTTGTGCTTTCACTACTTGCAGTCCTTCCCCAGTGAATACAGCAATACCAGCAGAATCATATCCCCGATACTCCAGCTTCTTCAATCCTTCAACCAAGATCCCCTGCGAATTCTGATTACCAATATATCCTACAATACCACACATTATTATTTCCCCCGTCCGAGTTATCGTAATGTGGCGGCATAAGGAAAGAAACGTGCCGTGCGGCATGTTTTTGAGAAAAAGCAAATATTCTGTTGTATTTTTGGATCAACAAAATAAACTGTCACTTACATCTTATGTTCATGAAATGCACAGCCTTCTTCTCTGCCGTGGCAGAATCAACGTGTTTCTTTACGATGCGCGCACACATGAATTTTATATTTCTTATGCACCCATGAAAACGTTGTGTGAAAGGTCGCCCTTCCATTTTCCGTCTCCATTTACGGCTCTGGTGCATCACCGGGAGGTCCCCGCCGAACATTTCGAACACCTCCACCTCGTCAGCTTACGTCTGCCGTGATCCGTTTAAGCCCTTGTCTACATAAACATGTAGCAGCAGCTTTCCCTTCTCCCCCGCGCTCGACCAAGCTCTGGCGCTTGCTATTGCAAACCTCACAATCCCCGCTTTCCTTCTAGAATGACACTTAATCTATTATATGCACCTTACATTACTTTGGCAATGCTGCACTAACCTAAATTTCACAAATCCCTGTTCAGACGATCCATCCAAAAATAATAAACACCGGTGTAACGAGTCCGAATCGCTCTCTACACCGGTTATATAGGTATGGTAATGAATTATACCAATTCGCGTTGAACAACTTCTACAATTTGATTCACATAAAGATCTAGATCTGCCTTATCAGGGCCTTCTGCCATGACGCGAATCAAAGATTCCGTGCCGGACGGACGTACAAGCACACGGCCATTGTCGCCTAGCTTGCCTTCTACTTCAGCGATAGCTGCTTCGATAGCCTGGTTGTTAGGATAATTGGTCTTATCTTGTACACGAACATTGACTAGTACCTGCGGGTATTTCGTCATCATGCTCTTAACCTCGCTAAGCTGCTTACCGGAAGCTTTAAGCGTATCTACCAGCTGGATAGCCGTCAGAATACCATCACCTGTTGTATTATAATCAAGAAAGATAACATGTCCAGACTGTTCTCCACCTAGATTAAAACCACCTCGGCGCATTTCTTCCATCACATACCGGTCGCCTACAGCTGTTTTAGCAGTGTTCAGGGATAATTTCTCGGTAGCCTTGTAGAATCCGATATTACTCATAACCGTTGATACAATCGTGCTATCTTTCAGCTTACCAGCACGATTCATTGCATCCCCACAAATACAGAGAATAAAGTCTCCGTCCACTTCATCGCCTTTATTGTCGATCGCAATCAATCGGTCAGCATCTCCGTCAAAAGCAAGTCCCAAATCCGCTCCATGACGTAATACTTCCTCACGTAAAGTCTCTGGATGTGTCGAACCAAATCCAGCATTAATATTCAATCCATCAGGCTCAGCACCAATAGAAATAACCTCAGCGCCCAGCTCTCTGAACAATCTTGGTGCAAGTTCATACGCTGCGCCGTGAGCACAGTCGAGTACAACCTTAATTCCCTTGAAATCTTGAGAAATGGTTGTCTTCAAATACTCCAGATAAAGGTACTTGGCGTCATTATCAACCGTAACCATACCTAATCCAGAGCCGATAGGACGAGGCAATTCATCAACTTCAGCATCCATTAGTTCTTCAATACGCAGCTCAGTTTCATCCGTAAGCTTGAAACCATCTCCGCCAAAGAACTTAATGCCATTATCTTCAACCGGATTATGTGATGCCGAAATCATGACCCCTGCATCTGCCTTTAATAATCTCGTAATATAAGCAACAGCAGGTGTACTCACTACACCTATACGGATTACATCTGCCCCAATAGACAGCAAACCAGCAATAAGAGCCGATTCCAGCAAAGGTCCGGAAATACGTGTATCCATCCCAATGACAACCTTTGGTTTATGCACATTACCCGCTAGTACATATCCTCCACAGCGACCAATGCTATAAGCCATTTCTGCAGTTAATTCACGGTTTGCTACTCCCCGCACACCGTCAGTTCCAAAATACTTCCCCATTATTTTTCTCCTTTGAATACGCTACATTAGCTTAATGTTCTATCCTATGATTTGAATACTATTTTGGTGTACCTTTGGGACATATCCTAAAAGACGTATTTCAATAAAAGGTTACGTGCCCCCTGTACCTACCGGATTCTCGGAATTCGTACTTGTATTTCCTGTGCCATTATTCTCTGGACTGCTATCCGTGGGGACAGGCGTCGCTGTAGCTCCAACTTCTCCGCTATGTGTAGGCTTCTCAGTGGCCTCCTCATCGCCTATAACAGGTTCAGAGCTTGGCTCAGGAGTAGTTACACTACCCGTGTCTGGATGAGGCGTAGGCACCGGCGTTGCAGGTGACAGCAACTGTACAGTTACCGTAAGAGGCACACTTGAATTAGCCAGTGCGATGAATTTAGGCAGTGATACCCGTAAAGAAACCTCGTGAGTCCCGGCAGTCAGGCCAGTCACATCAGCCACAACACCTATATCGTCTTTATTTAGTTGATTTAGCAAAGTAGGTGCACCTGTTAAGGTAAGGGCTATATCCTTGCTTGTTGGATTAACAATACTGCCTTCAAACTCATCACCGACACCCTGTAACTTAATGGGTACCGCTTCAACCGTCCGTTCAGCAATTTCTGAGATCGTTAATGAAACGTTCACGGTTTCAGGCATTACTTTCTCAGTTCCTGCCGGAGGTTTCAGTTCTACCTTCAGCTGCTTCGTTCCTGCAGAATCTATAGCGCTAAGATCGACACTTGCTTCATAGGTAGATAATGCAGCTAATACATTGGCTTGACCATATACCACGACTGATTCCAGCTCAGGTGTCACATTTGATAAAACGAGAGAACCCGGAAGTTGTCCGGTAAAGCCGATATCCAGCGGTAAGCTCTTAAAAGGCAAGGTAATTGGCAACTCCACCGAAACGGTAGCCGGCTCAATGACGGCATCCTTTACTTCTTTTCCTTCATTATCATAAGCATGCAGCTTCAATTTCTTCTCTTTAAAGGTTTCGTTTTCGCCATTTAGCTCAATAGTGCCTTGTACCTTCACCACTTTGCTTAACTCATTATCTGGCAGCGTAACCTCAACAGTATCCGTAGGCTGCAAGACTGGGGTACCTAATTGATACCCCGCTGCTGGTTCTCCCTTGGTAACCAATGTTATGGGAAAAGACTTTGTATTTCGCAGCTCTACATGTACGTTGACCTCTTTAGGAGTCATTCTGACAAGAGTTACCCCTCTAGGTAATGAATATGAGAGTGGCAACGTATTATCTCCAGGCTCAACCTTACTTAGATCAAGGGTCACTTTGTAGTCGTCCGAGAACTGAAAAGAGATATCCGAGTTCTTCCCCTTAACCTCCATACTCACACTATCTACATCCTTGTATTCCAGTACAAATTTATCTTTATCTAGACCGATCTCTTCGATCTTTACATTCTCAATAATCTTCGATTTAGTATCGACCGTGGTCTGTCCAACAGGTGCAGTGTCGATACGAACCATAGTAAACAGTATGATCCCAAATGCAAGGGCTAGAATCTTATTGAAATTGTTATTGCTCATCCACTTATCCATGATTTTTGTCCCCCTTCCGTTTCCAGAAAGTTGAACCTTTCTCCTTCAGCGATGAACTTACACTCAGCTCTTGATGGAGCTTCGAAATCATTGATTCTTCCTTAATGTCCCTTACAATTTGACCATTGATGGCCAGAGAAATCTGTCCTGTCTCCTCCGAGACAATGACAGACACCGAGTCCGCAACCTCACTAATCCCGATAGCCGCGCGATGTCTTGTCCCCAGTTCCTTGCTAATAAAAGGGTTCTCGGACAAAGGTAAATAACATGCAGCTGCGGCGATCTGATTCCCCTGCATAATAAGGGCTCCGTCATGCAGAGGGGTGTTAGGTATAAAGATGTTAATCAGCAACTCAGAGCTGACTAAAGAACGCATGGCGATACCCGATTCCGTATATTCATTAAGGCCTGTCTCTCGCTCGAATACGATTAATGCCCCTATTTTTCTATGTGATAAATAATTTACGGCTTTAATCACTTCGCCAATTAATTTACTGAGTTCTTCATCACTTTCCCCAGCCCGTCCGAAAAATTTACCTCGTCCAAGCTGCTCCAGTCCCCTTCGTAGTTCCGGCTGAAAGATGATAAAGACCGCCAGCACCCCGAATGTAAACATTTGATTCATTAGCCATTTGAGCGTATAGAGGTCTAGCATGGTACTCACAGCCCAAATCAAAACCAGGACCAGAATCCCCTTCAGCAGCTGAATCGCTCGAGTTCCGCGGACCATATTAAGCACTTTATAAATAATGTAGCTGACGATCAGTATATCAATAATATCTTTAATGGAATCTTTCCATGTTAAGTCTGTAAAATAACTCATTGCCTAAAACCCCCGTCATTTCATATTAGCTGGGTTTATGTAAAATGTCTGTTAGATCTGTATCAATATCTAGGTTATAACGTTCGGGCTCCAGTTGCAAGTTTAGCCCCTCACCCATTTTCTATTTTTTCTAAATTTAGGCAACAAAAAAGCGCCATCTTTCCGGAAAAAGAGGCGCAAAATAATATTCCAGCTCAAGGTAACCACTGTCGCTTTCTTTAACGGTAGGCAACTTCAGAGAACATGTTCGTCACTTTATACCAGAGCCAACTTACCGCTTGGTCTATGCTTTTGACTTGCCCGGAAATATGAGCTGTTGAAGCCTGATACAGAGAACCGTCAATGACTGTTACGTTGCCGTTCACTTCCCCATATACCTGTGCTTTACCATTCTCTATGGTAAGGTCGCCGGTAATAATCTTGCCGGAAGGTACGATAACAGTATCCCCTTTGATAACCACTTGATCCAGATCTGCACCTCTAACTACAAGTTGTCTATCTGGGCTCCAAAAAGTTACGGAACTCATCAGCATTACGACAAGAAACAGAGATGCCGCTGTAAGTGCAGGGTGTCTCTTGATCCAGGTAACAAAAGCATTTTCTTTCTTGGTCTTTGGCAATGAACTCATTATCCGGCTCACAAGATCATCTGAGGCAACAGGATTCTGATGCATTAGGGAGAACATCAACATATCTGTCTGTTCTAATTCTTTAAACTTTGCACGGCAATCTGGACAGGATAGAAGATGCTCCTTCAACTCCCTCTGCTGCTGATCGGGCAAGTCGTCATCCAAGTAGTCGTGCATCATAGAGACGGCCAGTTTGCATTCCATAGGAGCCAATCCTTTCATGAGTGCTATTTAATTATCCTAAGACAAAGGGTCAGGACACATAAGACTTGCTTAACTTACATACGTCGCTCTCCCAAAGATGTTTCATAAAAAAAATCTATTTTTACATTTTCGGGCCTAATTTTTTACGTAAAAATTCGCGACCTCGGTGTACACGCGTCTTAATCGTGGTTACAGGCATGTCGAGCACATCACTTATTTCCTGAAGCGACAAATCCTGCAGGTATCTAAGAATCATCACAGACCTGTATTTCACAGGCAGACTGTCAATGGCCTCATAGATTAGCCCCTGCGTCTCAGAGAGCAGTAATTCGGTCTCAGGTGTTACATTATCACTTGGAATCATCGAATAGCCGTCAAGGCCCTCCTGATCGTTCATATCTGCATCGAGCGAATAGGTTGGTTTCCGTTTGCGTAATCTATCAATACAGAGGTTCGTACCAATCCGATAAATCCAGGTAGAGAACTTCTGTTTATCATCATACCGATCCAAGTTTCTATACACACGCAAAAAGGTCTCCTGAACTATATCCTCCGCCTCATGGCGATTGTTCAGCATCCGGTACGCCAGATGATATATTTTGTCTTTATATAGTTCCACAAGCTCGGCAAATGCCCTTTGGTCGCCTTTTAAGGCGAGCTTTGTCAATCTGCCTTCCAAATTCTCCACCTGTTAACTCCCCCAGACTTGCCGCCCTTGGTATTTATTTTTAAATATCCACGGTACAAGCAATTAAATCGTAATTCAAGTTTGTGTAAAAATCAAGGATTGTATTGTAACCTTCTCTGTAAACTGAGTTAAAAACTGGACAACTTGGTATAGGTGATTAAGTGCAGCTTCGAGAAATATTTGGACTTCCGGTCGCTGTTATTGTCAGATTTCCTGATTTAAACCGCTACTTGCGGTAGAAATCTGACAATAAAGGCGATCGCTAACGCTCTTACAGTTCCAAACATTCTCTACGCTGCTCCATCACCTGAATAATAAGTGCCACACTATTTACCTTCGCTTACATCTCGGTTACTTGGGTAGGGCCTGAAAGATCAATATTGGGCAAAGCACCACAATATTTTTCAGGACAAAAGAATCACTTCGCAGCACAATATTTAGTTTATGAGCAAAGTAGCTCGTATTAAGCAACAAAATCATCCCGTCGGTTAAATAGGCTTCTGTTAGTTTAAATTTGTCGCATATGGAGCAGACATTGTTATACTTTCCGCAGGGTTTTCGGTGAATTGGCGAGTAAGAATTCCAGTGTAGGTTGAGGGTTTCATTTTGATGGAACGAGTTTTAGGGAAAACCTCCCTATAAATTAGATCACAGCTATTTTATGACCAAGTTATAAGGAATTTCTCCCTGTATATTGGTCAAATTCAATTAATTACACCAAGTTCAGCTGATATAAAGGGAACAATTCCCTATATTTTATCGAAATGAGCTTGAAATACCGATTTATAGGTAATAATCCCCTTTAATTTAGCATTTTGACCCTGAAGCAGAGAAATATGAAACTTAAAAATGTTTATGTGTGCGAACAGACAGTAATTCCTATAAAGATGCAAATAAACACGGGCTCCAGCGCTCCTTTTGTGCATCCTTTGCACACATTCCTGGCAAAGTCCATAACGCGTGTGCCACAGCGTATCGCTTTATTCTCGGTCTATGATTCTGCTATCGTAATTTCCTATACAAGCACAAAAAGTCCGCCCCAATAAAGGGCGGACTCTTTGTGTTAAGACTATATCAGCCGGTATTCCGAAGACCAGCGGCAATGCCATTGATGGTAAGCAATACTTCGCGGAGCAATTCGCTATCGTCTCCATCGATTTCACGGAGCGCTCTAAGCTCAGATAGCAATTGAACCTGCAGGTAGCTAAGCGGATCAACGTAAGGATTGCGGAGTCTGATCGACTCCTGAATCACAGGGACGTTATCCAAGATATCCTGCTGGCCAGTAATCTTCAGGATCAGCTCAGATGTCAGTTTGAATTCATCTTCAATCTGGCCGAAGATCCGTTGACGCGCTTCTTCGTTCTTGCCCATGCTGGCGTATTCCTTAGCAATGATCAAGTCCGCTTTTGAGATAGCCATTTGCAGCGTATCTATCAGTGTAGTAAAGAATGAGAAGTTCTCATACATATGCTGCATTACCTTCAGATTCTCTTCCTTACCCTCATAGAAACTCTGCAGTCCGGTTCCAGCAGCATACCACGCTGGAAGCAAATAACGGCTTTGTGTCCACGCAAATACCCATGGAATTGCACGCAAGTCTTCAAAGCGGTCACTGTTCTTCCGTTTGGAAGGGCGTGAACCAATATTAAGCTCTCCAACCTCAGGCAGAGGTGTGGATTCTTTGAAATAAGTCAGGAAGTCCGGATCACGGAATATCAAATCCTGATATTTGTGAAGCGAAACTTCAGAGATACGGGCAACAATCTCTTCCCACTTCTCTTCATATAAATCCGCTTGTGGAATTCTCGCATTGATCGCTGCAGTCACAAGCGCAGATGTCGCTTGCTCTAGACTGCGGTAAGCAATCCCTTGCATCGAATAACGGGAGGAGATAACTTCTCCCTGCTCGGTGATCTTAATGCCGCCGCCAATCGTCGAGGCTGGCTGAGCCAGAATGCTGCGGTTAAGCGGCATGCCGCCACGGCCGAGCGCTCCACCACGACCGTGGAAGAACTTCAGCTTGATTCCGAACTTATCGGCTGTAGCTGTAATCTCTTTCAGAGCAACACGCAGTTCATAGTTAGCAGTAACCACGCCGCCATCTTTGTTACTATCTGAATATCCAAGCATGATTTCCTGCAAATCATTCATTGCTCTTACTGCATCGCGGTAGATAGGCATGCTGAGCAATCTATTCATAATTTGTGGTGCTTCATGCAAATCATCAATTGTTTCAAAAAGTGGCACAGCTTGCAGCGTACATACGACTGTACCGTCATTATCTTTGCGGAATAGTCCTACCTCTTTGGAGAAGACCATAACCTCCAGAATATCGCTTGCCGCTTCTGCCATACTGATCAGATAACTAGTGATACATTGTTTGCCGTACTCTTCTTGCGAAGCGAAGATCGTCCGGTACACTGCAAGACATTCCTCTGTACCCTCACTATACGTCTGATAAGAAGAAGTGATTGGACGTGGATCATTCAACAGCTTCTCCAGTAGCTCAATCTTCTCATCTTCAGACAGTTTGGAGTAATCCGGCGTAATGTTCATTTTCGCCAGAATTTCAGTCATAGCATTCTCATGTTCTTGACTGTGCTGACGCACATCAAGTGTCGCCGTATGGAAACCGAACAGCTCCACTTGGCGGATCAATTTCTTAATATAAGTGTCGGCCACATAATCGGCATAGTGATGCCGTAAGCTGCGGTCAATCACGTTCAAATCATCGATAAACTCTTCTGGTGTAGAATAACGCTCAAGAGTATCTTTTTTCTCATCATCCAGAACATTTTGTGTCTTGGAGATCATATAGCTAAGCTTAATACGGTAAGGTTCATTGTCATTGCGCCATTCTTCCATCTTGCCAAGATTAATGATCTCACGATCAGCTTCAATGGATTCTACTAGCTCAGGCGTCACCTTAACAATACTTGTGCTAAAGCTTAGATATTTCATGAGTTCACGCATAATCCGTTGATATTCCCGAATCGCCAGCTTACGCTGCATGCGCAAGGTCTGTGAAGTAACTGTAGAAGTTACCGAAGGGTTACCGTCACGGTCTCCACCAATCCATGAGCCAAAACGCAAGTAGGTTGGTACATGCCAATTCTGCCCTGGGTAGTATTTACTGAGACAACGTTCAAGTTCTTGATAAACATCGGGCAATACATGGAAGATCGTCTCATGGAAATAGTACATCCCATTACGTACTTCATCGAGTACGGTAGGCTTACGGTCACGCAGTTCATCCGTTTGCCATAGCGTAATCACTTCATTTAATAGCTTCTCACGGAGCTGTTCACGCTCCCGGAAGGTTAAGGTAGGGTTATCCAGACCCATAACATCATCAGATATCCGCTTATGAATATCGAGAATAGCACGGCGCATAGCTTCCGTTGGATGTGCCGTCATTACAAGTTCCAGAGATAATCCTGCAATAATCTCGTTAACTTCCTCATGAGAGAAATCACGTTCACGAAGCTCTTTAATCGCGCTTTCTATAGAACCGGGTTGGACTGTCTCCCCAGCTGAACGTTCATAGTCACGTTTGCGGCGAATCCGATGGTTCTGTTCGGCAATATTCACGAGCTGAAAATAAATAGCGAACGCTCTTATTACCTGATGACGGTTCTCTGGATCCAAAGAATTGATTAACTCCTTAAATTCACTGTGCAGTTCAGGTAAAAATAGTGAGCGCAGCGATTTACTGGTTTCGCGAATTTTCTCCACGATCTCTAGTAGTTCGTTACCGCCTTGGTGAACCAAGACCTCTCCTAAAATGTTCCCCAAGAACCGTACGTCCCGTCGCAGCAGATTGTTAGAGTTGCTTTTGCTGACGGTAGTCGTAAGTTCGGTCATGCTGCTCCCCCCATTCTCTTCCGGATCAATGTGTTAATTATTGTCTGTCTAAAAATCGCCTATTAAAGCTTTCCTCATATCATACAATAAAACTGCGTGAAAATCTCCAACTATTTTGCGCTGTAAAGCGACACAGTATCTAAGATTATACACCAATTTCTCAATTTATACAGTCCTTATATTTTATGTATTCTTTCTTATATATAATGGCTCTAGCATACCTTCATTATGTGTATTTAAATACGGAGCGTTCGAATCTGATCGATGAACAGGCCAATAAGCGGAGAATAATGACGATCGCGATTATACGAATAATAAATATGTCTTTGAAAATTATAATCTGGAATGGTGCGCATTAGCAATCTTCCTCTGGCTACCTCATCCTCCACAGCAAGACGCGATATAAACGAAACGTACTTTCCACTCATAAGCGATTGCTTTATGGCCTCCAGTGAATCCAGTAGAATATAGGTCCTCGGTTCATTCCCTTCACGCTCAAACCATTTATCCGTCAGTTGGCGTGTACTCGACTCTTTGTCATGTAATATAAAACTTGCTGAAGCAATCATAGCCGGGTTTAGATTAGTAAATGAGGCAAATTCATGAGATGGCGAAAAAACAAGCACGAGCTCGTCCTCACACAAGGCTTGAGTATGCAGATCTGGTAGATAAAAAGATTCTGTAGACAAAATACCAAGGTCAATCTCATGGCTAGCCAGCATTTCTTTGATTACAGGGGAAGGCTTAACCGATAAAGAGATCGTAATCCCCGGATGTTGTTCTCCAAACAGCCCCAATATTTTCGGAAGAATATAAGTAGCTGGAACGTAACTGGCACCAATCTTAAGCGTTCCTCGCCCCGCCTGACTGAACTCTTTTACAACCCGCTCCGCTTCTGCAGCTAGTGCATTGATTTTAGTCGCATAATGAAGAAACGATTTTCCACTCTCCGTAAGAATCATTTTATCCATTCTGGATTCAAATAACTTCTCCCCCAATTGCTGCTCTAAATTCTTCAAATGGTACGTAACGGTGGGCTGCTTCAGTCCGAGTTTATCGGCTACTGTAGTTATTTTCTTATGTTTATTTAGCAATTCTACGATTTCCAGCTTGATTAAATTAAGGTTCATTATCATCCACTCCTCGCCTATTCACTAAACAGTAACATAGAAGAATTCTATGAATGTTAAAATAAATCGGCAAAAAAGTTAATATCACAGTTACATTCAGCAAATATAGCGGGAATTCTTTACCTTTACACTAAGAACAAGCTTAAGAACAGGCAGGTAGATAGAGATGAAGGAAATTACAATCCACAGATTGGAAAAGAAATTCGGAGATGTGCATGCCTTGAAGGCTGCAGATCTGAAGATTCCCGCTGGAAGCTTTACGACATTACTCGGTCCTTCAGGTTGTGGAAAGACGACACTACTCCGTCTGATTGCTGGGCTAGAAACACCGGATGCTGGAGAAATCCTAATGGATGACGAGTTTATTTTCTCAGGCAACAAAAAAATTAGTCGTCCCATCCATAGCCGCAACTTTGGCATGGTCTTTCAAGATTTCGCGCTCTGGCCGCATTTAACTGTCTTCGAGAATGTCGCCTTCGGACTTCGTGCCTCTAAGCAGAAAAAGGATTTACGGATTAGGGTTCAGCAAGCCCTTCGATCCGTAAAGCTGGAAGGACTCGAGCTACGCTTTCCCCATCAGCTGTCCGGTGGACAACAGCAACGGGTTGCTTTTGCCAGAGCTGTAGTTACTAGACCCCAACTCGTATTGTTCGACGAGCCGTTAAGTGCACTGGATGCAGTCTTGCGAGATGAAATGAGGCTGGAGTTAACCTCCTTGGTGAGGAACATGGGTATTACTGCTCTATATGTCACCCATGATCAAACCGAGGCGATGTCTATGTCAGATGAAGTGGTCGTGATGCAAGGTGGAACTATTTTACAAACAGGTCCTCCTGAGGAGATTTATCAGAAACCCAATCATCCTTTTGTAGCTCATTTTATTGGAAAATCCAACTGGATCGTTCCCGATAAGCAAATGCTTCGTCCGGAACATTTACGTTGGTCTCAGGAGAATGCTTCCTCTCTCCCTTTTACGGGGACGATTCGACATGTGAGCTATATGGGTGATCGCTATGAGGTCATTCTAGAAATGGAGAACCAAACCGCTTGGACCGCTTATCATGATCAACGTCTACCTGTTGGAGAGACGATCCAGGTCTACGCTTCAGAGCACCAGATCCATCATCTGAATTAAGCGTCCACTGCATGGAATAGCTCGTATGATGCTGTTCCATGCAGCAAGATGCAAAAAATATTAGGGAGGCATTCACATTGAAATCAATGAATAACACTAAAGGACTTAGTACACTTCTTCTAACAACTATAATCGGAGCGAGTCTAGCCGGCTGTAGCTCTACTAACACGCCTGCTGCTAACGCAAGCAATCCGACTTCAACCGCTAACACTACAGCTCAAACTGAAGCACCACAACCCACAGAGAAAGCTCTGAGTGGCAGTCTTGTCGTCTACAGCGCAGGTCCTGAAGGTCTAGCCAATAAAATTAAAGACGGCTTTGAAGCCAAAACCGGTGTGAAGGTCGAAATGTTCCAAGGCACTACTGGAAAAATACTAGCCCGTATGGAAGCAGAGAAGTCCAATCCAGTAGTCGATGTTGTTGTTCTTGCCTCCCTTCCGTCCATGCAAGGGATGAAGAATGATGGATTATTGCTTCCATATAAAGAGGCGGTTAATGCAGATAAGCTCGTTAGCGATTGGTCAGACACAGCAGATGGCAATTATTTTAGCTATAGCGCATCCGCACTAGGGATTGTCTACAATACTAAAAAAGTAAGCACACCTCCGACTTCATGGGATGATCTCACTAAAGCGGAGTGGAAAGGAACCGTCAATATTCCAGATCCTTCGCTATCTGGCTCGGCACTAGATTTTGTAACTGGATATTTAAGCGCTAAAGGGGACAGCGGTTGGGATCTTTTTAAACAATACAAAAGCAATGGTGTAGCGATGGCGGGCGCCAATCAGGAGGCACTTGATCCGGTTATTACCGGTGCTAAATCTGTCGTTGCCTCAGGTGTAGATTACATGGCTTATAAGGCAAAAGCTGATGGAGAGCCTGTAGATATCGTCTACCCTACTGAAGGAACAGTAATCAGCCCTCGCCCGGCTGCGATTATTAAGACAAGCCCGAATGTAGATAATGCCAAAGCTTTTATCGACTATCTTCTATCTGATGAAGCTCAAGCGCTAGTTGCTAAAGCCTACTTATTGCCAGGCAGAACCGATGTGAAAGCAGAGAATCGTGCAAATCTCGATGAAATTAAGACATTTGATGTGAAATGGGAATGGATGAACGAACATAGTGATGAAGTTTCCTCGACCTTCACACAAATTTTTAAATAAGCATAATGAATATTAACTCTTTACGCTCATTTAAATGGGTGAGCGGCGGACTTGCTTTATTTATACTGACAGTGCTCGTACTGCTGCCACTCCTGCTCATCTTTTGGACCAGTATCTATCCCAATGAACAGCTGGATATAGCTGCGCCACTACGAACCATTATGAGTAGTCATGATCTGGTTGAGGTACTGCTGAATTCTATCGGGCTCGGGGTAAGCGTTATTCTACTAACTACGCTATTTGCACTACCTCTGGCCTGGATTATGGCTAAAACGGACTTAGGGCATCATAATTGGCTGGATGTTGTGCTACTAATTCCTTTTATGACTCCGCCATACATCGGTTCAATGGGTTGGATGTTATTTATGCAGACGGGCGGGTATATGGAACAGTTTCTGCCCGCTTCCTCCGTGCTGACTCCGTATTTCTTTAGTTATGGAGGGATGGTGCTGATCATGAGCCTGCATTTATTCCCCTTCCTGTATTTACTGCTGCGTAATGCGCTTTTGCAGATCGGAGGCAATCTGGAGGAAGCAGCCTCTGTTCATGGCGCTCCGTTCTTTTACAGATTTAAAAGAGTAATCATTCCCTTGCTATTATCCAGCTATGGGCTTGGAGCTCTTCTCATCTTCGTCAAAACGATTGCCGAATTTGGTACCCCTGCGACCTTTGGTCGTAGGATCGGCTTTTACGTTCTGACCTCTGAGATCCATAAGTATATCTCTAGTTGGCCAATAGATTTTGGAAAGGCTACTTCACTAGCTTCCTTGCTGCTCGGAGTTTGTCTCGTCATGTGGTACATCCAGACTCTAATTAGCAGCCGCTTCTCTTATCGCCTAATTGGCGGAAAAGGGACTCGCACCAAACGTTATAAAAGTACGGGGATCATAGGGGTTCTTAGTTGGGGGTATGTTGTTCTATTACTTCTAGCATCTATCGGCATTCCTTATTTTTCAATCATAACAGCCTCATTATTGAAGCTGCGAGGAGAAGGCGTATCTTGGAGCAATTTAACCTTAAAACATTATGCAGAGCTGCTATCACCGGGTTCTCAAGGTCTTGAGGCCTTATTAAATAGCTTCACATTAGCCATCGTTGCTTCCAGTATCGCAGTTATTCTTGGGACTTGGTTTGCCTTAACTGTAGGAAAAGGAGCTACATTCAAGCAGAAAATTACAGATCTATTCAGCCTACTTCCCAATACAGTTCCTGGAATTGTAATTGTAGTAGGGCTAATCCTGCTATGGAATGCTCGCTGGATGCCTATTCCGCTCTATAATACCTACTGGATGGTTGTGCTTACCTACGTTGTATTATTCATCCCCTATACTGTTCAGTATGTAAAAGCGAGCTATGGGCAGATCGATTCTTCCCTTATGCAAGCGGGACAAGTATTCGGAGGAAGCAAGCTTTATGTGTTCCGCCGTATCCTGCTCCCACTCATTCTACCGGGGATGGTGGCTGGATGGATGATGACCTTCACCATTTCCAATCGGGAACTGGTAGCCTCCTTACTCATTCTTCCACCTTCAATGCAGACATCGGCGACCTATATTTTTGCCCAGTTTGAACAAGGTGCAGTAGCGATGGGGATGGCCATGGCAGTAATCTCTGTCGGCGTTACTACTATATTACTACTAGTATTAGAATATTTAAGCCCAGATAGAAAGCGGAGACAACGATGAGCACACTAACGATTTGGGGAGGGGCCGGAGAGCATGGCCGTTCCTCCTATCTTTTGCAGAACAAAGATGGGCAATCTGGTATTCTACTCGATTGTGGTGTCAAAAAAGAAGGTCCAGGTGAATACCCCCTGCTTGATACAGACATCATCCCACATTTGCAGGCAGTGTTTCTGTCCCATGCGCATGAGGATCATTCCATAGCACTTCCCCTACTATATAAGTACGGATATTCAGGTAAGGTATGGACAACGAAAGCTACCGTTAAACAGCTTCCCGATTATTTCGAAGCATGGGATAAATACGTGGCTGCTCAGTCCGCATCATTACCTTATGGAGAAATAGATAAGCAATCTATCCAGTTCATGTATTTGGAGGAGCATATCCCCCCTCAGACTTGGCTGAGGATTGCACCTAATCTTCGAGTACAATGGGGGCGAAGCGGACATTTAGCAGGTTCGGTTTGGCTGATCCTCGAATGGGACGGAACAATCGTATTTTTCTCAGGGGATTATACGAAGGAGTCGCTGCTGCTCATGGCAGATTCACCAACGATTATGGAAGCCGGAGCTAAAGATGTCGTCGATCTATCCATTATCGATGCCGCATACGGCGCGGATCCTGATGAGCAGCTTGTAAAGTTACAGCAATTAGAGTCAGCGATCTGTAACACTCTGCAAAAAGGGGGGTCAATCCTCCTTCCGGTGCCTATCCATGGCAGAAGCCAGGAATTAATCGTATGGGCAAGCGAGTGTTTCCCGGATGATCAGCTGATCGTCGAAGAAGAGCTCGTAGCACCTTTAAGAGGTCTGAGCGATAAGACCGAATGGCTGAAAGAGGGCGCTATTCAGCGCGTTAATATGCTTTTTAATAGAAAGAACTTGTGCATTGTATCTAATTCAGAGGAACGTGCAAAGGCATTGTTGAATCTCAAGAGCTCAATCGTGTTTACCAATGACGGAATGATGCAGTCGGCAAAAGCTCAAGAGTATTTTCACCAGCTCTCTGCTTCTCCTGACAACCATGTGATTTTTACGGGACATTTGGCGGCAGGTAGTTTCGGGCACCGTCTCGTTAAACATTCTATAGTAGAAGAATCTAGCGACACGAGATGTACAATCTCACTCATTCTCTATAAAGTCCACCAAGGCTTACCGGATATTCGAGAAATGCTCCAAACGGTTCCTAGCCGCCGGTCGGTGCTCGTTCATGCTCCTAAATCACATATTGATCATGTCACTTCTATATTAGAAGGAGAAGGTTTTGCAGGGCTGTACTCTTTGCTGCCTGGAAGTACGCTTTCGTTCTGAAAAATAACTATGTAATCTCGTAAAAAAACAATGGGGCTCTTCCTTAGGTCTATTCAGACGTTTTGGAACAGCCCTTTTTTTATAATTTGAACCTATTATCCATTTACTCTTTCGTCGTCCCCGGGCGATCCTTAAAAGCTAGCTCAAACAACCCCGTCGCAGATAAACCAGCCAGCCCTCCAGCCCAAAGCCGAAGGACGATATCCAGATCGGTAAAAGGATACGCTGCCGCTCCGATGAGCAAGCCTATTAATAGTCCGATAATTGGGACTGCATTACGCGGGATGCTGATACTATTTTTGACCAATTGAACAAGTGCCAGTACGAATACTGCTAAGATAGAGGCGAATGCCATAACATCATCTAAAATCTCTCTAGTTTCCATGATAGATACCTCCTTAGTGAGTACTTGTAATCTCAACCGTTCGAGTCGCGGAATCATACCCCACCTGTGCGCCTAGCGCTTCCGCAATAATACGAACGGGAACGTAGGTGATGCCTTTTTCAAGCACTCCATCTGCAACCTTAACCCCGTTAACTTTTACGACGGCAAAAATATCACCCTTCAATTCTTCTTCCTCCTTCCGATTGATGACCTTATACGCTGACTCCACCGCAGATGTTGAGGGCTTTGCCCCTGCACGTAACTGTGTGAGCATTAAGCCAAATGCCATTTGAAAATGTGGATAGTCCTTAAAGCTCGTCCAATCGCCTCCCCACTCAAATCCAAGTGCCTTGGCCTCTTTTACAACCTCCTGCCAATCCGCGATCTGGTTGTTATTGTCGTCCCGGCGCATATCCCACGACACACTCGATCCATTCGGCAGCAAAAGAGCAAAATCTACGGCTAATCCAAAATTGTGGTAGCTATACCCGCCACGCGCATTGGTAACAATCGCTCCAGGTTTAGTACGGCCTTGTGCATAGAGAGCATCTTGCTCGGCTATTGTGCGAAGTCCTTGCGTAATGAGAATGGAGATGTTGAGTTTGTAGCAACGTTCGATTAGAGCAGTAGCAGCGGAACGGACTATGGGGTGTAGGTTGGTTAGACGTCTACTTGATTTTTCTTTGATTTGGGACAATGTGAGCATCTATACCCCTCCTTTAAATAAAAAAACAATAATAGCAAAGATAGTACCAGCCAGAACGTATTTAAGTAGATCAACAAACACTTTTCGTTCGCTCTTGCTGTCCGTCTGAGATTGTTGCAATAGCTGGAACACACGTGAGTCCAAAGTATCCCAACGCCTCATAATCTCGTTAAATTGTATCTTCATTTCGATAGTGGATTCTTTGATCTGCTTTACGTCTTCCTCGTGCCTGGACTGCTTCTCTTTAAGCAATCGTAGCTCTGTGCTAAATGTGGCGTGTTCTGCGCCGAAGCGCATCAACTCATCGGACATTCCGGACAGACGATTTTCAACATCCTCCATACGATTCTCCAAGACTGCACCTCCGGTCCCTCCTTCTGGATTGACTCCCCCTACAGACATATAACAACTCCCCTCTCTATCTATTGATCAATATAAATAGCCCCCGTAATAGCTACGAGGGCAAAATTAAAACGCCTACTATATGGCGCTATCTGTAATCTCTTTAGCTTGTTCAGTCGTTATCTTTTTGGCTGTAACAAATACCTGTACCTGTTCTCCCGTATACAAACCTGCGTCAAAGTATCGCTTAATCAGTGCGTACCAGTTCATTTATAGTACACCTCCTTCCACGAGACTCAGAAGTAGATTTGCCTGTTCTTGCTCTGCTTGATCCAATCGATATTGAGTCGTTGCTAGTTCGAGTGCCATGCCAGCACTCTCTGATTCAACATTTTTGATCCTTTCGGTCAAAGGCTTCTGAAATACTGGTTCTTGTGGCTGCACAGGATCGACATTAGGATCTGGATAGCTAAACTCAATCTCTAATGTCTTTGGATTGACCCAATACCCGTTAGTTCGTCCAAAGTCTTCGCGGTACTCACCATACTCTAGTTCTAGAACTCCTACTGATTCCGGTGTTCTCTCCGCTAGTGCCTTGTAAGCTTCAAAATCCTGTTCTTGCGTCGTTTCTACCACTAAACCGGAACGTTCTCCAGTATCCACTAGGACGGTTCCTGTAGCTTTATCGTAATAAATCTTTCTGCCTATATCCATTAGTATTCCCCTTTCTTATCCCCACGCTTCCCATGAAACAGCTAATCCGGGTTCATTTCCACCAGCTGGTAATCTGAAGCCATTGTCTGAAGCCCATACAATTCCGGGTGCGGCTGGCGTCCAAATTTGTACAAATCTATTACTTCCTGTGTGCATGGTGGTGAGTCCATCTTGACCGTTTATTCCACTAGGATTTATACCCCTAGCATATACCGAAAATGCGTACATACTCTTGCCAGTTATAATCCTTACCACACGAGGTTTAAATGCCAATCCCGTTACAGTCAAACTATAAGTTCCCCAGTTATCATTAGTTGCATAATCACTAACTTGCACGTAATCCGCAAGATTACCGCTTCCTGCTGCGTATAATCGAGGCTGCAATGTTCCAATAACATTAAACATATTGACGCCTGCCGCTATATACTGAGGGTACAATGGGACGGCAGTCCTCAACAAATCCAAAGGTACTTTAATCTCTCCTGCACCAGCGCCGCCTTTTCTGTAGCCCTCTCTTGGATATACAGCTAAGCCGCCATCACCCCAAATTCCAATACCTGTTGCTGGATCAGCCGCATCGTTGATAACGGGCATAGCTCCTTGTTGACCGAACATGTTTACATCTGATCGGTAGTATGCAGGGTTGAAATTAGGTTCACGATATCTAACCCAATTGACACCATTTAGATAGTGACCATTCGGAGCAGTTAAATACAAATATGGAATACCATCACCTGAGTATGCTCCGTAAGAGACCTCAGGGGCAGGCCAATGGGTACTCGCTACTGGATTCGCTATTGGGATAGTCCCTTTCGTCCCGGCAATCGTGGTATCATTCAGGACCTTAGCCGCTGGAACTGTAACGGCTGCGACAGTGATCGCCGCATCATAAATCCCTGCTGGCTTGACGACTGCCGTTGCTCCCGGAGTCACCGTACCACCAGTTTGAACCGGGAGTGTCCCTGTAATATCCCCTGCGTCTGTTGCCGCCGTTTTCCCTGCGCGAATATCTCCTGCTACCGCATTACCAGAGCCACCCGCGCTATCTGCCAAAAAATCCGTACCCACACGCCGGAACGTATAAGGCTTGCCAACTAGCAATTTTCCTGCTGTATACGCTACGCCTTTTTGATCTTTAAGAGGCGCTGCTGCAAGTCCGTTAACACTGAGCGTAGGGCTTGCACCATTGGTTACGTGCGGAACTATAGTGATACCAAATCCATCCGGTGTTGTAGTAGGGGCTGGGGCTAAGACTACACTATAAGCTGTAGCTGTGCCGCTAGTTGCAGCATATCCCGGCTGACGAATATAGTCCGTTTTTACCGCCGCTACCGCTGCATCAGCTTTTGCCTGAGCGCCAGCAGGAGTCTCTTTCGCATTCCATGCTGTCTTTTCAGCATCCGTAACAAACCGATTACTCGCATCTTGAACAATAATAGCTGGTGGGTGAGTAGCTGGGTGAGTATAGTTGGTCGCTCCTGTAGCAATGCCCGCTAGCTTTGTTTTCTCTGCAGCGGTGTAATCGTTGGTAGACAGCTGTTTGCCAGTAACTTTATCAACCTTGCCATTAACAGCATTATCCAAGATATCCATATTCCCGTTCAGATCGGCAATATCAACGATATCTGTTCCCTCGGGCTTCTTTAAGCCCAAATTTCCTGTGGTTTGCATGTGTCACTCTCCTATCTATAAGTTCTTAATTCGTTCCATGTTTTATTGTGAGCACTCTCCCAAGTCAAAACCTTAACGGAGTCCCACCACGTATAGCTGAACACAAATTCATAAGCCAAATGCGCAGGTTTAATCTCTTCGATGATTTGAATCAACCCTGCCATATTGGGAGGAATGCCCAACGTACTCACAAAATGAATCTCAAAACGATACTCATTGGGCACTTCCTTAACTTCAACCACACCACCTGAAAAAGCGGACGCCGTCCGCTGGATCATCTCCGGCGTTGTCGTCCCGTTTCCACGCAGTTTCGCCTTAATCATCTCTCGGCGTGTGGCATATGACTTGGATGAATCAATATTTAGTCCAAGCTCAGCCTCCCAACGTCCAAGACTTACCGTTGCCGTTTCAATAAACGCCTGATCCAGTACATCTATAGTGCCTACCTTCAGTCCACCAATTTCGATCCCGATGGTCTCCTGAAGCTTCTCCATTTCACGAACATCCTTATAATAATCCGACAAATACTGCATTAGATCAGGCGCTTCGACTTCACCCGGATGGCTCGAATCTTTATCTGCCGAATATTGCAATTCGCTGTATAAAGAGCTGCCGTAACTCATCCTCTACACCCCCTTCAGTTGATTCCAGGTTAGGGGGCCTTTGGGCAAATAATCATGTGTATGCGCCGCCGGAGGAAACACTGCTGGTTTACCCGCTACCCCCGCCCAAGCTACACTATCCGCTTGTTGCGCGAAATCCACCTTGCCATTGTTATTCGTATCGTAAATACTTTTCAGCATGTCCCCGGTACTTTGTGCCGCAACTAGCAAGACATTCCCAGCAGCAGAACCGATATATAGCTTCCCACTGTCTGTACAATAGCCAAGCTCACCAATAGCCAGTGCTCCAATCGCACTTTCCAAGCCGCGGCGTATTTGAATCAATGTTTTTAGAGCCATTGTCCCGCCCCCTAGAATGTTCCGCCATCAATACTGGCTACGGTAAGTCTATTGCCGTTCGCTGCGTCGTAAACAATGCTGTTTCCATCCACACTTACTGCTACACCAACCGCGTCCACGGAGATCCCTTTTCCAGCCGTAACCGCAATGGCGTCTGCAGTAACCGTGATCCCATTGCCTGCACCAATATTCAGCGTCACAGCATCGGCCTGACCACCACCAATCAGTCCGTTTCCAGCTGTAATGGTCTGTAATGCACCACCCGTACGAACCCATGCGCTGCCATTCCAGCTATAAATCTTCTGCTCATCATCGACGTAAGCGGTCCAGCCTACGGCAGGAACATAAAATACCCAAGCAGCAGATTGGTACTCCACGATTTGATTCGTTTTCCCCGCCCATGCCCCGGTTGCTCCAGCTGGAATAATGTATCGATCACCCTCAACCGGACTGGCTGGTGGAGCCAGCAGGTTCTGATCTTTTACCGACGCTTGCGGTTCGATGTTATGCTTGGCCAGCTCAATTTCATTTTTAATCTTCTGCGCAGACCACAAGTCTGTAATCGTAGTCCCCGCATCATTGATCGTCCGGTGCTTGGCCACATCGTCAATGTGAGTCTTGATCTCAGCGGCAGTCTTTACGTTCGTACCATCTGATACTTTGTTGATATGCCCCGCACTAATATCCGCTTTAAGCACCTTCGCATAGGTTGCTCCATCAGCGATATCGTCGATTGTACCCGTCAGATCGCTAAGCTTCTGCGCATTCACCCGCCGCCAAGCTGCCCCATCATCAAAATATAAATATCCACTATTCGCACCCGTAGTCACGTAATACAAACGACCAACTACTCCCGCAACCGGCCGCGAGGCTTCTGGCCCCGAAAGCGCCCTGCCGACCATGGAATTAGATGTGCCGTCACCGATATAGACTTCCTTAGTATCAGTGCAAAAACCAAGTTCGCCCACCTTCAACACTCCATAACTCGTTAGTTCCGCCTTCGTGCCCCTCTTTATTTGTATACTTTGCGCCATTTTACACCTCTCTTCTAAATGATCCCCCGTCAATCTGGCCCTTGTTCTTATACCGTTCAATTTCAGTTTGAACAGCAGAAAGACTTACCTGCAAACCGTTAATATCCTCTGCTTCCACCGTATCGCCAGGAGTTTCGTAAGTCACATACACCTCTGGCACATCAGCAAAAATCTTAATCAACCGCCGCCATGGCGCCTCATCCGGAAAAGACACCGTAAAATTGCGTAGCTCAATCCCAGAATACTGTGACCCTGTGTACACTGCGATGGTCTGATTATTGATGTTGTCATGTGCGAGACCACCACTGTACATGCCATTTACAAGCGGTAATCTTTCTTCGATGACGTAGCTACCACCGTTTGCTTTTTTATTTAGCTTTTCTTGAAAAATATCAATGTCCTCTGGGTATCCCATCCTACACCTCCAGTAGAACATTACCGAACAACGGCACTTCTTCTTCGTTCAACATTACGTTGCCCGCTCCACTGTTCAGCTTCAGCTCACTGTAATCCGCGACTCCCTCAGTTGCTAGCAATAGTGCCCCGATTACAGACTGACTGATATAGGTTGCTGAAAAAGCCTTCTCCTTACGATAGCCCTCAAGAATCGCCTTGAATTCCTCACTTACTGCTTGCAGCGCATAACCTGTAGCAAGGGTTAGTTTTGCGCTTACACTAATGCTTTTGCCCGTTGCCGACGCCACAGTTACAACTGCACCTACAGGAGCTTGCCCCTCACCAGCTCCAGAGACCGGATCAATGTAATGCTGAACCTTAGTCACCAGTAGCTCAGAAGCAGGAAGTTTCTCGGCATCCACAACAATCACCTTCACCGTCTTAGGACCGTTCCATAACGGAAAAACACGTGCACCTCCCACCCCCACAACCTGCATAGCCCACTCCATGTAGTGATATTTATTGCCGCTAGTAGCTGGGCGTCTGGCTGAATCCAAATAACGCTGGCGTAGCGATTCATCACTTTCGGCGTTCTCTCCAGGGATCAGAAGAGAAGCTATTTCTCCGCGCGCGAGGTCTGAAATATAATCCACTGGCAGCAAAGAACCAAAATATCGGTTTCCTTCTTCTCCAGCGGTTTCACTCTCTAACCGATACACTCCAGGAGATAGCTTCTCCACAGCCATATAATTCAGCATATCGAGTGAGAAGCGGCTACCGAGAGGAACATCCACAAATCCCCCATCCGCTTTATAAAAAATTCCTTTTAGCTGCGCCTTGCTCGCTTCACGCCTTACAATTCCTGACCAGGAGATACTTCGCTCCAAGTACTCACCGGTAGCCGTATCTGCAAAATACAGATTATTATTCACATTCAGCTCAATGTACATTTGCGCCAGCTCTGCTGCTGCCGGAGCGAGCGCGTCATAAATGATGCTACCCTCTCGTTTATCCAGACCTGACGGAACCCGGTCCAGCATCCGCTCTAAAAGAGCCTCATACGTCTGATCCTCATACATCCTCATCCCACTCCTTTCTCAGCTGAAAATTCCCATAGCGTGTGACCACCTTACAATCAAAAGTTAGATTATCCCCGTTAAAAGAAACCTCAATATTTTCTAAGCTAAGGATTCGTTCATCCTGAAGTAAGGCCTCACTAATGACACGTCTGATTTCAGCTCTGACCAACAGCCGATCCTTACCCAGAACCAGCTGCCACTCTGTTCCGTAATCCGAACTGTAAATCAGATGTTCAAATCTATCGGTTCGCAGAATTTTGGCTGCTGCCTGCTGCACTGCCTCAAGTCCATCCGCTTGGCCAGTGATCCTTTTTCTGTCCCAATCCATTCGGTAGGTTAGACTGGGGCTTTCCCCACGTTCAAGGTTGACCTCGCCTTCAAGAAGGGCAGTTATCGGTCCAGCTTTTCCAATCGCAGGAATCATATCGGACTCACCAGCCGATCCAGAACAATATAGCTTTGTCCACCCTGCATCCGAACCATCAGAACCCGATCACCAGAGGCAAGTCCTCGACGCACTACCACTTCTCTACCCTCTAGCTCGACTTTACATTCCATTACCGATTCAGGCAGCACTAGCGCATTCCCCGATAAAATAAAACGTTGATCCACCTGGATCTGCAAAGGAGCTGCCTCCGTTACTGTCCCATAAGAAAAAGCCACGGGATTTGTATTTCCCACGGCTCCTAAGCTTGCTTTTTTTATAATATCCAACATCATTTCTACACCACCTTTATATCGAGGGACATCGTATGCTCCCCACCGGAAATCTTATGACTACATTGATCCACCAGAAACACCTGAGTCTTGAATTCATCAAGCAGGACATAAATGAAATTACCAGCCCTTACGCGCATATCACCAATCGCCTGTACGGAGAGACTAAGCTTTTCACGGTTGTGCATTTTTAGCAGATTATTTGCCTTCTCCTGAATTTGTGCAGCATTCGCTTTGTCATCGGCCTTCTGATACAAGTGCAGGATACCCCAGCGTTTCACATTATCCTTATCGCTAACCGGAAAGAAATCACGCTTACCAGACTTCTCGTTATCCTTGTATAGAAAAATGGTGTTGTACGTATCATCATCAATACTTTTTTTGAGCGAATAGTCATACAGATAATGCCCCGCTCCCAACACCAGATTAAGCAGCATAGACTCTGGTTTTCGCAGCGTTAGCTTACCAAAGTCATCATAAAAAGCCATCAACCGCCCCTTATACTGAAGCTCACTGCCGATCGCTCCCATAATAATGTCCAGCAGCTTTTTGTCATCCTCGATTAAAGAGGGAATCCGGTACTCTGTATCCTCCAGCACACCTGTCTTCAGGCCGTAGTCCTTGGTTATTTTAGTAATAACATCGCTAGCCGTGACATCCTGCAAAACATAACTACCATTGCCTAGTAAATAACGAATCTGATCATAAGCAGTCAGCTTAATCTCTTGATCCGAGCCTGTATCAATGCTGAACACAAACCCGTAGAATACATCCACATTATCTTTGCTGAACTGAATAATATCACCGTTGCTGATGCTAAACTTGGGATGCTGATAGATACCACTGTCCACAAGTGTTAACTCTAGCGTTGATGGTTTGCCTGAACGAGCAGTTTTCCATGTAATATCGGAGACGATACCTGAAATATCCCATAAATGTCCTTCCTTATTCTTTACAAGTAGCTCCATAACAGCCTCCTACGGTAGCTTAATGACCTTACCGATTGGAAGCTTCCTCAGCTCACTATCTTTAATGCCATTAAGTTTCTGGATTTCTCCACACCTTTTGCCATCTCCAAGAATTTCTTTAGCGATTTTCCATAGATTGTCTTTAGATTTCATGATATACGTTTTAGGTTTGGGCTTTTCATTAGCCCGCTTCTGTTCTACCTTCACTTCATCTTTGACAACCTTAACTGCTACCGCTTGATAGAATACATACTTTTTGAGAGATAAAGAATATTCAATATCCCCTGATGTACCCGCACTGAGCTTCCAAGAGAAACCTTCAATACTCATAGCCATGTTCACACCGAAATCAATTTCTATGGATTTATCCTCACTAGTCGATGATTCCTTTAACCATTTCTGAGGGTTGTTTAGCTTCCCATCAGCTTTTTTCAAGTCATCAGCATAACTCACCCCAGAGAATACAAAACGAATAGGTCTGCGACTAGTCATCCACTTCTTAATCAGCTCCACATATTCAAAAGGTCTCTTCAACCCGTCCTCTTGCACCAATACGAACGGATATTTTTGTGCCGGAAAAATACTTTCAATTGTAATCTCCGTAAGCTTCGGATAAGCAATCGTATTGATTTCACCCAAATCTATAATGGTATAGCTTTTTCCATCCCCGCTCTCTTTGATCTCTAAGGTCTCCGGGTTGACTGGTAGCCGGAATGCTTCCGCCTGATTATTAAAACCAAGAAAAATCCCGTACTCTTCCACGTTACGTATACACCCCCTGCGCTGCAGAGACAAACTCTTCGTTCAGCTTTTGCCCGATCTTGTTGATAATCGTATCAATGTCTCCAGCATTGTTGATATTTCCAGTTGTTACCTGCACCGTCGGCGTCAGCTGCACAAAATTCTGGATCGCCTGAATCTCCGCCAGCTCCCTCAGCATTTTCAGATCATCGCTAGAGATGTCTACAGTGTCGTTGATGGAGTCGAGTTCTTTCACGCGGTTTACGGTGTTTAGATTGTTGCTCTGGTTGGCAAAGATTTCTGTTTGTGAGATTTTTGATTGCCCTTTTGCCTCTTCCGTTATCTTTTCTGCTTTCCTTCCCAAATCACTAAATTTCCCAGCGAAATCCTTCCCCTTTTGAGCGTAAGCATTAACTGTATCCGCATATTCTAAATAATCTTTCTTCTCAGAGTTTTTCACAGCCTTATCACTGGTTGGGGCAACCAATTGTCCCTTCAAATTTTTAATCATTCCGCTCACAGCATGGGGTTCTTCAGGATTTAAATAATCTATTTTTATATTAGCTAATCCTTCTAATCCTGGTATTTTGCTCAACAAATCCAGTAGTTTCTTAACACTTGGTAGCATTGCATTAATAGCTTGTGCTACTACCTTCATAAATCCACCTGCAAAGTTTTCAGCGCCAATTGCCATCTGATACATAAGATCCAAGAAGTTAACTGCTAAGTCGTAAATGAGCTTCTTAATCGCATAAACAGGATCTATAAACAAGTTCTGAAGAAAATCTTTAAAACTTATAAATATATTTTGCAAATATATTATAATATTCTGTATATGGACCCCTAACCACCCAAATGCCCCAGCTATAGCTCCAACGACATCCCCCGCTGAAACACCTAATAACTGAAAAATTAAAATAAGAGCTCCAATAACGGCTATTACTACTAGAATAGGCCAGTTGGCTACCATCCATGCTGCTGCAAGTAGATACACCTGAACAATTATTGCTGCTAAATAGACGGTAGCTATCGCTATTAGGAAAGGTTCAATCCAAGCCCAGTTCTCCTGCACTACTCCAACCAACCATAATATTCCATCAACTACCATGCTAATCACATTAGCAATGAAGAGAAATCCATTAGCCATGGCATCTATAATCGGCAACAATTGGCCTGAAGTTAGCGCCGTGTTCAAGGTATCCATCACTGGCCTCAAGGCTCCCATTGCTTTCTCACCGATTTTTCCAAGCGCAGCGTCTGTATTCTCATTCAGCTTATTCCAGTTGGCGATATCTTCTGGTTCTGCCGCAGCTTTTACAGCTTTCTCCCCCAAAGACTTAACCGCGTTAAATGGTTTCACCACATCTGCTGTCTTGAGAAATTTCATAATTTTCGAGTCAGGAGATGGTGGGGATGGTGGAACTGGTGGTTCCTTGCTCAGATTGATTTTGGGCTTGGGGGTTGGATCGGCCTTAACTTCAGGCTTTTTCTCTTCTTCTTTCTTTTTCTCTTTTGCTTTTAATCCCTTCCACCAATTTACCTTCTTCGCTTTTTCTTCTTCCTTTTTACCCAATAGAAGAGCTAGCTGTTGAGATTGCCCCGCTTGTTGGCTTTGCTCAATAACTATATCCCTGGAAACTACAACCTTAGGAGGGAGCCGTTTAAAGCCCTCAAGTAGTGTATCGTTGATGTCCTGTAAAGACTGGTTAACTTGATTAAGAGAACGGCTCATTTCATCACTTGACCGCTTAACAACTACTTGCATTCCCTTGAGTAGACGATTAACGATATCCAGATTACTGTTTACACGAACACATTGTTTATTAACACTCTTCCAAATTCCCAGGGATTTCATCGGTAGCATTATAGCTTTAGATGCTTCTATTTTCATTCATTCACCCCCTATCTCTTCCTCGCCTTACTCCGTGCCTGATCCCGCTTCTCCTTCTCCACCCGAACAGAAATCATCGCATAGATTGCGGCACGTTCGCGCGAAGACAGCTTCATCAGCTCATGCGGTAAAATATGCAGCTCGTGGAGGGCGTAGTAAGCCAAGTTGGCTTCGCTGTCGCCCTCGTTGATTAGTTTTTTACTTCATCCACCAGCTCGTTCATATCTGTACCGAAGCCATTCAAGGCCTGTACCCGTTCACCCAGTGCCGCAAATTCACCTGGAAGCAGCATTTTACGCAGCAGCGTTTCGGCACCAAGAACACCATAAGAACGTTGTAGCTCAGCATTTTTCAGATCTGGATGCACCACACTTGAGGTCATAAGCTTAGCCATATAATCATTCGGTTCAATCTCGGAGGTATACACTCCGTTCTTACCTTTGACCTTACGAGTAGCTGCTTTACGGCATTCCTGATTCTCATCCTCGTTCATACTGCGTAGCTTCCAGGCAACTGCGTTTCCTTCCTTATCCTTAAACCGCTGCGATACTACAAACTCCTCGGTCGTGTCACATGCTACATTTTGCGCAAAAAACAAACTTAATTCACTCATTGTCTTCCTCCTAAAATGATTTAGTTTCTTCTAGTACTACTAACTAGACAGAGAAGAGACCCGCCGCTCACCTGCACACCCGGGCCTTACTTGCTCCTATCTAGTTGTCTTTATTATTTTCCGGAGCCGGCGGGAGCGCCAAATGCTTGCACAATCTGCACGTCTTCAAAGGTAAAGCTCACTTCTTCTTCCAGCGCATCTGATTCTGTATCAAGAGAAGCCATGATGACACTATCAAGGTTCACGCCTTTTAAAATAATACGTTGTGCTCCCACACTGGACGATGGATCTTCATTCGTAACTTCAATATCGAAGTATTGATCGACACCTGTATTCATATAATCGAGCATCATCTGACGGAAACGGCTAGTCATATAAAAAATCGTCATCGAACCGCTGCCCGACCATCCAGTCGCTTTATGCTGAACACCACGGCGGCCTAGAGTCTTCACCTCTGCCTTTGTTTTTTCTACCGTAGCTTCAAGCGTCTTCACATAGAACATCTCTTCAGCTTGCGTACCAATCACGGCATACGCACGGCCCTCCTGGCCGGAAATCGTATCACTAGCTTTTAAAAATGCCATCTTAAACCACCTTCACTTTCATATATACTTTTTCTACGGAATCTACCGGTTTCACAGCCACATCCAGCACGATACTATCACTATCCGCACCAGCCACAACGACAACATCTGTCTGCGCGTTAAAGCCCTCAATCGCACCCATATCCTGCAGATCATTCATATAAGTCGCACATTGTGACCAGAACAGAGCCCGTCCATCTTCATTATTCGCTACCTTACCAATGTAGTAGTTCTCAAAAATACGCTTCAGATCATTCGCAATCCCATCCAGCACGCGTAGCACACGATTTTTGGAGAACGCTTTGCCTTTATCCGGAGAAAATGCCGTAAACGTGTTAATATCTTGCTCCACCACAGCTCGCCCTCCACTGTAAGTAAAGAGCAATTCACCTCGCAGCAAAGCTGCAGTCGTCTCAGAATGGCTAAGCCGCACATCAGCGTCAACGGAGTCGTCATATCCCTGATAAGTCAGTGATTGATTCACCTCAGCAGCAGCCGTAGCACCGGCCACCCAAGCAACAGCATTGTTGTTATCAATCCTAGTTCCGTCACTCAGTACTACCCCATTCTTCACGCTGATCACACCCTCATGACCCGCAGTAGCATAATCCGATAGTACAGCCTGCACTTTCTTACCTTCCGTATCCCGCAGTCTTCTCACCCAAGAGCTATACAGCGCCTTAAGCGTACTATCCTGTGATACTAGTCCAACCGTTTGGAACTCAAGCACCTCAAGAGCAGACAAGAAATCGCTATGCGCACCATTTGTCACCGTACCATTAGCTCCGCCAATAAGCGGCATCCCTGCGGTTAGCTTCAAGCCTTCTGCACCATTTTTCTGGAATTGTACATAATCGTTAGCGACCAACTCTTCAGCCGTTCCAACCGTTTGTTTATTCAGTTCAGTTCCATTCAGCAGTGTCTTTACATCAAAAAGAGCATTATTCTCAATATTCTTTTCAATAACAACAGAAAGATCGTTTCCGCGTACACCGCCGTATTTAGCCGTTACTTGCAGACCACTATTCGTAACTGCCGCTTTAACCCCTTCATTCAATCGATAGAGCAGTAACGTTCCCGCACGTTTCAGCGCTTCGCGTACTGGCAGTAATGTTAGATGTTCCAAATCATAACCTAGCAGCTTATTCACGTCGTCCTGCGGGGTAATCTCCATGATCACTCCAGGTTCTCCCCATGATAAGGCAAGTGCCAAAGCAGTAATCCCGCGTTCTCCCATTTTGCCGATGGCACCTTGATTCGATGCTACATTTACGTACACCCCTGGGCGCACTTTGTTTTGAGTTGTCCATGTTCCGCCTGCCATTAGTTCAAAACCTCCTTATTAATAAACAATCCCATAGATTGCTTCGCTTCTTCGATCGTATAACTTTTGTCATCGTGCAAAATAACGTTCAGCACATCCTTTTCCTTAGCCGTAAAAAGCGATGAATTCACAATCTGCTCTTTACCAAAACGATCTCCATTACTCACCTTTGTGCTCATTTCAGTCTTTCTCCTCCTATCATATGTCCCATCTTAATGGGGTCAGGCTTCTCACTTTGCAAATACACCATATAGTCCGTCGTAAAAAGCGGTCCATGTCCCACAGCCCCAGCTTCCCAGGCCTGCCTAACTACACGAAAAGAACCACCCTCTTGCTCCATCCCTGCCATTGCCTCGCTTAGCTTATCAGCCATTCTCTCGGCTTCTAGTAAACTTCCTTGTTCATAACGGATACCGAAGCGATAGACCGCCAAATACCTGCCTTCCCGCTGCCGATCCAGTGTCGCTGAGATCAGTCCGGGATAAAAATATGCAGTCTGAGGTTTCTCCCCCTCCACATATACAGGCACATCTGGAAAGTACCTCTCCAGCGCACTGGTTATGTGTTCTCGTAATTGTTGTACCGACATCACTCCATTCCTTTCTGAACTGCGGCGGTTCGCCGATCTTTGATGGTGTTAACCTTCAATTGCATTAACATTTAAGAAGACACCCCCTCTACTAAAATTAAGAACAAAAAGGATACTATCCAATGTTGGATAATACCCTTCTATACTAGGCCAATGCCAAAGAATCTTTCACCGCTAGATTTGTTCTCATCACCACTAGGGTTGAACTATTAGCAGAGCATTCATGCTCTTGCGGTGTTCTTTTTGCTTCATTTGCCATGTTATAAATATACACCCCTATTTGCCTTGCAGAGACGGTATACCGACGAGGTTTAAGCTAGCTTTGGGATGGTATAGAGCGGTTTTTCGGAGGAACATAAAATCATAAAAAAAAGACCGCATCATCCGCTCGGACGACACAGTCTTTAGTAACCGTCTATATCTCTTAAGTAATACTAATCTTCTCTTTCTTCACTCTAGGTGCTGTTATTAAAGTGTTAAGGGACAGTAGTCCGAGATCCGTTAAAGCCAAAGCCATCTTATAAAAAGCTTTCGAGCGTATCTTCACGTAAGTATCCTTACTTACCGGTGGATCAAACACATGATTGTAAATCGTATAATCGTACGTTTCGTCTCTTTTCATATAACGCTCTCTTACTAATTGCTGTTCCCTCGTATCCAGTCTTTCTACCACAGAGTCTATCGCCGAGCAAAAAGCCCTCCTAGCAGCCGGTATATCCACATTATAAGAAGCTATCGCAGCAGTCTGATCAGTAACAGTATTCGTAGGACCATGAAATCTTTCTGTATACGAATAAGTAGTACTGGCTTCCTTAGCCTCAAATGTAACGGTCTTAAAAATGCGATATTTCTCCAACATGCTCTCTATAGCGACCTGGGTTCGGCGACGGTCTAGCTCCGGTAAAGCAGATATGTTCATCATTTTATGCACTCCTTTAGGTTTTAACAGAATGAGATTAAATTGCGGAAGTTTCCTAAGCAATGTGCTAAAATATAAAAGTGTTCGTATTCTGTTCGTATTTTTCTATAATATACCACTTCTCTACCAATCTCGTAAAACCCCGTTTGAGTCTGTTTTGGGCGAAAAAGGATAGCTTTCCCTCCATTATCTTGCCTTTTGGCAATAATATACGCTTTGTTATTTACCAATTGGCAAAAATGGCTTATATTAATTACATAAGCTTCAGTCTATAAGGAGTGGTTGAGATGAAACAGGATTTTGGGGATTATATGAAGCAACTTCGCGAAACTAAGGGACTCACTATTAATCAATTGGCAGCAGCAGCAGGTATTAGCGGATCACAGATTTCACGGATTGAAAATGGTCTAAGAGGAGTTCCTAAGCCAACTACATTACGCAAAATAGCAGAGGCTACAGGAGTCCCGTACGAGGAGCTAATGGATCAAGCGGGGTATTTGCAGGAACAGACTCTTCCAACCGAAGAGATTGTCCCAGAGTGGGCTACAAGCAAGGATAAACGTGACTTCCGTAAAATGCTGGAGGATGATGGAGAGCTGATGTTTGATGGGATTCCACTAGACAAGGATGACAAACAGAGGATAAAAGATGTACTGACCGGCTTATTCTGGGAAGCCAAACAGATGAACAAGAGAAAGAAATCCAACAACACTTAATAACTACACTAACATGCTGCAGGTGAAGAATATGGATGAACTGATCAATAATCTGATTAAAAAATATAAAACCAACTGTCCGTTCGAGCTGGCCTCAGCGCTAGGTATTCATATTCGCTTCATGAACCTTGGGACAGGCACAAAGGGATTATATTACCGAAAACTAAGAAGAAGATTTATCGTCATTCATAATGAGTTGCCAATTGAGTGGCAGCGCTTCGTTTGTGCGCATGAATTAGGACATGATCGCCTTCACAAGGGGATTAACCGCTTTTTCCTGGAAGAAAGCTCTTACTTCTCTCCTGGCAAGCTTGAGCGTCAAGCTAACGTCTTTGCTGTAAAGCTACTATCCATAGGCAGTAATCCTGAGCAAGAAGAATCCTGTAAAAGTTATTATCTACGGATTGGCATTCCGCCAGAAGTACAGTTTCTTTTGGAAGAATGATAGAGCATATGTTATATGAATTTATGTGTGTTTTAATTCTATACATAACAAAAAAAGCTCTTACCGAAGTAAGAGCTTTCTAAGAGCAATTAAGCTGAGTATCGGGATGACACGATTTGAACATGCGACCCCCTGGTCCCAAACCAGGTGCTCTACCAAGCTGAGCTACATCCCGTTACTATAAAATTATGGAGCGGGTGATGGGAATCGAACCCACGCTATCAGCTTGGAAGGCTGAAGTTCTACCATTGAACTACACCCGCAAATCTATAAAA
>Ga0153923_100079_pt1 | contig 48685 bp, 43 predicted proteins | sample TSNJ007MetaG_FD_104682 | JGI IMG/M metagenome (GOLD analysis project Ga0153923, IMG submission 104682) | Attine ant fungus gardens microbial communities from New Jersey, USA - TSNJ007 MetaG | ecosystem: Host-associated > Fungi > Mycelium > Unclassified | place: USA: New Jersey, Brendon T. Byrne...
CATTCGCACCGTCGATGGAAGCCGCTTCGTACAGATCATGATTAATGCTTTGCAGACTGGCTAGATAGAGCAGCACCGTTCCCCCGAAATTCCGCCAGGTAATCGTGAAAATAATCAGCATAATCGTCATGTCCGGGTCCTGAAGCCACTGCTGCACCGGGAATCCCAGAGCGCTCAGCATAATATTCAGCACGCCGCCCTTCCCAGGCTCAAACAGAAACATCCATAACATCGAGGCAGCAATGCCGGGAACCATGCTCGGAAAAAAGACCGAAAAGCGGAAAAACGATTTCCCATGCCTGAGCTCATTGATCACAACTGCGACTATAATGGGTACAGCAAAACCGATCAGCAGCGACCAGAACACATACACAAAAGAGTTGGTCAGTGTCTGCTGAAATGCTGAGTTCTGTATCACATCCTTGTAATTCTGCAGTCCGGCAAAGCTTACGGCATTATAACCCTCTGTATTGAAAAAAGAGAGCACAATGCCCTTCACCAGCGGCTGCCAGGAAAAAAAGAAAAAGGCAAACAGCGTAGGGACAATTAATATCCAAGATGACCAATCTCTAAATAGACGCCGCACAGGATAACCTTTCTTTTTCTTAGTCATTAAAGGATTTAGTTCAGTGGTTTTTCCAATCATGCTCCTGTCCTTCCTTCCTCCCGAAGCCAAGAATTCACTCCGGTCAGGCGTTGTATAGTTGTTATATTTAAATGATAGCGTTTCCTACAAAACCTCGAAATCCGGTAACCCTGCGAAAGCGTTTGTAAAGCTACTTATTTTGCTGGCAAGCAATCATGCGAGAAATATAAAAGATTGTGTATAGTATGAACCTTATACTTTCTTATATTTCAAAAAAAAGCGATGTACGCACCGGAATGGTCGTACACCGCTTATGTTCATAGTATGACGTTTTGTTTAGGCCTCACTTAGCCCTGAGCTAATGCATAGGACGGCTGCTTCCGCTCGAAATGCTTCGCTCGCCGGATTGGGCTGCTCCTCCAAAATGCGGAGTACCGCCTGCGGCTCCACGCCGGGCTGCGGCACACGGGATGGAGATACTACGTTCCAGTCCTGTTCACCCTTGAGCCTGTAAGATAACTCATAGAGATAATAACCCGCATGCTGCCCGTCAGCGAGTTGACTTACCCCATCCTGCCACGAGCAGAGTTCAAGAGGATGCTGTTTGTCAGGTAAAACACCGGACGCGAGGGTAATGCACTCATTACGGACTACCTGCTGCTTCTGTTCCCAAGCCTGCTGATCTAGGATCCCCAGCTCTAGGCGGTATTCCATTCCCGGCTCTCCATAAAGAGTCCAAGCCACTGGACTACCCACCGCTACGAACTTCGGTGCCTCCAGAAAAACTGGCTGATGAACCGGAACAAAACGTTCCGTCTGCTCCCACTCGCCCGCTTCTGGACTGCGTCTGCGATAATGCACCGTCCCCGTGAATTCAAGCTCCTGTTCCTGTAGTATAGCTTTTAGACACAGAGCAGCCTGCTCGTAAAGGTCCGTGCAGTTGTTATGCCCGAAGCGGTAGCCGATCTCATGGCGAAGTGGAATGCCGTGACTCCGGACCAAGGCCGCGAAGGCAAAGCTGAATCGGCTGAGGGTAAAGGCATCATGCGTGCCATGATTTATCAGTAGCTTAGTGCCGCTCGCTTTAAGACCGTCTAAGAAGAAATCGGATTCCAGTCCGGTCGTTTCCCGCAGACTTGCAGAGTCACCAGCTCCCGTAAGTGTCTGTAGCAGAGTCTCGATACCTGATCTTCCGGTCTGAGGATGCCGCCAGTCCTTCTTCCAGATATCCCGGTACCCGGTGTCCACCTCTGCCACGTGCCAGATCAACGGGCATGCCCCTTCCGCAAACTCACGGGTAAGCCCATTCAGAATTAGCGGAGGTGCATAACACAATGTGTACCGCACCCGGTACGGCAGCCTTAGAGGATTGCCTCCCGCCAGCAACGCGGTCAGCCCACCGCGTGAGCCACCCACGGCCACAACCTGCTCCGCATCACCACCATAGCTATCTTGGCCTCTGGCAATTGCCGCACCAATCCCGGCGTAAATGGAGCTTTGCAGGGAGCGGCTGCCGATGTAACCTCCACCGTTCCAGAGAACACCAACAACACCTTTGCCTGTGCTGGCTAGAGTCTTTCCGATGATTTCCAGAAATGAGGGACCTACAGTGCTGAAGGTATTTTCATTGGCATCATAATAACCGTTGAATAACAGCGGATAGCCCTTAACACTTTTCGCACTCCAATTGGGCGGCAAAATATAGGACGCAAGGCTATGCTGACCGTTCTTCGTAACTAACAGACTGCCGCTGATGAGCTGAAACACAGGCGCATTGCTTAAAAGAGCCCCATCGTCAGCGGATTCATTACGGTAGACCACCGGATACCCGAAGGTCTTCAGGATACGGTCGCTCAAGGAGATGGCAACTAAATCATCTACTGCATAGAGACTGTAGCGGTCACCAATATAGCGTTCAAATTGCGGGGTTTTAAGTGCTTTATACCCTTCGTTACTGCCGAACAACTGATAATCTTCGGTATTGTATACATAAGGGCTATCTGGATCGTTATTATAGAGCCGTACATGCTCAGCTACAACCTTCTCTCCAGTTTCGTCCATCCGCAGGGTCCCGATGCCGTCGGTCCCACCATAACGGAAGCCGCCTTTCCCCTCATCAGCACTGTTATCCCAGTGTGACACTACTGGAAGCGTATTGGTCAGCAACGGGCTGACCAATACGAACACTCCTTCCTCTGAATTCTGGGTTCCATCAGCGTTCTCAGCCTCGACTGTATCCTCTCGCAGGGTTGACCAAGCGGCTCTGTGGAAAGTCACTTCACCGCTCCGCAAGCAGGCAAGCAGTAGTTCTGCGTTGTGCAATTTTAAGTAATCGGCCACAGCCTTAGTAACGGGTAGAGCAATGGGTTCAGATCCACCACTCAGAATAAAGCGACTTAGCGGAACGTATTTTCCCGGTACAAAACACAATAATTTACTCATAAATTCCTTCTCCTTCATCTGGTATCGTATCGCCATGTGCTGTCAGAAACGAGCAAAATTTAATTTCTGGCAGACCGTCGGTACTACAGTAATTCTCCCCAGCCAGAAATCCTCCCGACAGTTTTGGTGTGCAAGTAACCGTCACTGTCCTTTTTTCTCCTGGAAAAAGGGTGAGGAACTGTTCTTCTGCTTCCATCCAGTAGCGGTCCCCCTTCTCCTCTGCATGTACATGTAACAGTACTTCACTACCAGTATTATGGAGAGTGAAGTGAGCTTGGTGACTTATCTTTCCTACACCAGTAGGTTGCCATAAGCTTTCCTGCCACACCTGAAGGTTGCCACCTGTAAGATCAAGTGCTGGGGCATAAAGATGTTGGTTAGCGGTAGAGAACACATATAAATTTTGCTGCGATTCTTCTTCAATGTTCCGGAATGACAATCTGACAAAATATAATAGATCCTCAGGCTCAGGAACGCTGAAATTCAACTCCCCAACACAGACAGCACGATCTTTGTCTCCTTCTGCCTCGAAGGTTTGCCGATATAGGCTTCTACCCGTTGCATCTAGCACTTCTGCATCAACCTTTACCTTGCCTCCATCCACACCATGCACGAATACATTTCCATGAAATCTAGTACCAGGCGTTAAAAGTAGGCTGCGATAATCTAGCGAAGCATGCTGCGGACGGAAGGCTTGTTTCACCCAGTGGTAGGCCATTTTAGTTTCACCATAATAATCTACAAGATTGGTGCAAGACACATTCGGCCATGGCTCGTTGAACTGCCAGACAATGCTGCCGCTGTTCCGGAATTTGCGGCGACGGTTAGCCTCAAGCACGAAGCGGATTCCTTCTGCCTGCATCCATTGGCTGCAAGCAGAGAACTGCTTCAAATCATTCATGCTACCGAACATTTCTTCTTCACGGCTTAGCGTATCCCACCACTCCCCGTGATGTCTCCATACGGCGCTGTTCTCCATCGAGACAGGCTGCTGGTTGGCTTCATTCAGAAATTTCTCTAGGCTTTTGAGAGAACTCAGACCGTCCACACCAAATTCGCTATGCAGCAGATTATCGTTACTGCCATATAATTCGTAGTGATAGGGGTTGCCCATATACTTCCAGTAGCCATGAACATCATGCCCCTGGCCCTTGGCTTCCGTAATATACTCCACCGGACCAGATGCCGAGGTCGGCAGAAAGAGCCGCTGCGGATCATACTGCTCTACCAGCCCTTTTAGCATCGCCAGATTGGAATCACTGAGGTCTGAAGGCTTGTTTGGTTCACTCATTAATTCATTTCCGCCGCTCCATACCGTTAGTGATACATGATTGCGTTTGTCGCAGAGTGCGGTGCAAGCCGTCTTACGCAGCAGTTCCAGGAACTCTGGCTGCTTGGATGGAATATTATCAATGCCAGAACTCGATTGGATGAACTCCTGCCAGACCATAATGCCGTTTACATCACATAAGTCGTAAAACGCTTTCTTCTCAATGATTCCACCGCCCCATACCCGAACGAGGTTGATATGTGCCGCTTTCATAAGATGGATCATCTGCTGATACTGTTCGACCGTCACATTTCCGTAGAGATGATCCAAGGGTGTCATATTTACCCCTTTTATATAAATCTTGCACCCGTTGATCACAACCGTATAAGGTAGCGCGTTGTCGGGGCTTCCTTCATTAAGGATATAATTAAGTTTGCGGATGCCTGTCTGTAAGCTTCGTGTATCGAGCTCCATATCGTCTTCGTCCATTAGCTTCAACTCAAGGCTGTAGAGCGGTTGTTCTCCGTAACCGTTTGGATACCATAGCTGAGGTTCAGGTATTTCGAGCTCCGTGTTCACAACTTCTCCCGCAAGAACAGAGTACGTCTGAACCAGCAGCGGATTCCCCTTCGGATCAGAACAAGTGATGCTCGCTGTCAGCCTTCCTGTATGTTCAGGACCAGCCATCTGTTTGATGCTTGCCTGAATAGAAATTCGACCAGACACCTGCCCGTCATTTTCACCAAGGTCCGCATCTGTAGTGATCGACACGTCTTGCCAAGAACAATCCCGGTGAACCCTCAGTACCACATCATCCCAGATTCCGACGTTAACTAACCTGGTGGAGAAATCCCATTTATAATTAAAACGGCTCTTCTGCGTAAAGGTGGCCGAGGTTTTGCCGATTTGACCCATTTCATCCGGTGCCTGCTTCAGTAGCACTGAGATTTCCAGACTCTCCCGCTCCGAGAGGAGATCTGTAACATCAAATACAGCAGGCTCGAACATTCCCTCATGTTCACCCAACAGGATATTGTCGGCGTAAACAGCTGCTTCATAGTCTAGCCCCTGAAAGACCAGTTCAACTCGGGATGCTTTCAGCTCAGGATGTTTCAAAGTCGTGCGGTAAACCCACCAACGGTTCTCTACCCATTCACAGCTTAAGCTGTTCAACTCTTCATAAGGATTGCTAATCCAGCCCTGTCTGTAGAGATCATAATGAACTCCACCCGGCACTGTAGCTGGCATCCAGTCTGTAACTCCCATCAATTCCTGCCCTAGCTCCATGCTGGTGCCCTTTAACGGCACCCAAGGCCAGTACCCTTTGACTTCCCACTTTAGATCGTTCAATAATATTTGTTTCATGTCTTCTCCCGTTCCCCCAAATCCTGCTTAATTTGGCGCTGTTCATGACTAAGAACGGCTCTGGCGCCATCGGTTAATGCGCTTACAATTCTATTCATCTAGCTTCATTACCAATGATAGCATCGGGTTATCATTTTCGAAGGCCCCTAACCCTGTGAAATCGTTTGTTAATCTGCGCAGTTGCAGCTAAATACAAACAACCATTCTAGAACCAAGCCGTTTGTAGAACGCGAAAAAGGAGTTCCCTCAAGCCGTGAAAGGCAACCGGGGATCTCCTTTGCTTTTTGTTTGGTTTGAGATTCAAGAACTCCTGCAACGACGTATCACCTATCGGACTGAGATGACCCTAAGCGCAGTATTATTACACTTTTGGAATGCTAACGGCCCCCGAGTCGCTATTCGCATAAAAAACTCTGTAATTGAGCCTCTTTCTGAGCAATAGGTTCACTGGAGTCCGAAACTCTCACAAGCTAGAGGATGATTACACTGTTGAAGTTGAAGTCTGCCTCCTAACTAGCACCAAAAGAGCAGCGGTTCTCTCGTAACTTAGAGAATCGCTGCTCTGCTGTTAAACGGTCCATCGTATATTAAGAATCACTGTCCCTGTGTTCTGTTCATCCATATGAAATACAATGAAGAGTCTTAGCAAACCCCTACTTGATTAACTCAAGAAGCTCGTTAACAGTTGCTTTGTATTGTGGTTTGAACGCTGCGGATTTCATGTAACCCGCAAGGCTTGATAAGAACTGTCTTCCTTCAGGCGTATCGCTTACCTTGTCTGCATCTAAAGCGCACACTAGTAAGTTGCCTGCTCCTACGCTGCATTCCACGAGGAAACTAAGCTTATGGTTTCTTTCAAAATTGTCGATGGTCTGCACCACGGGATTCCAACTGCGATCAGCTTCATCCATGATAATGGATTTTGAGTGCTGAACGATATTCCACCATGGATAGGTTGAATACTCCTCGCTAGGGAACTCGTGGAATACAGGATGGCTGTTATCAATTAACAGCCCCATGGTACCCACAGGAACTGTCCGGTTCATGCTCTCTGAGATAGAGCGGAACATTGGGTAACACCAGAAATCTGTGCAGTAATAACCCTCGACAGCATTTTGGAGAGTTTCCGGTTTCGGCATCAGCAGCACGTTCTCACCTTGCTCCAGCAGTGCAAGCGCATCACTAGACAGCTTGTCGAATACATGGATGCCTTCCAGCATATTGCCGCTCTTTTCTGGGTAAATCCATAGATCGTAGCTCTTACGAATATCTGTCCCCTGTATCGATAGAGACAATACGATTGTACTCATCCGGTCAACTACAGGCAGCGTTATTTCCAAATCGCAGATATCGATGTAATTCGTTCCTGCAGGAACGTTCACCTCGCTTGTCCCTTCTGCCAAAATACCGTTATCCACAGTTAGTTCCCAACGTAATTCAAGTGTATCTGGCATCCCGCTGCGGAAGCAGCTGAGCTCTACATGAGCATCGAACGGTTCACCGGAGACATAGTTATACTTAGGAAATCTCGCCAGCAGAACGGCATCATTACAGAAGGTTCGCCATTCCTCAGGGCTAATCATTCCTTTGGAATCCATAAAGGTGTCGAGGACACCTACTAATGCTGTTCCCTGACCGCTGAAATCCTGGAGATCCAGGAGCTGGAAGCCGGCAAGCCGCCGGGAGCGGAATGCCGCCTCGAGTTCCTCTTTGTAACAGGCTACGGCCAGCTGACTTGAACATTCGAAGTATTTAGCGGCTAAATGCCCCAGTCCCTTACTTTCCAAGCGTTCACGGAAAATTTTGAAATTCTCGGCCTTGAGTGGTCCGTTGTATTTTTCGATTTCTTCAAAATTTGGATAGGTTGCGTATTGTCCAATCTCATGCGAAACAACAGGAATGTGTGGTATCCATTCTCCGGAAGCCTCGTCTGCCTTCACGGTCTTGGCTTCGGTACCATACTGAATCTGGATCTCACCGCCAGCTGTATCTTCGATCTTCTCTCCATTTAAGAGATCCAAAGGTACGATTTGATCATCATAATCCTTCATTGTACTCGGCAAGGCAGTCTGTATATGTCCTAGTGGTGCATCACACATGGCATAAGAACCTCTGAACAGTCGGTCTCTGGAGAAGCGCACCCCACTGAAGAAATCGTCATGTTCCAGAATTTCCGGTACCCATTGGTGGTTATTGGAGCCCTGTGTATAGAGAATCCGATTATCGAACGCTTTATAGTCCTTCAGGAAAGAATCAATTTTAGCTTTACTGCCCCATAACTCATTACCAAGGGACATCATCACGAAGGAGGGATGATTGCCGAAGGCCTGGAGAATGGCATAACCCTCACTGATCAGATAATCCTGCTCTGCTTGATTATGGCCATCATCGGTTTTTTCCGTGATTGTACCCCAGAATGGAAGTTCTGGTTGCATATAGATCCCAAGCATATCCGCAGCGGTAAATGCAGCCTCCGGTGGACAGCAGGTATGGAAGCGATAATGATTGATACCGTAGGACTTGGAAATGCCAAGGATTCTTACCCATTCCTCGACATCAGTTGGGGCATAGCCGGTGAGCGGGAAGATCAGACCGTCATGTTTGCCGCGGAGAAAGGTTTTCTCTCCGTTGATTGTAAACTTGTCGCCCTCCGCTCGGAATTCCTTCAAACCAAAGATGAGCTCCTGTTGGTCAGTAATATGTCCATCCCTGTCTTTCAAAACAAGGGTTATATTATAAAGATTGGGAGCGCCTTCACTCCAGAGCAACGCGTTTTGGCCTAGCACATAATCGACGGAAAAAAGCCCCGGTGAAACAGGAAACTCACGCTCGTCCACCGCGTGTGTCTCTTCACTATTGAAGCTTTGAGCAGACACCGCAAGCGTAGTTTCACTGTTGCTGTCCAAAGTAGCTGTAATACGAACCGTACGTGCAGCCAGATTCGACTCCAGTCGGATATTAGTAAGCTGCGATTCCCCATAGAACTGAAGCTCCATACGACCGGTAATTCCATTCCAGTTGGTCTGGGTATCCTGTGAAGTCAAATGTCCGCCTTTGGTTGGGTAATCGGTATTGTCCACACGGACGGTGATTGTATGAATTCCAGCTTGTAGCTTCGGCAATTCATATATATGCGGGGTGTTCAGACTGTTACGGCTACCGATCTCCGTATTGTCCAGCCAAAGTGTCGTAAGTCTCGTCCGTTCCAAAAATAGATAGCAGGCCTTACCGGCCAGCTCATCCGGAATGAATACCTCTCTTGCGAACCAGACTTGCCCTTCAAACAAATATTCATCGGTTAGAGCGCTTACTAAAACTACCTCGTTCTTTGGTCCTTTACGTGCGTATGACGTTGTTCCCGGCAGTGTGATAACATCTGTAAAAGGCAAGGTTAGTCCCTGTTTTGTCTTATCCAATTGCAACTTCCATTCGCCTTCTAGGTTGATCTTTGTCTGCAAAATATCACTCCTATTATGGTAATCACTGATCTCTAGCAGTATAATGCTCTACTATATAAAGCTTAGCATTTTAAGCCAGATAATTCAGTATAGTGGTTAACACTCATTTGAATGACGACAGGTCTAATCTTCCAATATAGCCGTAGCATGAATGTGCCAGATGACAAGATTTAATAGTAATTTCAGAACAATAAAAAAAGCCGCAATGAGCGGCTTTTGAATATAATTTATTACACATTCTCCAGCATGAAATTCCCAATTTCAATCAAACTATCTTCCGCTTGCGGTGTGACGCCCACCTGATCGGCAAAGCCGTGAGAAAGTCCTTTGTACCGTACCATTTTCACTTGGACGCCCGACTCCTTCAGCTTTAAGGCATATGCATCATCTTCAATACGCAAAAAATCATATTCGCCAAACAAAATAATGACAGGCGGCATCCCTTTCAGATCTCCTCGCAGCGGGCTCACATAAGGGATTGTATCATCGGACACGCCCAAATATTCGCCTAAGCCCACAGTTCCTAAACCACCGCTCAACAAATTCAGTATAGAACGAATCTCTTTATCCTGAGACGGGGATATTTCATAAACATCTCTGCGCTGCATATGTTCCTGCATACCTGCTGCGTCCACGCTTGGATATAGTAGTGCCTGTGCCTTTACCATCTGCGTTCCTTCATCCCGATCTTTCATTGCGCATACCGTGGCTAAATTCCCACCTGCGGAATCACCGGAAATACAGATGCGATTCGGATCACCATTAAATTCTTCGGCGTGAGCATATATCCATTTCAACACGGTATAACAGTCGTCGAGCCCAGCGGGGTATGGGTTCTCCGGAGCTAAGCGGTAATCAACCTGAATCGATACACAGCCCGTATTTGCAACCACAAGCTTGCACATCTCCTCTACTACTTCGGGTCCTCCTGCTACGAAACCGCCTCCGTGGATGTAATAGAACACTGGCTGCAACTCTCCACTCTTCTTCTGCGAAGTGTAAATTCGCACCGGGACAGCAACATCACCGTTTTGAACGGTAGCATGCCTCACATCAACACCTTCAGTAATCGGAATGCTGTTCACGCCATTCATCATCTTGCGCATTTGAGCTGCACTTTTTTGGATATTTTTCTTTCGGCTACCTTTCAACATCATCTTAACCAGCATTCCCTTGAAGCCTTTTAGGATTGACTCCATACTTTGATAAAAGCGAGGATCCAGCACGCCAGGCTCATCGGTTTCAGGAATAGGCTTAATCAGGATATCCAGTCCATTTTCATTAATTACATGTTGCCTTTCTAGCATCGATGTAAGAAGCTGTTGCGAATATTTCCGTTCCATGATGATTACTCCTTTTCAAATGTTGTATGGTAAAATGATTTGCGGCGATTTGTATTGGTTGCCATAACTCAATTATAGGTTTGGGTTTGCAGAAAAAATATCGCATTATTTCTTTTGTTATATCCTTCTTTTATCATTATTATTGAAAGCGATTTCAAAAATGATGTCGAGAGCAAAAATACAATATAAAAAACAAAAAAGGACAACACTAAAGTCATCCTTGTTATACTATTCTCTATTTAACGTGTTAATCTAATCACTTGTACCTCATGTGGTTGTACAACAGCATTTACCACAAAATTTGCTGTCACTTGCAGCGAACGTATTTGAAATAACGGCAGGGACCGACCTTCAAGATAAGACCATTCTTCTGGACGCATGTCCTTAGGTGCCCCCATATTCAACCATTCATCAAAGGCGCTTCCCCCAGCCGGACCTACCGAATACCTTCGCTCTGTATAAACACCCGGCGTTAAGCCGTCTAGACGAATGTGATACTGACGGGTATTGCGTATATTGAACACGTTGTAACGTTCGGTTTGAGTCAAGTGAGTGGTATGACGGTAGCGATATAGAGTATCATAATGACAATAATTATATAGAAATATCTGTATTTCACCTTTCGAGGAAGTTATAAAATACCCATCACCTTCAGCTATCAGACCGCTTCCTGCATAACGCAACAATTGCAGCGCCCGATAACAGCTTTTGGGCAAACCTCCGCGAGTGAATAAACCAAACCCGCCATGAAAAAGATCCGACGAAGGAACAATCTCCTCCATATGGTCACTAAGCGACCAGTATCCCATAGCCTCAAAGTGGTCGTAATTCTCCAGAATATTTTTGAAAAGAAAAGCAGATTTGTAGGAGGTATCATTACACAAATCACGCTGCCATATGTTATTACTCCACTCTTCAAGAATCACGGGCAGACTAGCGAAACCACGTTGACGCAACAGCTTTTTGACCTTATGTAACGCGTGTTTCATAAACTGTTCATCGCCGCTTACCGCAAGTGGAAAAGCTTCATCCTCTGCCATGAGCTGAAGACCAGTGTCTTCTTGACCCGGTAAGATGCTGTGATAAGCACGTAGAGCCAGAGAGTCGGGCAAACAATTTCCCTTACTGCAAGACACTAGGAATTCGCTGATAAAATTACTAGAGTCAATGTTGCTTCCTGGACCAACAATATGTAGCTGCGGATCGATAGCACGGATGGCGTGGCTGGTTTCACGGTAAAGCACCCAGTATTCTTCCATGGTAAACACACCATATCCTGAGAACTCTGGACTCACGAAAGGAGCAAACCTCCATTCCCGCACGGACTCAATCCCATACCGATCAATGAAATGCCTAACAAGGGAAGTCACAAGGTCGAGCCATTTGTCAAGATGCTCAGGCATAGAAAGGATGCTTGGCCTCTTAAATGGAAACACGGCTTCCCTCGCTAATGCAGAAGGCATATAACTAAATTCAACATAAGGCTTTAACTCCACTGAAAGCATGAAGTCCAGTACCTCATCTACATAAACAAAGTTATAATCTGCGCTACCAGACATTTTCCTGACATACAGCATCATGTCATCGTCTAACAGACCTTTGCAGCGCATATAGCGAAAGCCAATCTCCTTTTGCAGCTTTCGTATTTGCGCCTGTACCGCGCCATTCAACAGATCCTTGGCGTAACCTGCATTAATCAACGTCCGCCAGTTATGACTCAGCGTCCGAATCTTACGGCCAGTGTCCACATGAAGATCATATCCCTCATTGACCTGAGGTTGGACAATGGAGTGCTCGTTGTGATGCAAATGCCGCATTAGTGAAGTGAAATCGGTCGAAAATCCCGCTGTGACCATTCTGTTCTCCTGTGGATCTGTCGCATCATGCTCATTTACTAGACGGTATTGCCCTGGTGTAACACCAAAGCGCCGTTTGAAGGCGTCGATCAAAGCGTTGGTACTTGGAAATCCAACTTCTGAGGCGATGTCCGTGATCGTTCTTTCACTACGAAGAAGTGCCACCGCCTGACTCAGTCTGACATTTGTAAGGTAGGCAGTAAAAGTAAGGCCAAGCTGTTTCTGAAATAAATGGGACAGGTAGGAGCTACTTAAATAGATAGTGGAGGCTAGTCCACTCAGAGTAATATTTTCCCGATAATGTCGGTGGAGATAGTCGGTTGCTTTGCGCAATCTTTCCTTACTTGAGGATTTGGAGGGATCCTTCTGCTTGTTCTGCTCAAGAAAAGTATGCACTAGACTGTTCAGCAGTACACCTACACGACTACGCATTAGTATAGGTAAACGAGATTCGTTTTTGTAATAGGCCTGGAATACACTGGCGAACTCACTTCGGATTACATTAAAGCGAGCTTGTTCGTCCTTAGGGTATAGAAAAGACTTACACTCTATAATTATACTTTCAATCTCAGGACAAAAAGCTGCCAAAAATGCCGGCGAGATAAACAGCGATAGCGCCTTGCCCGAACCTTTCATATTTAAAGCGTGCAGTTGGTAGCTATTCAATACAATAATGTCATCCTGCTGAACTTCATAGGTAAACTGATTGTCATCCAACTGTAGTACCCCAGTTCCCTGCAAGATGTACATTACCTCAAGTTCTTGATGCCAGGAAGCGATAGCGTCTTCAGGGAGATTAATTGAAAACCTGAAATCCGAGGCTATCAATGTATTTTCTTGCATACCTAACCTCCTATTCTTTATCTTAATAGAGCCTTGCCTCATCCAAAATCCTATCATATAAACCCATGAAATCAAGTTTACTGTCTTATTGATAACGAAGGTTCAGGTTGTTTTTAGTGTCTTTTTTACAATCAATATAAAAAGCACCAGACTAATAAACCCAGATATAGCACAAGTAATAAATACCATCTGATATCCCTTAAGCTGTGAAACAAATCCAAGTAGTATAGCTCCTAAACCAATTCCTAAATCAAAAGCAGTAAAGAATGTAGCGTTCGCTACACCTCTTTTCGCTGGTGGGGCTAATCGAATCATCGCTACTTGAAGCGCTGGTTGAGCTGATCCGAATCCAATTCCGTACAAAATAGCTGTAATAACCACTCCAGCAATTCCTTTAGTCATTGTTAGGACGAATAGTGCGACTATCAATATGAAAAGAGCAGGTACAATAATGACCCCTTCCCCATACTTATCGGATATCTTCCCTGTAAGTGGTCTAATTACTGTAAGTGTGACTGCATACACTAAGAAAAAAGTACCCGTGTTAACTTCAATATTTGCCGCAAACAGTGGTAAAAAAGTTGTAATACCACCAAAAGTAAATGATAAGAAAAATGTAACGATAGCGATAGGTAAAACTGTTTTTTCATAAAATGATATTGTTTTTTTTGATGTGTTTTGTACTGTTGGAATTTTTGCACCAAATCCAAGTATGAATGCAATCAAAGCTAATGCTGTACATAGAAGAAATAGGTAATGAAATGAATAAGATTTTGTTACCCAAAGACCAATGATTGGTCCTAACGCCATACCTAATGTCATTGCTAGTCCATACCATCCCATTCCTTCTCCACGACGAGATTGTGGAATAACATCAGTCACAGCCGTTCCTATCGAAGTTGTAGCAACTGCCCAGCTGACTCCATGAAGGATACGTAATATTACTAAAAATATAATGCCTGTTACCCAATCATAAAAATACATGGTTATAGCAAAAAAAAGTAATCCGCTTATTATAAATGCACGTCGACCAAACCGATCCATTAATCCTCCACTAATAGGACGAAAAATTACTGCCGATATTGTAAACACTCCAATTATTAATCCAACTTGAGATTCACTTCCACCTAGATGTTTGATAAACATAGGCAATGTTGGCATTAGTAAATAAAATCCACTAAATAGTAATAAAGCTGTAAGGGTCAGCATGATATAGTTTTTTGTCCATAAACGTTCCATTGTAATGTAATCCTTCTTTCTATCGACTTTAGGTAATCTCCAAAAATAGTGAAATAGGCGAATAAAAAAGCAGCACCATCGCTATAAAAGTGTTGGTACTGCCCTATATAGACTGATACACGCTTGGTTATTTAGAACGTCCTTGATACTTTAACAGCTTTTTCAAGCCCTGCGACAATAATCTCTTCTGCCTTATCAGGGAATTGGCTGTGCCCTTCAATGATAATAGTCTCTATATTTTTCACACCAAAGAAGTTCATCATACTTGTTACATATTTAACAGCCATCTCTAAATCAACTTTTGGTCCCTCAGAATACACACCACCACTTGCGTTTAATAACACTATTTTTTTATTTCCAATAAGCCCTACTGGACCTTCTGGTGTATATTTAAATGTTTTGCCTGCGCGGTTTAAGTAATCAATATATGTGTGTAGTACAGCTGGGATGGTTAAATTCCATAAAGGGAACCCAAATACGACTTTATCAGCTGCAAGGAATGGATCTAAATACTTATCAGCAACAGCTACTGCTTTTGCTTCTTCTACTGTTAAATCTAATCCTCTACTAGACTTAAATGTTCCGTTAATCATATCTGCACCTACGTAAGGCAATTCCTCATTGTATAAATCCAGCTCTACTACAGTGTCATTTGGATGTGATTCTTTATAGCTCGCTAAAAAAGCCTCGAATAATCTAACACTAACCGACTGATCTGCTGGTCGATTGTTTGCTTTTACAAATAAAACGGTTGTCATTCCTTGTTCCTCCTGATGTGCACTCTTATGTTGTTTATAATATTTTTTTGAAGCTATACTCCATTTCTCCAGCCATAGCTTCAGGATTATCACCAGTTACTCTGTAATCATGTGTATAAATTTGTTCGAACGTTCCAAAGTTCACTTGTTTATAAAATTCAAAACAAGGAAATCCATCATGTGCTCCTTGCATATTGACAGTACCATCCTTTTGAATATGAACTATTAAAAGATAGTCAACTGGAGGTGCAAATGCATTTAATGGATTGCTAGCACTTGCACTCATTTGAAACCTAACGTCTTCAGAGCCCCACACAATATCAGTGCACAAAATACCTTCTGTAGTAGCTTTTCCTGTTTTTTTATTAACAGAACCATCTGGAGTAGTGACTCTTTCTGTTGTAATACCAGTATTTGCATATGTGAAAATATCTTTTTTGTAAAAATCTACAACTACTTCTTGTTCCACTCTGGAGCGCATAGCGTTGACAGCATAGGGTGTGAATTCACGTGAGTCACCTTCAAAATGGATTACGTTTCCTGTTGCTTCATCCTTCCTAGGATCAGTCCACGGTGTTGGAATAAATACACTTGCTCTAACTTTAACAATATTAGTCATGAGAACCCTCCATAATTTATTAATTCTGTTTCAGTGATTCCTGTTTCTTTCACAACAGAAAATATAGTCAACTTGATTGACTACTTTTCGCATAGTACAATGTATTTCGTACAAAGTCAACTAAGTTGACTTTATTTAAGGAGGTTTTATGTATGACTCAGGAAGTCTTTAGTGAATTGGATCTGACAACACTTTTATCATTATCCTTTAGTACATCAATTAATGAACTACATGATAGATTGCGTGAATTAGGATTTGCAGATATTAGACCTGTACATGGTTTTATGTTTAAGTGTATTGCTCCAAACGGAGCAACAGGTATAGAATTAGCCGAATATTTAGGAATTACGAAGCAAGCCGTAAGTAAAATGGTAGATTATCTTGAGAAAAGTGGTTATGTAATTCGCGAAAATCATCCCACTGACAAGAGAGGAAAAATCATTGTTTTGACTGAGCGAGGTTGGTTAGCAGTGAAAGCAAAAGAAGAAATACTAACTGAGATTGAGCAACGTTGGATTGAAATCATAGGTGCTGAACGACTGCAGATGCTCAAAGATGATTTAACAACACTTGTATATAAAGCAAATGAAGATAAATCTACTATGAGATCAAGACCTGTCTGGTAAGTGTATGGTGAAGATTTGGTGTATGCTGCGATTCATCAAACCAAAAAGGGTAGAAGACTTAAAGATCTGTCTTCTACCCTTTTTGAAAGCTGATTATCTGCAGCATACATTTAGTATTTGTTCTGGGAAATTACTACTCTAAATACCCTTTGACTAAGCCCAGCGGCAATGGCTTGGGCTGCTCGCAGCTGGTTACCAGTTGAGCATATTGCTTAGAATCGGAACTTGTATGGAATGCATGCATGATCTCAAGTACGTGATTGGCGAGTTCTCCGTTTGCACGAGGAGTCTCCCCCGTGTCGATGCAGTGTGCCATATCTGCTACTCCTATGCCTCTACTATTATCTGCATAATTGTAGATAAGTGGGATCTCTTGGAATTCCGAGCTGTGTGCCGGGCGTAAAAGGATCGGCCCTCCAAAGTTGTTAGGGTCCGGTACGATCAAGGTTCCTTGCGATCCGTAGATTTCGATCCTCGGTAAAGTACTGTGCCAAACATCAAAGCTGGTAATCATGGTTGCCACAGCGCCACTGTAAAACTCAATCGTTCCAGCAACATGTGTGGGCACCTCTACATCAATGACTTTGCCAAACTTTTTGTCGCTCGTGATCGTTCTATGAGCAAAGGAGGTTTTAGTGATGCCGCATACTGTTTTAGCTGGGCCTAGCAAAGATACTAACGCAGTTAGATAGTAGGGTCCCATGTCAAACATGGGTCCTCCACCGGCTTTATAATAAAATTCTGGATCAGGATGCCAGCTTTCATGTCCATGACAAAGCATAAAGGCAGTTGCTGCCACCGGCTCCCCGATATAACCATCCGCAATCAGCTTACTGCAGGTTTGCAGACCGCCTCCAAGGAAAGTATCTGGTGCGCAGCCAAGGAACAGGTTCTTTTCCTTCGCCAGACGAACTAGCTCAGTGCCATTTTCAAGGGAAAGGGATAAGGGCTTCTCCACATACACATGCTTGCCAGCTAGCAAGGCTTGCTTGCACACGTCAAAATGAAAATTAGGCGTTGTTAGATTAACGACTATTTCAATCTCTTCCGAAGCAAGTAATTGTTCTGTCGTCCATACATGAGGAACGCCATATTTCTCCGCCGCTTGCTCTGCACGACCTTTATCCAGGTCGGAACAAGCATAAACCTCAGTATTAACGAAAGTCCCATTCAAATTCTCAAAATAAATGCTGCTGATGTTACCGCAGCCGACTATACCTACCTTCACTTTGCGCAAGATCATTCCCACCTTATCTCAGTTTTAGTTAGCCGCCCACAAAAAGCCTTTTCGCATCAGTTCCTTGGCTTCCGGTATATCGAAAACGTCTGCATGATGGCCAAGTGAATTATAGAAAACCTTCCCTTTTCCCCATTTCTTCGTATATACAACGGGCATCGTGATGACACCATTTGCTGAATGCTCACCCTCACTCATTACAAACGTAGTTGTTGCCAAGACATCCACTGCAGGATCTACATGTAAATAATATTGTTCCGATTTCACCTTGAAGTCTTGGATGCCCTCCACAATGGGACTGGAGCCAGAATGCATGATATTAACTTCGTACTCTACCCCATCGTTAAATGGATGTGCTACCCATTGTGACCCGGTCAAAAATTGCCACTCTGTATTGTTACGGAAAGAGTCGCACATCCCTCCATGACAACCGGCAATTCCTACTCCAGAAGCTACTGCCTTCAGAACTGAGGATACCTGATCATTACTGATTTCTCCCATGGTCCATACTGGTACAATAAGGCTTAAATCCGTAAGCTTGTCTACACTGTTGAAGCTCTCCAGCGTATCAGACACTTCAACTTCAAAGCCTTCAGCCTCTAGAATGCCAGCAAAAATTGCGGCTACTTCATTTGGTTCATGCCCATCCCATCCACCTTTTACAATCAATGCTTTCTTCGTCATCCTGCAATCTCCTTTTCCTTTATATATGTAATCAACCTTTCGTCCATCTGATGAAATTGTAATCCAGATCAGAGAGGTGTGCTCGCCATTTCACTTGTAGGAATGGTCATTTTTTGCTAAGTTTTAGAGGTGAACCTAAAATTCAAACCACATGAACAGGAGATCTCATGAAAGCCTTTCACGAAAATAGAACTTACCATTCGACGTTCCCCTTCACTGTAATAATGTCTAATGATATTGATTTTCTAGCCCACTGGCATAACGATCTTGAGATAGTCTATGTATTTGAAGGTTCAATTCGGATGGGAATTAACTCCGAAACAAGGATCTTGAAAGCGGGAGATATGGCTATATGCAGCAGCGGAGACATCCACTACTATGACAGTAAAGACAGCAGCTCCAAGATAATGATGGTGATATTCAATCCTTCATTAATCGGTTTTCCTGGTGGATGGCCTTTGAATGTTAGGCTGACTTCCCCATTTATGGAGAAACGAGCTATACGAGAAGAAGAAGTGCGTATCAACAACCGTCTTTCTCAGATCCTGCAGGAACTTATGGACGAATATAATCAGAAGCTGGAATATCATGAACAGGTAATCATCGGCCTTTTGCACGAGTGGAGCGGACTCATTTTACGGCATGTTCCCTTGGATAAGATTAATCCACAGAAAGATAAAAGGCGCATCACTAACATGAAGATTATGCAAGGGGTTCTTGAATACCTCGACGTCAACTACATGCATCCCATCACACTTGTTGACGCCGCAAGGCAAGCCAATATGAGCCTCTTTTATTTCTCCCGCTTCTTCAAGAGTCTTTCGGGTATGAGCTATATTGCATACCTTAGCAACATCCGAGTCAACCAAGCAGAACAGCTGCTGCTGACCACAGACAAATCCATTTTAGATATCGCACTGGAATGCGGTTTCACTAATATCCGTACCTTTAACAGAGTATTTAAACAGATTAAACAACGGACTCCAAGTGAATTACGTTAAGAGATACATGGTCCGTTATCTTATTAAGCAAACAAAAAACCGATGATCTTTTGGTTTAGATCATCGGCTTCATTTTAATATTCGAATGCACAAAGACGGCGAAAAGGTCTACGTTTAAGTGACAAGCTTAACCAGTCTTCATTACTGAGCTCCAACTATTGGATGTGGAACATACAACTCTTCAAGGAATGAAATTTCTTCAGGTGATAATTTCACCGCTAGAGCATCTACTGAATCTTCGAGCTGAGCAATTTTCGTCGCGCCCACAATTGGAGCAGCTACAGAAGCTTTTTGCAACAGCCATGCAAGTGCGATATGAGTACGTGGTACGCCTCGTTTCTCTGCTAACGACGCTACTCGCTCAACAATTAATCGATCTACATCAGCAGTTGAATCATACTTTGATTTTTGAATGAGATCGGTTTCGGATCTGCGTGTTGTTTCCGACCAATCACGAATCAATCTTCCTGATGCCAGAGGACTATAAGGAGTTACCGCAATTTTTTGATCCTGACAAAGCGGCATCATTTCCCTTTCCTCTTCTCGGTAGATGAGATTAAGGTGATTTTGCATGGATACAAAGCGAGTCCAGCTATTTTTCTCGGCCACATGTAATGCTTTTTGGAATTGCCAAGCATACATAGCAGACGCACCGATATATCTAGCCTTTCCAGACTTCACTACATCATGCAAGGCCTCCATGGTTTCTTCAATAGGTGTGTTATAATCCCAGCGGTGAATGATATAGAGATCCACATAATCGGTCCCAAGTCTCTTCAAACTGTTATCTATTTCGCTCATAATAGCTTTTCGAGAAAGCCCACCACCATTAGGACCTGGACGCATCTGGCCCCAGACCTTCGTGGCAAGTACAATTTCATCCCGATTCGCATAGTCCTTAAGCGCACGTCCGATAATCTCTTCACTGGAACCACTTGCGTAAATATTAGCTGTATCAAAAAAATTGATGCCAAGCTCAAGCGCTCTTTTAATGATAGGACGACTGTTCTCCTCATCTAGCACCCATTGGTGCCCTCCAGGCAGCACTTTTCCAAAGCTCATACAACCAAGGCAAATCCGAGAGACGTCCATTCCCGTATTTCCAAATTTGATATATTCCATAAAGCAAGCCTCCATTTCTATATTTAAATGAGTTTTAGTTCTTACAGTGCTTCAAACCATTCATCCTCGACAGCTTCAAACCATTCTGTTTCGCCTGGAGTCATAGCCAAATGAACGAACCAACTATCCTTTGTCGCGCCATGCCAATGTCTCACATTAGCTGGAATGTTGACCACATCACCTATTTCGAGCAATTGAGCAGGTTTTCCTTCTTCCTGATACCAGCCATTTCCACCAGTGACTAACAGAACTTGTCCAACCTTATGAGCATGCCAGTTATTGCGTGCGCCTGGAGCAAAGGTTACATTACCAATTGCGGTATTAAGCGGCTTCGGATCTGTAAACACCATTTGCAAATAAGCGTCACCCGTAAAGTTTGCTTTAACCTTTTCCCCTAAAGGAAAAATAGTGCTGCTACTAAGTTGTTCATTTTTCATCGTTGATTCCTACTTTCTTCCTATAGTTAATGATTATTAGTGCACTGCGATCCTCTTACTCTCCCGCTGGAAAATCAGTAGAAGCTGCCAGTTCAGTCTGCTTCTCATAGTCGGCAACACGAGCTTTGAGGGTCGAAATCGTGCTTGCCAGTGCATGAGATCCAAGTATCATTCGTATCGGTGCCGGTTCTAATTCAACACTTTCTATGATTCGGGCAGCCATCCGCACAGGATCTCCAGGAGCTAAACTCTTAGAAGCGTCCAGCATGTTCAAAAAGTTATGTGCTGGGTTGCCTTCGTATTCTGTCATGAGTTTCGCTACCTGTGCGCTCCCATAACGGAACTCGGTACGGGCTCCTCCCGGCTCCACCAATGTAATACCGATGTTAAAAGCTTCAACCTCCTGAGCAACGGACTCACAAAAGCCCTCTATCCCAAACTTGGTCGCATGGTACATCGAATTTCCTGGGAAGGCGACCTGCCCGCCATAGGAGGAGATCTGAATAATACGTCCACCACCCTGAGTGCGTAAATGCGGGAGAGCTGAACGAATAAGCTGGATGGACCCCGTTAAATTCGTGGCAATGATATGATTAACCTCGTCGTCAGAGAGTTCTTCTGTAGCCCCAAAAAGTCCATAACCAGCATTGCTTATGATAACGTCGATACGTCCAAACTTTTCAAAAGATCTATCGACAAGATTTCGAATGGCTGGAAAATCGGTCACATCTAGAATCTCGCAACTGAAGGTTTCGGGATACTTCTCAATGAGGTCAGCGACCTTGCTTTTGTTACGAACAGTACCGATAACCTGATTGCCCTTCTGAAGAAGCTGTTTCGTCATCTCATAACCAAAACCACTGCTCACACCGGTGATAAGCCATTTGCGATTATTCATAATCATTTCCTCCTAAACTTCTTATTCCGATTTTGCTGCTGGAATACTTAGCACATGAGTAGTTGTAACCAATATTTAATACGCATAATTACAATAATGATCACATGTCTATTATTATAATCGGATTAAATTTGGTGCCAATTGTTAATTTGATGCGATTTGTACATTAATAAACAAAACCATCGAAATTGTTTATTTCCTACTGCGTATTCGCGATTCTTTTATATAAATTTATAAACAGATGTCCCATTGATGAGCCCGTTATAGTATGTTATATAATGAATTCTTACTCTTTTGTTGATGAATAAAGAAAGTTCGGTGAGCAAATTGTCTAAAGTCGATCGAAGAATCTTAAAAACACAGGAAGCCCTGAAGACAGCAGTCATTGAACTAATGACTGTGAAAAATTTTGATGATATAACCATTCAGGAACTCTCAGATAAAGCAAACGTAAGCCGTGGTACTATTTACCTTCACTATATGGATAAATATGATCTTCTTGATAAGCTTATCGAGAAGCATATCAATGAACTTCGTGAAAGATGTGAAGCAGCCTCTGATTTGGATTTTGTAACGGGGTCCGTGATTTGGACGGAATACTTTGAGAGTAACTATGCCTTTTTCTCCATGATGTTAGCTAGTAAAGGAGCCCCTTTCTTCCGGAGTCGTTTTCTGGAATTTCTTATAGAAGAGTTCAAAGACGAAGTGGATATCACAAAGGGTAAAAACGAAGGATTAAATAAGGATCTAGTCGTACAATTTGTAGCTTCTTCGTATGTAGGTGTAGTTGAATGGTGGTTTACGAACGAAAGACCAGTAACCTATCAAGTATTAGCAGAACAGCTGGGAGCCTTATTGGAACGAAATTGTACAAATAACCCCTCATCCTAAAGGATGAAGGGTGACTTGGAAAATAGTAACTAGTTTGCGAAATATTAACCTATTTTGATCTTCCTTAGAAACCATATTTAGCTTCTTCAGCCTCTCGAATTTTGGCATAGGTCTCAGAGAGTACATAGGTATCTTCCACTAAGCGATCTATACGGAATAGCACATCATCATTTACTATTTCTTTTCGATAAAAATCCTTCTCTTCTATAAATACATACGTTTGAACAATTTGCGCTTTCATATAGGCTAATATCGGTTTCAATTGCTGCTCAGCTACCAGATAGTGACGTGAAGATCCTGCCGTGACGAGCATACTTACAACCTTGTGTTGAAATGCTTTTTCGGGCGCTAAATCGAATATATTCTTTAGTGTTGCTGGGATGGAAGCTTGAAATATAGGCGTTCCGATTACGATAACATCTGCTTCCATGATCGTTTGAATTACGTACTTGGTGTCCCCTTCGTATTCCAGATAATTGCGACCATCACTGAATTGAACATCATACTCCGCCAGATCTAGAAGCGTAACTTCTGCATCTTTGTATTTTTCATGAAACGAATTTATTGTGTAATTCATAGCGATTCTGGTTTTCGATCCTATCTTTGACCCTGATAATGCTACAATTTTCATAATTTTGACCTCCTGGAGTTTATTTTTTTGCCGTATATTTTTTAATAGCTGGTAGAATTTCAGAACCAATTAAATCTATGTTTTTCATTAAATTTTCAAAAGGTACGCCACCAAAATCCATTTGTGCGATATATCGTTGATGGCCGAAGAGTTCATGTTGATATAGAATTTTTTCAATGATTTCCTGTGGGCTGCCAATATTCATAACATCGCGGGGATCGGCTCCTTGAGCAAACGCCTGTTTAGGAAAACCACGTCCATTGGTTAATTTCATTCCTTCGTTTATATATGGATAATAGGCTCTTTGTGCCTTCTGTGTTGTTTCATCCGCGTAAAAGAATCCAGCAGTCGCTACAGGCAGCTTCGACGGATCGAATCCGTTCTGGCTTGCAGCTTCACGATAAGCATCAATGGATCTTTTAAACAAGACTGCGGGACCCCCTAAATGGGCCAAAAACATAGGAACACCTGCAATGCCTGCTTTGATCGCACTGGCAGAAGTTCCCCCTACAGCTCTCCATATCGGTAAGTTTCCCTCAGGACGGGGGAGGATTCTTGCATTTTTGAGAGGGTTACGAAATTCTCCCTTCCAATTCATAACTTCGTTTTCATTTATCTTTAATAACAAGTCGAATTTTTCTTCAAATAATTCCTCATAATCATTAAGATCATAGCCCAATAGTTCATATAACCCCACTCTAGAGGCACGGCCAGCTATTATTTCAGCTCGACCATTTGAGATCAAATCAATTGTAGCGAAATCTTCGTACACCCTAACCGGATCAGAGGTGCTTATAATCGTAGATGAGCTACCTATTTTCATTTTCTTAGTAGCCTGTGCAATAGCTGACAGCACAACGGTATGCGCCTGAGTAGCAAAATACTCTTGATGACTCTCTCCTACACTAAAAAAATCAATTCCTGCTTGCTCCGCTAATTGAGCCAAGTCAATAATTTCACGTATGCGTTGTTTGGCAGATATTCGGCTCCCAGTTTCAGGGTTCGCTAGATGATCACCTAATGTATAAAGTCCAAACTCTAAGCCGTTGTCTGCATTGATCCGATATTGTTCCATGATTATCCTCTTTTCTTTAAGAAGTAAGAATTCATTTATGATTTGTCGATTAAATATAATTAAGTAAGTCACTATAATAAGTATAGTGAAGTGCTTGCATAATGTCAAACTAATGATCCTGTTAAGAAAAAACTACTCGATTTAAGCCTTGTGCTAAGAATCCCCTATACTAATCTCCACATGGTATATTTAGGATATTGATTTGATTATTAAAGTGATAAACAAAAAAAGGAGAATTGTATTCATGCACAACCGCCGCTTCATGAACGTATTACTTATTCTTTTCTTATCAGCTTCCAATTCGACTCCGATCTTCGCATCGGCTTCTGTTGTACCGAAGTTATCCGATTCTATCCAACGTTCTGCAATCCAACCCTCCGTTACAATTAATGGCATAAACTTTTCCTTTCAAGATGAGTTGCCTACTTTAATAGAGGGAAAAACCTTCGTTCCAACCCACATTTTTGAGCATCCCGACATTCAAGCCGATATTACGAAGTTTATAGATAACCCTTATCCACATGTGTTTATTTCACATTTTAATGGAGCACTTTCTATTTATCCGGATAAAAGTGATTATATGTTTAGCGATTACAACGAAGATATAGAGGATTCTGATGTTTGGATCAATTGGAAGAGTCCTACACCTTATCTCTCCGGCAGTGATATTATGGTTCCATTGCGTGCTATTGCCGAACGAATCGGGATCTCCGTTGATTGGGATGTAGCAACTAGAACAGCGATCATTACCACGGATGATGACTTTCGTGCTGAACTCGAATCTCCTGAGGAGTGGGAAGATTGGCTAGGAATGAAACCTATCGAGCTGGATGACCCCTCAGGAGAGGCAATAACAGAGCAGGAGTTAACTGAATTTGCTATTTTGAGCGGACTTCCAGTTCTGGACTCTCGGATTATTGATAAATATACAGCTGTACTCTTACATATCCAAGAGGAAGATGGCGTAGAATCGCTTACGTTGAAATACGTCGATCGTTTAAAAAACGGGAGTTTGGACTGGAGTATGGATTTAGGCATGGGGGATGATGGAGACGACGTCCAAGTGAAGAGAAGCGGACAACTCGTTAGTGTCGGAATGTTCAATCAAGGTCTTAAGAAGCAATTCAGTCATTTCGAGGTAAGTTACAAAGTTCATGATAAGAGAGTAACTCACAACTTTGATATCGCGGGTAAACAAGGCATGTTTTTTGACATTCCTGAGGAAGTGACAAGCGGTGAGATAACTTTCTTTGGGAAAAACGGGTACACATTCGAAACGGATTTCTGGTGAGTTGACTAGCTTAAAGAAACGTAAAAGGTACCCTAGTTGGGTACCTTTTACGTTTCTTTACCGCTGGCCGATCCATTATGCTGTATTGCGAGTCTAACCAGTATCCTCGCACCATGAACTAGCATCGCTTCATCGATATTAAACTGTGGCTGATGGATAGCATGGACAATTCCCTTCTCCTTATTACCGCAACCAATAAAGGCGAAGGCACCGGGAACCTTTTCAAGATACCAACCAAAATCCTCACCAGCCAGACTTGGCTGCTCCAGAAGTATTACCTGATCCTCACCTAGAACTGCACGGGCTGCATGAAGCACCTGCTGCACCGCTTCCGCATTGTTCACTACTGCAATTCCTTCACGCAGCTCCAGCTTGTATTTCCCTCCATAAGACTCAGCTATAGCTGAAGCATGGCGCTGTAAACCATTTGTAATTGCAGCTACCGTCGTCTTGGTAAACGCTCTGAACGTTCCTGTTAGTTCACTGTGTTCAGCGATCACATTAACAGCAGTACCAGCCTGCAACGTTCCGAAGGCCAACACCGCCGCCTCCTGCGGATCGATTCGATTAGCCATCATTCCGTTTATCTCTCCTATATATCGTGCCGCCATCTGGATCGCATCTACAGCTCTGTGCGGAGCACTATGATGACCGGATGTCCCCTGAAATTCCACCTTAAAATGGCTGGACGCTGCCATGGCATCATGAGGGTGAATACCAAGCGTTCCGACCGGAAACTCTGGCATGACATGTAGCGCGTAGGCATGGTCGACACCTTCCAGCACGTTATCCTCAATGAGATCGCGGCCGCCTGAGAGTAATCTTCCATCAAGCGGACTCTTGTCCGCGCCTTCCTCAGCTGGCTGGAAGACGAAAATGATCGTGCCCATCAATCGTTCCCGGAAGGCTGCCAAGGTTCGGGCAGCCCCCAACAGCATAGCGGTATGGGCATCATGGCCACAGGCGTGCATGATGCCGTCATTGACTGACTTGTAAGGCAACTCATTGCACTCTTGTATCGGCAGGGCATCCATATCTGCCCTTAGAAGAAGAGTAGGACCACTATTGCCATTGTCTGCTAAGCCTTGCAGGAGGCCGACCACTCCCATTCCGAAATGTTTGCCGACATTTCTCCGTACTGTGATCCCCCACTCCTCTAACAATTCTGCTACTTTATTAGAAGTGCGGACGACATCATACAGTAGCTCCGGATGGGCATGCAAATCACGACGATATTCAATCATTTCATCCTGCAGCTGGCCGGCGTAATGCATCATCTCCGCAATATTCGAGTTTTGGTGGATTGCGAATACTGGATCAACCGTCAAATTTGCCCTGCTGGTTGAGAAGCTTTGGAATAACGGTTCTCCGGCAACGGTATGCCGAGGTTTCCACGCAGCGTGTCACTTTCGTATTCAGTGCGGAACAAACCCCGCTCCTGCAGAATCGGCACCACCCGATCGATGAATTCCTCTAGTCCGTTAGGGACGGCAGCCGCGATCATAAATCCATCTGCCCCACCACTCTCAAACCAAGATTGAATCTGATCAGCTACTTGCTCCGGTGTGCCAATGAAGCTGCTGCGTGGGGTAGCCGATTGTAAGGCAACCTGTCGAAGCGTCAAGCCTTTCTCCTTCGCATCCTTTTTGATTTTATCCGTGCCGCTCTGAAAGCTATTGCGCCCCAACTCACCAAGCTCAGGGAACGGCTCATCCAGTGGATATTGCGAGAAATCATGATGCTCGAAGAATCTGCCTAAGTAGTTCAGTGCATTCTCAATCGTTACAAGGCCAGCAACCTCCTGGTACTTGCGCTCTGCCTCCTCCGGCGTGTCACCGATGATTGGAGCAATTCCAGGGAAGATCAGCACTTCATCCGGATTCCGGTCAAACGAAGCTACCCGTGTCTTAACATCGTTATAGAATGCTTGGGCATCTTCTAGCGTTTCGTGTCCAGTGAAGATAGCATCTGCTTCCTTGGAGGCGTAATTCTTACCGACTTCCGAGGATCCTGCCTGAAATACAACTGGCTGCCCCTGTTTCGAACGAGCAATATTCAGCGGCCCCTTCACAGAGAAGAACTCTCCTTGATGGTCCAGGGTATGCATTTTTTGCGGATCAAAGAATACACCTGATTCCTTGTCTCGTACAAACGCATCATCCTCCCAAGAATCCCATAGTCCGCGTGTCACCTGCAAATATTCGGTGGCAATGCGGTAGCGCTTGCCATGGTCAGGATGCTCTTTTTTGCTGTAATTTGACGCAGAACCTTCCAGAGGTGAAGTCACCACATTCCAGCCGGCCCGGCCGCCGCTGATTACATCCAGTGAGCCGAATTGACGCGCTACGGTAAATGGTTCACTGTACGAGGTAGACAAGGTACCAACTAAACCGATGTTAGTGCTGACGGCTGCGAGTGCGCTAAGAATAGTCAGCGGCTCAAACCGGTTAAGGAAATGAGGAATGGACTTTTCATTAATGTACAGACCGTCTGCGATGAAGATCAGATCCAACTTGCCTTCTTCTGCCTTCTGTACCCACTCTTTGTATAATTCAAAGTTTACACTGGCATCTGGTTTGGCATCTGGATGGCGCCACATCGACGTGCTGCCCCCTACCCCATGCAGCAGTGCACCCAGCTTCAGTTGTCTTGGTTTGGTCATGTTCATTCCTCCTAAAAGTTTTGTGAGCATAAGCTTCCTTGATTTCACTTCATGCAAAACTGACTTCGGAAGCAATCATTGCACAAACGATGCATTAGCTGCGCCCTGTTTGATTCGCTCGATCTGACCAAGATGTCTCTCCACATGTCCAGTGAAGCCGTGCACGATATCGGAAATTTTCACGGTCTCCCCTTTGAAATTAATTCCGCTTTTCTCCCAATCTTCTTCGCTAAGCCGTTCAAACAAAAGGCTGTTATAGTAAAGCAGGCTGCGGAACAGCTCCAGATTGTCGGAAGCATTGCCGCTGTTGGCGTACTGACCGCTGACCCAAGCATCCTGATTGAAGACTGGAAGCTGTGCAGTCGTAGCAGCGAGAATATCACGAATGCGGAACGAAACTACGATGCTGTGATCAGCCAGATGAGTCAGTACCTCAGTCACACTCCAACTGGCGGGTTCTGCCTTCCATTTCAGTTGTTCCTCCGTTAACCCGGCGGTCGACTTTACTAATTGATGATACGTCCTTAGATAATCACTGATTTGAACTCTGCTCATTAAATCCCCTCCAATATATGACTTGTTCGCGAATGATCCGGTGGTGCGAAACGAGATAACGAAAAAGGCTGGATGTTATGAGTTGTAACTCCGCCGATCGCTATGTCAGCCAGTATTTCACCCACAACACTAGAAAATTTAAAACCATGCCCCGAAAACCCTCCAGCTATCAGCACATTGGAATGGAGCGGATGGCAGTCTATAATGAAATCTTCATCAGGCGTATGCTCATATTTACATGCAGAACCTTTTAGCAATCGACCAGCTGCACCGGGCATGTAAGACTCCAGTACCTTGCGGAGGTCACCCTCATCGCTGGCTTCACTTCCGAACGGGGCAAGCTGTGTACCCGGCTTCCATTCCAGCCCTGTATCATGCCGGCCGATCTTTAGGCCAGCTCCATCAATGCTGGGAAATCCGTAATAGCCACCTCCCTCTGCTCCTAACGTAAAGCCAGGGAAATTACCAGCAGCAAAAGCAGGGGAGCTCTCAAACCAGCCCACAACTTTGCGGATTGCTTTAATCGGCAAATGTACAAAAGGTGCCAATTTGCCAAACCAAGCTCCGGCACTAAGAATAGCTGCCGCTCCGTGATAATCGCCATTTGTCGTATGAACCGTAACGCCGCCTTCGCGAGCGGTGACATTCACTACTGGAGTGTTCGTCAACAGTTCCGCACCATGTCCAAGGGCAAGCTGACGGTAGGCGGAAATACAGCGTTCGCTGTACAAATATCCGGCATCTGGTTCATACATTGCCGCGAATGATTCTGGTATGTTCAATGCCGGCCAGCGCCGCCGGATCTCTTCGGCATCCAGATGATGGACCTGCACCTTCCGTTTCTTCGCTTCTTCGAGACGACCGTTGAAGGAATACACTGCGCTATCCGCGAGATTCAAGACACCTGAGCGGACAAGGAGTTCTGTTCCGCTCAACAGTTCCGCTTCTTTCCATAGTGTATCTGCCCGTAAAGCTAAATCAGTGTAGGCGGGGTCACCGCTGTAAGCATGCCGGATCAGCCGGGATTCCCCGTGATGGCTGCCCTGTGTATGTGGAGGATCGAAGGTATCCACTAGCAGCGTCTTCACTCCGCGCCTCGCAAGATTGTAACCAGCGCTCATGCCCATCGAGCCTGCGCCTACGATAATTACATCGTAACTTTTATGTTCAGCTATAATTCTGCACCTCCACCGGAATTGTAGTACTCAAGGGAACGTACAGCCGCATCCGCAAGGAAACGTGCTGCCACAGGGAGTGCCTGTTCATCCAGATTGAAAGCTGGATGATGCCATTCTTGGCTTCCTTCAGTACCTATAAAGACGAACAATCCGGGTACCACGCGCTGATAGTAGGCAAAATCCTCTCCGGCCAGTGAAAGCTCAGGTTTGACCGCTCGGTAGCCAAGAGCTTCAGCCGACTCTACCCCTAACGCCGCTAAGGCGGCGTCGTTGATAACCGGAGGCGGCCCTTCGATCCAGCGTACAGTGGCTTGTGCTCCAAGAGCAGCTGCCACACCAGTCGCCACTTCCCGAAAGCGGTCAAGTACTTTGCTGCGCACCGTTTCATCAAAGGTACGGATTGTACCCTCAAGCACGGCTTTTTCGGGGATGATATTCCATGAATTTCCGCTGTGAATCTGCGTCACACTGACCACCGCACTTTGTAGGGGACTGACATTGCGACTTACAATGGATTGAAATGCAGTCACGATATGCGAAGCAGCTACAATCGGGTCTATCCCAGCTTCTGGAACGGCAGCATGAGAACTGCCACCCTGCACTTCAATCACAAACCCGTCAGCCGCTGCCATTAAAGGGCCCGCCGTAATACCGATCGTTCCGACTGGCAGTTCCGGCTTGTTATGCAGCCCGATTACTGCTCGGACTTCTTCTAGTGCCCCGCTAGCAATGATCCGCTGTGCCCCTTGCGCCTTCTCTTCAGCCGGTTGAAACAACAGGTGTACCGTTCCTAGTAACTGACCCTCTCGCTGCTTCAATTGATAGGCGGCACCGATCAAGGCAGCCGTATGGAAATCATGTCCGCAGGCATGCATTTTGCCGGGATACAACGAAGCATAAGCTGCTCCAGTTTCCTCCTGGATTGGCAAGGCATCGATATCTGCGCGCAGCGCGATGACCGGACCGGGCTGCTTGCCCCCAATTTCTGCGATCACTCCGGTAGACAGACCGTAATCTACGACCCTGACTCCTGCCCCCTCCAGCAGGGAAATAATATATTTTGTTGTCTCATATTCTTCGTTCGACAGTTCCGGGTGCCGATGCAGATGACGGCGTATCCCGATTAATTCTTCTCCAAGCGCTTCCGCACTCAGCTCTTTAGCTTTACTAGTCATATACAGTCACCCTCCTTTAAACGATTTGTTGTGTGATCCTGATCCGCCCGCTTATGCCTCTGCCGGCACTTCAGCGATTGCTTCGCTCAGGAGCTCAAAGGAGCGGTACCTTTTGTCAAAAGGCTGCACATTCGTAGTTATGATGAACTCCTCAACACCGGATGCCTCTGAAAGTGCCAACAGCTGTTCACGTACAGAGTTCTTTGTTCCTTTGGTAATCTCTGGTTCCAACTCTTCAATCGTGTATGCTTCATTGCTCTGGCGGGCAAACTCCTCCGCCTGTTCCCGGGTTCCAACGGTTAGCTTCTTCCCGCTTGCCAGCTGAATCCGAATCAACTTATGTGCGCCCGCCAGTTCTTTCGCTTCCTCTTCGGTCTCAGCCACCACTAGTGCTAAAGCGATAATTGCTTGCGGTTGTCTGCCCTGTGAAGAAACAAAACCGCTTCGGTAAGCACGAATAGCATCTAGCGCTACTGTCTTATCGCTATTAATAAATAGGGAGAACACATAAGGTAATCCAAGTTCAGCAGCAATCTCTGCACTGCCTACACTCGCGCCAAGCACATACAGCTCAGGCGGAATACCAGGAAGGGGACCTGCCTTCAACCCAGCCAGCGGGTGGTTTTCTTCGAGCCGGTTATGCACATATTTCTCCAACTCGATGATTTTGTCCGTTAAGCTAGGGGATTCGGTTCTTTCCTGCTGAAGCGCTTGTGTGCTGCGCGGGAGTCCACCGGGAGCGCGTCCCACTCCGAGATCCACTCGGCCAGGAGCCAGTGTAGACAGCACATTGAAGTTCTCCGCCACCTTGTACGGACTGTAATGCTGGAGCATGATGCCACCGGAGCCAATGCGGATGCGCTCTGTTTTGGCCAGCAGATGTGAGATGAGTACTTCTGGAGAAGAACCGGCTACCTGCTCAGAGTCATGATGCTCGGAAACCCAGAATCGATGAAATCCAAGCTCCTCAGACAGTTGTGCCAGCTTAATGGTATGCTGGAATGCTTCCTCTGGCGTTTCTCCCGGATAGATCGGACTTTGATCAAGTACGCTGATTGTAATAGCCATTGTTTTTCCTCCTATATGGAATAGTTAAATTCAGGTGTGATTCGCTTCAGGAACTGCTTCGTTCTTTCTTCGCGCGGATGATTAAACAGCTCTGTCGGCGTTCCTTCTTCAACAATGACGCCTCCGTCCATAAAAACCACATGATTCGCCACATCACGAGCAAACCCCATTTCATGGGTGACTACAATCATTGTGATGCCTTCCTTGGCAATTTTTCGGATAACAGCCAGCACCTCACCCACTAGCTCAGGGTCCAGCGCCGATGTTGGTTCGTCGAACAATATAACCTCTGGCTCAAGCGCCAAGGCTCGGGCAATCCCTACACGCTGCTGCTGACCTCCGGACAGCTGACTCGGGTAAGCATCCAGCTTGCTGGCAAGACCAACCTTTTCAAGCAGTGCTATGCTCCGCTTTCTCGCTTCGTCCTTCGGAAGCTTTTTGACAATTAACAGGCCTTCCATCACGTTCTCCAGCGCGGTTTTATGACGGAACAAATTGTACTGCTGAAATACCATTGCCGTTTTTTGCCTAAGCTGATGAATCTCCTTTTTGCGGGCATGTTTGCAGTTCACTTTGAAATCGCCAATGGCGATCTCTCCGCTGCTTGGCTTCTCCAGATAATTCACGCAACGTAAGAGAGTCGTTTTGCCGGAGCCACTGGGGCCGAGAATGACGACAACCTCTCCCTTCGTCACCGTTAAATCTATATTGTTTAACACCTGATTCCGACCGAATGACTTCGAAATTTGCGCAAGTTTGATCATGCTACTCCACCTCGATTGTACAGATTAATCCTTTTCTCAATGACCGATGTCACGCGTTCGATCAGAAACGTTAGTGCCCAGAAGATCAGTGCTGCCGCCAGATATGCCTCGAAAAACTTCCAGTTCGTTGAAGCCACAATCTGTGCCTTAGCATTGATATCCACCACCGAAACCGTAAAAGCAAGGGTAGATCCGTGCAGCATACCGATTACTGAATTCGAAAGATTAGGCAGACTTGCCGCCAGCGCTTGAGGAAAAACAATCCGCTTTAGTGCTTGGGGCGTAGTCATACCGATAGAGTGGGCCGCTTCTAGCTGACCACGATCCACAGCGAGCAGACCGGAACGGACGACCTCGGACATATAAGCTCCAGCAGTAATCGAGAACGAAATATAAGCAAAACCGATCATCGGAATCGAAACCGACCTAAAGCTCCAGCCGAAATGCACCGCCAGACCATCAATCAGCACAGGAAGCCCAAAATATATAAGCAGCAGATGCGTCAGCATCGGTGTCCCGCGGATGAACGTAACATAACCGACGGCCAGCGGATGCAAGAGTGGAACTCTGTATAGCCGGATCAAGGCTACAGCCACTCCAATTACAAAACCAATCAATACAGAGACAACTGTAATATATAAGGTCGTAGGGATTGCACTCAGAATTTGTACCAGAGCTGTCCATATAAACGAGGGGTCCAGTTTCATAATCCGGTGCCTCCTTTACCCGGTCCCAGTTCTGCAATGATGCGTCGGTAGGACCAGCTTTTGTTGATTTTAAACAATTTTTTCTCAGGCGTATTTCGCTTTTCATGCCGTAGCAGATGGTGTTCTGCTACAAGCAGCAGCTTCTCAATCGTAAAGCTGATGACCAGATAGATAAGCGCAAGCGCGATATAGGTTTCAATAAAATGCTGTGTTAAGCTGCCAAGCGTCTGAGCCTTACCTGACATTTCCATCACCCCGAGGGTAAAAGCTAATGACGTATCTTTCAGTAGTGCAATTATTAGATTGGAGAATACCGGAACAGCTATACCTAGCGCTTGGGGCAGCACGATTCGTGTAAAAGCTTGAAACCCCGTCATCCCCGCAGCATATGCAGCCTCCACCTGCCCCTTATCCACCGCCATCACAGAAGCCCTAATCATTTCAGACATGTATGCTCCCGTATGCAGACCGTAGGTTAGAATAACAAAGACAAGTACTGGAGTTCGGGTCATATCCACATGGACCAGCTTCATGATTTCAGGCAGACCATAATAAAACAAGAAGAGCTGGATAAGAATCGGAGTTCCCCGAAAAAAAGAAATATAGATTTCGGAGAGGGTCTTTAACACAGGCACTTTATAAAGTCTTGGCAGAGCTACGAGAAAGCCGACAATAATTCCTGTCAGTAGAGAACAGGCGACAATCAGAAGCGTGGTGCTTAAAGTCCCTAGTAACTTAGGCAAAAACGAAAATACAAAACTGATATCAAACTGTGCGCCCATATATTCCCTCCCTTCCCGTGCTCACCGGCTCAATCATTTAACCGAATCCGCTGTAACATCCGCACCCAGCCATTCCGTGCTCAGCTTACCCAGTGTTCCGTCCGTCTTCAGCTCTTTAATCGCACTGTCAATCGCATCTGACAGCTTTTGTGAATCGGCATCATCCTTACGGAAAACATAGAGAATGTCCGCGGAGGACAGCTCGTCGCCCGTAGCTTTTAGCTGACTCTGCGGATCAATGATCGGCAGGACAAAATCTGCAGCCAGCGTAGCGTCCACACGCCCAGTACTAATCTGTGCGACGGTATCATTCGCTGCACCGTTCTGATACACGATATTAATCGCATTGTCGTGCTCTTTATTGTAGTTCTCCAGAATTTGCGCTTGTGCGCTTGTCGCACCGACTAATACCTTTTTTCCTTTAAGATCATCCAGTGATTGGATCGAGTCATTATCCTTCGCCACTACGATGCGGTTTCTCCAGTGGGCATAGGCTTCTTTGTTAAAAGAATATTTCAACTCCCGCTCCGGATTTTTCTCCATGACATGGGCAACCAGGTCGATTTTTTTAGTTTCCAGACTCAGCAGTAAATTGCTGAAATCCATGGTTTGAAACTCGAATTCATATTCAGGCAGCTGCTTATCGATTTCTTTGAGCAGTTCCACATCGAAGCCTGTAAGCTTGCCGTTCTCATCTATGAAGCAGACCTTCGGAAAAGCAGTACCCGTACCTACGATGATCTTAGTTACCTTTGTCGAACTATTTGCCGTTGCCGAAGCTTCGGCTGCATTTCCATTCTGACTACTGTTCGTGCTGTTATTTCCGCAACCTGCTATCGCCAGTGTCAATAACGATGCAATTACTAATGAAATGGACTTTTTCATTGTTCTATCCCCTTTGGATGAATTGTGGTTTGTTTGATAGTGTTTTTTTCATCAGATACATAATGCCGTCACCATTCTGCTGATCCAGCTCCAGAAACCGTTCATACCCCCGGCGTTCATACATTTGAACTAACCATGGGTGCTTCTTCGCCGTTGCCAGCGTGACCGCAGCCGAACCCAATTGTCCAGCAATAATGTGCTCTTCCACCCAATCCAGAAGCTTTCCACCATAACCTCTGTTACTGTAATCCGGATGAGCAGCAAACCATTTAATAAAAGGCAGTGGGCTAATCTTCTTAATCTCTTCTTCTTTTGAAAGTGTTATCGTCGCAACTATCGTTCCATCAACTTCAAGCACATAACACTCATTCGTAGCAATATTGTCTTCAATAAGTGCCAAGTCAGCTGTAGCCGCCGGCCAATGCAGCCCGAGCTCACGAATCAGCTCATACGCACGATATGTAACCTCAAGCAAAATCTCCGCATCTTTCAGTTCTGCCAGTCTGTATGTCTCACTCATCGCAAGCCCTCAATCCTTCCAAAATTAAATTTATAATTCCTATCGAAATAGTCGTCATTATATGCAATTAACTTTATCACTGCATGTGTCCATGCGCTAATAGAGTTTTTTAATACATCTATACAATTAGTCGATCTCCCGTTTTGCCAATCCCGAGTTCAAGCAGGGTTTCTATGAATTCAGCGTTCTCCCCATTTAGTGAAATCAGGCTGGTTCGTAAGGAGATGCCTTCCGTCTCCGCAATATCCACCCGTACTAACGTCCCAGCCGCTACTTCCTCTTGCACACTAAGTGCCGGAAGGAAACAGATGCCTGCTTTTTTCAACACCAGCTTCTTGGCTGTCTCCAGGTTATCCACCTGATATTCAATCTTCGGCGGCTGTTCCATGCTCTCAAATACACGATGCAATCGCATCCAATCCAAAGACCCGCATTCAAAAAAGACTAACGTCTCCTGGCGAATATCTTCCAGCGATGTACGTTGTGCCTTAGCTAAGCGATGCCCCTTCTCTACATACAGCGAAATGGGGTCTTCGCAGAAAGGAAAGGCTTGAATGGCTGGATTTACGACCTTACGGATAAAAGCCAGATCTAGCTCTTTCGATTTCAGCTTATCAATCAATACTTCCGTAGAAGCTGTCGTCAGCTTGATCGTGATATGCGGATACCTGCGCTTCAAATGAAGCATCAGATGCGGCATTAAATAATTGGATACCGAGACAGTACTGCCGATCCTCAGTTCATTTGGAATATGCCCCTTGGCCTGAACCTGATATTTACCGTTCTGATAGATCTGGAGAATCTGCTGGGCATAGGGAAGAAATTGCTTACCTTTATCCGTTAGGCTAATCTGCTTACCTAACCGATCAAACACTCTGCAATCCAATTCCCTTTCGAGAGATTGAATCCGTGCCGTAACTGTCGGCTGAGAGATATATAGGACTTCGGCCGCTTTATTGAAGCTTCCATAATGGTTAATGTAGACAAAAGCCTCAATATTTTCAATGTTCATCCCTAATCCCCCTAAACTAATATTAATTTTACTATTCCGATGAAAAAACAATGAAATAGAACGATGCTTTCCTATAGATTTTGTTTATATCTTATGCACCCCCCTATTTTTTGTCAACTTAAATTCCGTGTAAAATAATCGGATTTTCACAAATTTCATTCATAAATGATTAATAATTTAAAATTCGAAACTACAGAAGCTATAGTGAATCCCTTTATAATCGACTGTTATGTTTATTTCATATAGAGCTTTTCTATTCATTTATCAAAATAATAAAATACCCCTTATATAACTCGGAATTATCGTTTATAATGACTTCATTCGTATGAACTATACATTAACTGAAAGGGGATCGCGAGATTATGTCACAAAAGATTATTATCCGTGAAGCTGAGAATAATGACCGTGATGCCATCGCTGAAGTGATACTGGACGCTTACCACCAATACTCGGAAATTATGCCCGAGCCGTTGTGGCTAGCGTACCGGAAATCACTTCTTGAATCTGTCCATGGCGATGCCCCGATTATGCGGATCATCGCTGAAATCGACAAGAAAATCATTGGTAGCGCACTCTTGTTTAGCTCCTCGGAAACGGCTTACGGTAAACCAGAGTTAGGCATTCACTCCCCTATCCTACGCCTGCTTGCCGTATCCCCATCCGCTCGCGGCCTCGGTGTTGCAACCCATCTAATTCACGAAGCTGCTAGGAGATCTCGTGAGTTAGGAGCCACCACTTTAAATCTGCATACCTCAGAAATGATGGCTTCAGCAATCAAGCTCTACTATCGCTTAGGCTTCAAACGGGCGTATGAGACCGATCTTATGAACGGGGAAACCCTGGTACAGGGTTTCCAACTAGACCTACTAACCTCAGTCCGTACAACAGCAGGATAAATATAAAATTCGAGACTGACTTACTCGATGAATATAACGTCTTCTTAACCGTTGTCTTGAAATTAAAAAAAGAAGCCTCGGGAAGCTTCCCAATGATCTTATGTGATCATTGCGGCGAACTTCCGAGGCTCATTTAATTTCCTTTTTTATAGGTAATTTCTTTAAAACTCACAGTGATATTGCCTTCATTATCAGCATCATCCAGGCGATGATCTAAAATTACAGTTGCTTTGGCGGGGATGGACAAAAAGCTAGCCCCCTTCTGCTTCTTCTTTACATCATAGAGATAATAAGAAACATTCTTAACCTTCAGCCCTATAGTATCCTTGTACAAAAGTTCTACGGAATAGGATTTTATCACAGCTACATTAGCGTCCATCCATCCTGCAACTTCAACCGCTGCATCTTCTTGGTCGCTTTCAGTCTTAATGGAGCCGATGGGAAGCCCATCCTGATTATAAAAATCAATTTTTTGGGGAGCGATTTTCAAATAATCGATATCGATGTCATGGATTCGGTTTTGGTTGATCTCTGCTGTATCCATCCAGGCAATCGTGCCCGCCGGGTTCCACTTTATTTTCTCAGAAGGTACATATTGCTCTTGTGGTAACGGCACAGTACGTAGCGAAGCTCCTTTATTATCATAAAAGGTTAATTGGCCACTCTCATCATCATGTACAAATCTCTTAAAGGTTGGTGAAAGAAACAGGGATGGTGCACCGGTCGTCGAGTGAGGGATTACCGGATATTTTAGAAGATACACATCGTCCTTTCCTTTCCTCAGATCAAACAACCATACATTGCCGAGGTAACTTTGCATAAATAATATTTGTTCATCCGCATTCCACTGGAATTTATAGATGTAGTCAGAATCATCAGAAAGCGGCCAAAAGTCTTCCCGAAGTCGTTCAATATCTCCTGTAACAACATTATATGAGGACAAATGATATTTCCCAGCTTCTTTCGTCAGATCCGATTCCAGAAATAATAGATGATCCTCATCCAACTTGATTAGCATATTATAGTTGTTCATAAATGCATTGTTCCAACGGTTATCGGTATCGATCAGCTCATCGCTCCATTTCACCATCACCTCATCCGTAGCAGGATCATGGGCTAGTAAAGCGTTAACTGCATTATGGTCGCCATAGAAAAAATGAATGGTATGATATAAGATTCCTTGTAATTCAACCACTGCCCCACCGTTTAATAGATAGTTATTTTCGGTTATGCCAATTGGATTAGCCACCAGTTCTCCATTTGAGCTCCGTACTGCATTAAACTCCAGACCCTTAAAGTTTGCTTCCAAGAATATAAGCTTTTTTAACTCGACAATTGATTCCTTAGTAAGTGTGTAGCCTGTGCTTGTTTCGTTCACATTCATTAACATGCCTTGCTCGCTTGTTTCGTTAATCCATAGATGAAAGGCATATTTATTATTATTTGAAATTAGAACAATATCGTAGTTAGGCGTTGCGGTATTTAAATTTCCTGGTATTTGTACAGCGGTACGGATGGCTCGGACGAAAGTTTCTATGCTTTCATGATCTATGTATTCAGCCTTTATGTTAGCATTCACTGAACCATGTGCTAGAGATTTCGCTACTGTGATTCGCTTGATTTCCTCGTCAATTTTTAGATTATCGGCTTCTACTTGTTGCTCATTGGGTTGAAATAAGTCAAGTAAAACTACTTTTTTTGTTTCCGGCAGCTTGTAATGTCCATTTTGTCCTGATTTGGTGAAAAGACCATTATTCTCGCCCTTAATCCAGAATGAGAACTTTTCGTTTTCTTTATTCTTCAATTCAACAGTAGCTTCATAATCAGGTGCTGCAATATCAAGCTTGGCGCTGTCATACTCAGCAGTATGTATGGCTTCATTGAATTGTTCTATTAAATTATTGTCCGTTATGGTCATGGATTCACCGCTATCGTTCTGGATTGTTATGGAATTAACAGAACTCAGATCGATTAGTGGTTGATTCGCTTTATCTTTATTCCCTGTATTGATACATCCAACAATGATTACTGAAATGACTGCTAAAAGGGCTAGTAGATTTATCTTTTTCATATAGGCTCCCCCTTCATGTTCTCTCTTCTTTAACGCCAAATAGAGGATAAAGTTGCAATAAATGAGATTAGCAATTGGATCAGATTCTTATCCTGAACTAAGTAAAATTGTTTGTAGCAATAAAAAAAGCCACCGTACAGGCCTGTTCTCCTGTAAGGCAGCTTCTCTTTTATCCCAAAGGTTGGATGAACTATTTAATCATTATCACTACCATGTTCAGACCCGAAAAGCCTTTAAAAAATTCACAGCCTGGCGGATATCTTCCTCTGGATTAGTGCCAACTTCCCGTTCTATGGTCAGGAAACCTGTATAACCGATGTCGTTCAGCGCTTGCAGATAATTGTTCCAGTCGACAGAACCTGCTCCAAGTGGAACTTCACGGAACGCCGAGCCGGTCTCGGCCATTTCAGCCATCTTCTCATGGTCTAATGCGGGTGCTTCATAACCATATTGACCGTAAACATCGCGCGGATCGATATCGGCAAGTTTGAGACCATCTTTAGCATGGGTGTGTACAATGTAGTCTTTTAGTGTATGAACACCTTGCACGGGATCATCACCAGTCACCATCACCATGTTGGCCGGGTCAAAATTAACAGAAACCCCTTTGGAACCCAAACCGTCGAGGAACGTCTTCAGACGCGCAGCGGGTTCTGGCCCAGTCTCAATCGCAAAGTAAGAATTCATCTCATGCGCGTATCTGCTTAGTTCCTCACAGGCGATGTGCATGGTTTCATAAATTTTACTGGTGTGGTCAGAGGGAACAATACCGATATGTGTAGTTACGATATCTGTACCTAGCTCCTTGGCCAGCTCCATAATGCGTTTGGACTTTTCGATTTTGGCACGGTTCTGTGCAGGGTCCTGAAATCCATGTCCGCCTAAATCTCCAACGAGGGCAGAGATTTCGAGACCCAGTGAAGCGATGTATTCCTTCCATTCACGGCGGGCTGAAGGAGAAAGGTTAGCGGGATCAAATTCACCTTGCACCGCATAAATCTGAACTCCATCAGCCCCTGCTTCTTTTGCCTTGCGCAACCCCTCTTTTACTCCGACCTGAAAACTGTCTACGATAACGCCGATTTTGTTAGTGATAATTGGTTTAACCATGGTAATAATCCTCCTTTAAAATGAATTAGATTTGGTTCCAAACCCGCTTGATGTATTCTAACCCAAGTCTTGTCCCCTTACGGCACTCTTCCATTCCCTCAAATTCTACAGAGATATATCCGTCGTAGCCACTTTCCTTAACGGTTCGAATGACACTCGGCATATCGATGTCTCCTTGACCAACGATGGCACCCCTCAACCAGTTCCCACCAGTAGACTGGAACCAGCCTTCGCCAGGCTGGCGATCCTGCGGACGAATATAGAAATCTTTGAAATGTACCATCGAAGCAAGCTTAATATTGTTAGTCACAGCAATAAGCGGATTCTCATCTGCGCACAGGAAGTTACCAATGTCGAGTGTTGTACGGAAGTTATCTCTTCCTACTGCGTGAACCAACGCCTGTACACGATCGCTGTGCTGAATAAAGTATCCATGATTCTCCACACTGGTCGTGATGCCCAAACCTGCGGCATAATCGGCAATTTCTCGACAGGCTTCAGCTAAATGTGGAAGCTCTTCCAGAAAGTTCGCAATAGATAGATCATTTGACGAGGCTACATCATGCCGCATCCGCTGAATGCCTAATGCCGCACAGACGTCTACTTCCCGCTTTACCCGTTCGACTTCACGCTGTCTTTCCGCTGTCGCCAGACCGGCAAAATTCGCCCCGATAGCATAATTAGACAACTCTAGTCCACGACCTGCTGCCGTACGTACAATCTGATCAATTAGCTCAGGATTCTCAACCAAATTGATGCCCAAGGGTACAATCTCCGCATGCTCCGCGCCCAGATCGGCGATCGTCTCAATGACTCCTTCAAGCGTAAGCTCACCCGTTGAAAAAGCTGAATGCAAACTGTAGGTACTGATTCCTAGCTTCATAGTTTCACCTCTTCGCCTTTGGCAGCGGATTCATAGATCGCGCCGAGAATCTTCATGATTGTAACGCCGTCCTGCACAGGACTAATCGGTGTAGAGCCGTTGCTGATGTTGTTCGCAAAATGATTAATCTCATTTTGGAATGCACTGTTGAACTCAAACCCCTTATGATCGGTCTGCGGATAGGTATTGACGATCGTATCCGACAGTTCTTTGACGAGGACTATCTCAGGATCAATTTCAAACCCACCCTTGTCACCGTACAGGCGGACCGAGCGCTCGTCTTCTTTGGCATGCAATGTAAAGCTAACATCAACCATCAGCGAAGCTCCATTCTCAAAACGAATTAGTGCATTTGCTAAATCTTCCACCGTATTGTTCGCTGCGTCGTAATCAGCGGCTTTATAGAAAGAAAGGTTCTTGATATTAGAACGATTGCCGAGCTTCCGGTAGGTATTGGCACTTACTGATACTGGATTCGGACGGCCCATCAAATACCAGCATAGATCGATCACATGGACGCCGATATCAATCAATGGTCCGCCGCCGGAGCGTTCAATATCACTGAACCAGCCGCCGGGATTACCAAGTCTCCGGAACGTCGTTGCCTTCGCATAGTAGATTTCACCGAATTCTCCTTGTTCCACCAATGTCTGAAGAAGCTGGGCATTAGAGTCATAACGTCGTACAAAGCCTACTTGCAAAATTTTACCGCTCTTTTCCACTGCCTGCTGAACCTGAAGCGCTTCTTCAACCGTGCGGCAAAGGGGCTTTTCCACAAGTACATGTTTGCCTGCCTCAAGTGCCGCGATGCTAATCTCAGCATGAGAGTTGTTCCATGTGCAGATGCTGACTGCATCTATTTCGGAATTAGCCAGCAATTCACGATAATCCGTGTATACGTTCTCCACGTTATACTCAGCAGCAACAGCTCGTGCACGCTCTTCATTCAGGTCACAAACCGCATATATGTTTGTCTGCGGATTATTCCGATAAGCACTTAAGTGCATGCTGGAGATAGAGCCGGTTCCTATTACGCCAATTTTGATCATATCCATAAATACTCTCTCCTTTATTTTGCATAGGTTATGATTCGTATTATAATGATTTCAACCCTAAACACCATGCAGAACCTTGCGGTTTCATTTGTACAATTGTGCTATAGGAGGTGCAGTCAATAAATGTTGGACTATGATAAACATCTACAGGAACCCATGGACATGCCGGATCCCGAGTTTCCGATTAAAGTACATACCCAGCGCTTCAACCAAGAGGGAGTTTTGTTGTTCCCACATCATTGGCATGAGCATCTTGAGTTTCTGTTTATCGAAAGCGGTGAGGCTGTTTTTGAATGCGGACGAACACCGATCAACGTACGGGCTGGTGATTTAGTTGCTGTGAACAGCAACGAACTGCATTATGGGGTGAGCGCTTCTTCTGATTTATTGTATTATGCGATCATTGCAGATACTTCTTTGCTGCATAGTGCGGTAAGCGACGCTGCCGAGACCAAGTTCATCGCCCCGATTCAGCAGAACCAGCTGCTGTTACGTAATCATATCCGGGGAGATCAGCACATTACAGACTGTGCGCTGGCGATTATTCGGGAACTGGAACTTCGCGAATTCGGATATGAGCTGGCCGTGAAGTCCGAGCTATACCGCCTGCTAACGTTGCTATTGCGCAGACATATCGTCACCGTACTCTCACAGGCTGAGCAAGAAAGACGTATTCAAACCGTTGAACGCTTCGCACCTGTTTTGCGTTATATCGATACCCATTACCAGGAGCCCATTCAAGTTGACGAACTTGCGGCTCTAACAGGGCTAAGCCGCTTCCATTTCAGTCGTCTCTTCAAGGAATTAACTGGTCATACGATTTCGGAATATATAAATGCTGTCCGTTTAGACCGTGCAGATTATTTGCTAAGGCATACCCAGTTAACGATTTCTGAAATCGCTACCACAACTGGCTTCAGTGATATCTACTATTTCAGCCGGACTTTCAAAAAACATAGAAAAGTACCCCCAAGCAGTGTGAGAGGGTTCTAGTTAGGGTGAACAAAGGAAGCAGTCTTCTACTTGCTATCGCTCCTTAATTTTAACTTCAAAAAGGTCAGGAAAGGGTAATCCCCTCTACTGACCTTTTTTTATTTTATTAATTGCATAAAAGAAACTATCTTCCATCTTATGGGTATAATTAACATAACAAAAATATAGGAGGAGATTTCATTGAGAAAAATAATTAAACTGACTATATTAGCACTTTGCATAATGATTCTACCGGGAACAATGATTTATGCCGCATCGAACCAATCAGAAGTTTCATTATATTTCAATAATGTGGTGCAAAAACAGGCAGCAGTAATATCCGAGGGGGACATCCTCTTACCTGTTGAACAGCTCTCTAAAAATTTGTTTGCTTTAATCGCTTTAGATGAAACAAGTAAAACGGTTCGAATCTACAAGCCAAATGTGAACATGGTATTGCTTGATAACAATGGAGAGATTTTCGGTAAGGTAAAAAGCCCTTCACGGTTTGCCTTTTCAACCTTATTACAAGTAGATCATTTAAAAACAGAAATTTCAGATATAAAACTTACGATCACTGATCCCGCAGATAAAACAGAAACTATCGATAATCAACAAATTAAGAAAAGTGAAGAAAACTTTTGGTTCAAAACTAACGAATTTACTTATTCGTTTAATACAAAAGGCACCTATACTATTCAAGTGTTTTTTAAAGACGTAAATTCAAAAACATGGTATCCTGTCTCTGAAATCGATGTATTCGGCATATGAATTTCCGATAGTTGAATTCCCGTTTCCGTACTTCCTCACTTCTTATTATTCTTAATCACTTCATTAAAACGGTCAGGAAAGTTGGTATGTACCCCGTCTACGCCCCAAACCACGGCTTTGTCCATATTCACTTGATAATTCACTGTGTATGGAAATACCTTTAGACCCGAATTTTTCACCTGTGCGACATAGGAGGAATTTATTCTTTGAAAGTTAGGGCTAATACCAACTGCATAAGTTTTCACCCGATTGATAAAAGACTCTGGTACTTTGTAAACCGGAATATTATACCAAACAATTTGATAAAGCGGGATCTCTGGGTTAATCGAATGAAGCTTACGTAAACTCGCCTCACTAAATGAATGTACGGAAACATGATCAGACAGATTATATTTTTCAATTTGTTCGTTTAATATGGTTTCGATATTCGGATACAAAGCAGGATCTTTAATCTCAATCATATAGTCCACTTCTTTTCCAAACCTTTCAAATACCTCTTCTAACGTCGGAATACGTAATCCAGCATATTGTTCCCTAGCAAACATGGGATATTGTTCGTTAAACCAAGAGCCAGCGTCTAATTTCGAAAGCTGCTCTAAAGTATAATTCTTAACATACCCCGTTCCATTTGTCGTACGATTAATAGTTTCATCGTGAATAACAACAGGAACACGATCCTTAGTTAACTGAATGTCTAACTCGATATAATCGGTATCCATATCAATGGCTAGTTCGAATGCAGGTATAGTATTCTCAGGAGCATATCCCGAAGCGCCACGATGAGCAATGGTATAGATTTTGTCCGCAGGCTCGAGAATTTCCTTCACTTTAGTACGAATCCATGGAGAATAGGCATACATTGAGGTACATAATAAGATCAACAAAAATATGTGAATAAATATAAAGTACATTTTAGAATTTTGAATCCTTTGCATAAAACTTCCCTCTTCTTTTCAAAAATTTATTGTTGTTTACTTGGTGCTGTTTTTTATATCTTATCCAGTTAATTACCATTCATAATCCTATCAAATCTCCTCTTGATTTATAATTATGTAAAACCTGCGGATTATTCTAAGCTATATCGCAATGATGGCTGCAATAACCGCTTTAATGATATCACGTGGAAGAAAGATCACCACACTTGTTAATCTAGCCCAAATGGAAGTATTCGTAATCAATGCCATGGTAGGCGCACCTATCAGATTAATCAACATTACACCAAAAATCAAATTTACGACAATCAGATTCCAAGTTCTGACATCCAGCGAATCATGCAGCATATACAAATTCTTTGATTTTCATGAAAAAACCTACATAGGAAAATTGAATGTATTGATTAGATTCATAAAGTTGGAAGAATCTCGAACTAAAAAAACACTGATCCAGATTAGGATCAGTGTTTTTTAGCTACACATTTTATTTTAAACAGAATAGCTTTACTTGTTGATATGTTCCTTGATTTGTTCAGCGATTTGTTCCAGCAATGCCTCTTTCCCCAATGCAAAGAATGCTTCATTGTAATTTTGTCTGCTTGTCATGCGATATATATTTTTCGATTTTACAGCTTTTAGGCTGCTCCAGACCTTACTTTGGTCTAGAACATTCCGGTCATTATCAGATAATAAAATGATGTGGTCTGGATTAAAGGTAGACAGTGCTTCTAGACTTGTTACTTTTCCTCCCCATGGGTCTGGTTCCGGTGTACCTGGCGCGATGAGTAATCCAAGATCATTAAAAATCATATCTGCAATACCTGTGCGGGAATAGATCCGGATTTCTTTCTCTGTAGCTTCGATTACCGCAAACGTTTCTTCATTAGTTATCTTTGTGATTTGATCATGCAGTTGTTGAGCACGTTGATCATAGGCCTTCAGCCACTCATCCATTTCTGCTTTCTTATCAAGTACCTCTGCAACAAAGGCAAACCGCTCTCTAAAAGCATTAAAGCCATAAGGAACCCTCACTGTTGGAGCAATCATATTTAGTTGATCATAGATTTTCTCTTGTGTAGGCCCTGCCAGTATCAAGTCAGGACTTGCTGCACTGATCGCTTCTAAGTTAACTTCCGTTTGAAACCATCCAACGGGCGTTACATTAGGCAGTTCTTTTTTTAGAATAGGTGTGATTTCCAGTGAATTAGCCATGTCTGTATTCCCGGTAATCACAGGTTTATATCCAAGCACTAAAAGTTCTTCAGTTGAGCCAGATACATCGGCAATTCTAACCGGGTTTACCGGTATTTCAACATCTCCCATGGCGTCCTTAATGGTACGTGTTTCGGAGGAATTCGTAGCGACGGGTTCAGATTTTACCGCGGGTGGGGAGTTCTCCCCTTGAGCCTCCTGCCCTGAATTCCCACATCCGTACAACATCACCATCATGAATAAGGCGATTCCGACAAAAGAGATACGTTTTAAACTGAACATTTTTTCCAACCCTCTCCAATCTGTTGATAATCATTCTCACTAGTAGCAAGTCCGATCATACACTCTGCTGATAGGGCTGAACTACCGATAGAGGGATTGAATAACGGTTTGGCGGATATTTATTTGTCGTCTAACGTTTTTTTATTATTTCAGAAGGATTTATTCCATACTGCTTCCGAAACGCCTCCGCAAAATGGCTAAAGTTGTTGTAACCTACCATCGTCGCTGTTTGACTAACACTACTCTCCCCGGAACGCATGATTTCCCATGCTTTTTCTAAACGTTTGTTCCGTAAATAGGCAAATACAGTCGTACCATACTCTTCCTTAAAACCAACTTTTAATTTGTATTCATTAATACCCGCCAGCTTGGAAAGCTCTATGAGTGATGGAGGGTTTGCCATTTGCTCGAGTATGATTTCCCTGGCTCTCCGAATGCTTTCCCGGTCAGTGCGAGATAAATGCAAGCTACGTTTAATATGATTCTGCTCAAAAAGAAAAGCGCCCAAATATGCGGAAAGGAGTTCTAATGCCTTACCCTCTGCGTATAACCTGCGCATTGAGGTATGATATGGGCAATCTCTCAATTGAACCAATATTCGGGAGGTTTCTGGAAGAATAGGCATACGGAACATACGAAATGATTGTGTATCTAACAGCCCGGATAAACTGCAAGTATGTAGAGATCCTTGTTCTACCATCCATGAATCGAACAGTGTTACCGGTACACCAATGGACAGTAAACGGATGGGTTCAGCACTGCGATAGTGAAATTCGGCTTGGAAATCTCGCATGAGCTGCAATGAACAACTGTCGGGCACCAACTCGTGACTATTGCCTGTTACCTGAACTTCTCCGCTGCCCTGTAGACAAAAGCTTAGCTCAATCATAGCTGCTTCAGATTGAACTCGAATTAAACGATCCTCAGTGAAACGGTAATCACTATCTACAATTTCGATCCCGGAAGATGTGATAACCCTATCGACGTATCCATGGTCACTAGGTTGTGAGAAATGCATTCGCTCTGTGGTGTCCCTTATAGCCGGAGTCTCAAACAATGCATTGAAATACCCGTTATAGATGTTATGAATTGATTTTCTTGTCATTAATTCATACCCTCAGTAGATCTGTAGTACGCTGTAACCCCAATGTAGTGTTTTATCATGAGGAGATCACCTTTATTCATATATTAAATGATAACGATTATCATTTGTATCATTATATTCGAGACATTAGCTAAACTGCAACGAACAGTTTATGAGGAGTGTTAGCGTATGATTCCAAATACAAACAACCCCTCATCCTAATGGATAAGGGGAAGTCGATTTCTGTTAATCAGCTTTTAACTTTCGTAGCATTATTCAGATCCGGATTCAGTTTATATTATCTCTTATCTCATTGCTTTAGCTAGCTCTGTGAAAATAACTCCAAGCGCGTAAGCTCCTGCATCCGGATAACCAATGCTGCGTTCACCTACTGTGCCTGCTCTTCCCATACGGGCGACGATATCGGAAGTCTTCCG